>JACKQG010001348.1_pt1 | contig 34228 bp, 33 predicted proteins | sample 8237621 | NCBI WGS metagenome assembly JACKQG01 (sample SAMN15677084, study PRJNA649215) | marine metagenome | biome: marine; feature: Black Sea; material: saline water; isolation source: suspended particulate matter (SPM) from the Black Sea western gyre | collected 2013-06-09/2013-06-10 | depth...
TTTATTCACCAACGGGAATAAACTCACCCCCGGTGAGTTTATTTACAAGTTAACTGTATTGAGATATGGTGGAATCTCAAAGGAGTTGACCCCGGGTGAAATAATCGTTGATAGCGCAAAACGAGGTGGCCCAAAGCAAATGAATACGATTAATTCACCCGCGGTGAGTTTATTTACAATATAACTAACCCGCGGTGAAATAATCGCTACTACACAACTTGCGTTGTCTATCTCTAGTGATGCGATTAATTCACCCCCGGTTAGTTATGGACGCATCAGCACAGCGTGTGCGACGAATCCTTCATCGTTTGCTTCCATTGTCCATGCAGTTGCGCCAAGGAAAGAAGCGAGCAACTCATTGATTGCTTTCGTTGTTTTCATTTGTGAATCAAAATCTGCTTTCATTTCAGCAGCCATTTCAGGATCAAATGCTTCCATTTCCTTGATCATGTTTGACATTTGAATCTCAGAGAGTTCAGAGCCAGCGAGAAGACTTTCTCCCATGTCAGCATAGCCCCAACCAGTTGCATCGCTCGTTGAAATCACTTGCATCGCACTGTTTGCCGCTCCCTGAGATGTACTTGAATCAGGATCTGCTGCAAGTCGTAATGCATTTTCGACTGATTGCGTCATCCCGAGCATCGCCCAGCCTCCACCAACTGCCATCGACATGGACATGTCCATGCCACCTGTCATCATGCCCCCGCCGGGCATCTCGATCGGATACATTCGATATCCAAGGAACTCTCGAGGTTCTGAGCCTGTCATGGGCATCATCGTTGAGAGGTACGTTTCCATTGCTTCACTGTTTTTGCACTCAACTGCAAGCAAAAATCCCATGCTTTCTGCAGTAAGTGGCAACGACAGCGTGGACACTACGTGCATTGTATCTCCAAGTGGGGCAACTGCTGCAGCAACTGCCTGTTCTATACCTTCAAGTTGCTGAGGTGGCATCGGCATCATTGGGTTCATCGCCATGACGTTCCGAATCCAAGGTGCAATTTTTTCAAAATCAACATTGATTTGTGAATAGGAAATTGTGTCTTCACTTACAAAACTAGGTGTTTCCGTTGGTGATGAAACAGCGCTTGCAATACCTAACAAACCATCCCGGCCATTTGGCATCCACATCGTGTACTTCGCATTTAAAAACACATCTTCGCTTGGTGCAACTGTTACTGTTTCAGCAAAACCATCTATGTCTCCAATTGCACTTTTTAGCCTTGGCAAAAACATACCGACCATTCGTGTCTGATCTGCTTGAATAATAAAATCTGCAAGATTATCCATCATAACAACAGCTTGGAGATCGCCTTCACCAACTTGGTCCATCATGGATACATACGTTTCATTCGATGCGAGCGTACCGTCTTCAACTTCTCCAGATGTTGCAGCAATCGCACGACCCACGCCATCTGGCTCAGTACCACAAATCATGTACCCGTTTACGGAGCCCATATACAATCGATCCATTGCGAGTGCTTGTCCAAATCCATTTGGTATTTCAGCTAGAAATCTTGGGTCAATAAAAGAATTGATCATCCACATCTCTTCACCCGCGATATCAACTGTTTCTACTTCAACACCACACGATTCAGGCATATTTTCACATAAAGATGTAGCAATTTTTTCAAACTCGGGGTCATTCAATTCTAAAACCGCGAGCATCGCAATACCAACCGTTCCCGCTTCGTAATCTGCAACAGGGTAGACGCCAAAACCTGCGTAGCCCGCAGGCGTGGTAGGCTTCCAATCTTCCGAAACTCCAGCCGTTGCCAGTATCTCTTTACATTGCGCTTCCATAGCAGTGCACATACTGCTTTCTCCGACACCTCCGAATGCTTCGCCTATCACTGTGTGTAATTTTTCCTTTTGCGTATCAGTGATCATCGATTCGCAGATGTGATTAAGATTTTCTACCGAACAGGCAAACACTGTTTCGCTAGGCAAGACGTCTTCAATCTTAAAATCGCCTACTGCGATCAATGAAGAACCAACTAAAATTGTAGTGATTAACATATATATTTCCTCTTATTTTGCAACTTAAATGTTGCGTGTGTCTTCTTATTGGGAATCTGCCGTTCCCTCTTTCAACTGTGGTGCAGAACCAAAGTTCTTACGGTTTGGTGGCACCAAATACTTGTGACCAGAGTTTGGGTTCTTCTCATCATAGGCGAAAGCCTCACGATTTCGTATAAAATCTTTGACATATCTCGTTGGAATTGCAAAATTTAACGATTCTGCTGCAAGAATGCCCATGTTTGTGATGCCAACAACCTCTCCTTGTGTATTAAAGAGCGGCCCCCCTGAATTACCAGGATTAATCGCAGTATCTGTTTGAATATATGTCAACCCGTCCAAGCTCCGCTGCTTCGTTGAAATCACACCTTGGCTCATTGAGCGTTCGAGTCCAAGTGGGTTTCCAATCGCGAACACTGTTTGCCCAACACCGATATTTTCAGCATTTTCCAATACAGAAAAATCAAAAGGTTTCCCTTCTGGGTGCTCAATTTTTAAGAGCGCCAAATCGAGATGATTATTCACTGCAATAATTTCAATATCTTCAATTGTCGTACGCTTTAGCGTCCCATCAGGTTGTGGAAGCCAAACAGTTACACGCAAGTCAGTTTCACCTTGGATGACATGCGCGTTCGTAATTGCGAACCCTTCTTCGTTAAGAAGCACTCCTGAACCTAAGCCGCCGGGTGTTGAAACTTTGATAACTGAAGCGCCAACTCGTTTGGCTTGTTCTCGCGGGCTAAGATCTGGCAGACTCAATCTTGTTCGATACATTGTTGACGCATCAGTTGCGGCATTATCCGCATCAATAGAATCTTGAACGACATCGGTAATTTGGTCCATATCAATAGCAATAACTTCAGGGCCAATGTCAATCCAAATGCGCTGCTGCGTTCGTTTTAAAATTGTGCCATGCACTTCTGTATCCCCATGCAATCGGACTATATCTGCTTGCACTGAGAAACAGAGAACACCAAAGGTAAGACATAAAATAGTAATGTTTTTCATAATCATCTCTCTACGAAGTAATGTATTCTGCCAACAAGTGATAGCATACAACATCAACGAATGATAGGAATTACCAACGATGACACTATTTACAATACTTTTCACACTCACAACAGCAACAATGCAAACAGATACCCTGCCTCTTGGCGATTACTTTGGTTTTTCGTCAATTGATTCAATTAAGATTGGTGATCACGCCGGTCCCATGTACCAAGGCGATGTTAACGGCGATGGTTTACTTGACCTTCTTATCATCAACAACCACAAAAGCAGGATAGATCTTCTGCTCCAAAAGCAAAACGCATCGCCTGATGACGAAATCGAAGTGACTCGTGCAAATCAAATTCCAGACCACTGGCGGTTCGACAAGAAGCGTGTCATGGTTTCTCATAAAGTTTCCGCGCTCACGCTGCATGACTTTAACGAAGATGGCTTAACTGACATTATCTACGCTTCTAATCCTTCAAACATTGTCTTCCTTTCGCAAAAATCTGATGGTACATTTGAGAAAGAAAGACAACATCGACTACGCAAGTTACACGCCAACAGATCTGGATTTACTGTCACCGATATTATTGGCGACGAATCCCCAGAGTTAATTACCCTTGTCGATGGAAATATTCAAGTACTTCCACTTGATAGTGATGCGCTTGGGAAACCTATCACATTTACAACCGAAGATAAGATCGGCTGGTTTATCCTTGCAGATTACGATGGCAACGGGCTTCAGGATATTGCGGGAATTGTAAGAGACAGCAGCGAACCAGTACGTCTTTGGCTTGCAAAGCATGATGGCAGTGCTGTTCGTATGGGACCGCAACTTCGCTTCGAGATGCCGGCGATGCGCGATTTCGCTGCAATTGAATTGCCAAACAAAGACAGTGCAATGATGGCAGTCATTGAACGCGCTTCAAAACGCATAGTTCTCTACGAGTTAGCAATTGAAACGATCGAAGCATCAGGTGATCGCGAAGCATCAATTGAAGTGTTTCCGTTTCAAGGAAAAGAAAAACGCAAACAAACTGTTGCTGACGTAAACGGCGACGGTCTTCTTGATGTTATTGCAACCAACACTGACGACAATACGATCGTGATTTATCCACAAACTGCAAGTGAAGGCTTATCCGCCGGAGTCCCCTCTCCTACACTCTCAGGGGTTGAAGGAATCGCAGTCTGCGATATAGACCAAGATGGAGTCCAAGACCTTTTTGTGCTCAGCGAAGACGAGGGAGTTGTTGGGCGTTCACCACTATCTGTTGTTGACATTCCCTTCCCAAAACCAATGCCAATTACAACGGGCAACACGCCTGTGTCCCTTGATGCCGTAAAACTAGGTGATACTTGGAAAATTGCAGTCGTTTCAAAACAGAAACGGGACTACGTGCTTGATCTCATTGACGCCGAGGGAAACATTGAAACAGTTGACCTTGGAGCACTTTCCCGTGGTCCAAATGAGATTGTTGCTTTTGATGCAGATCAAAATGGTAATGTTGACCTACTCATTCTTACGAGAGACAAACCAATGATGATGCTACAAGCAACCGACGAAGGCTTTACGCTCTTAGAAGATTCTGACATGGGGCAGTTTGGACTTGTTCGAGAAGCCTCTGCAGAGAATACTGCAATTCTCGACATCGACAATGACGGTCAACCGGAGCTCCTGATCGCAGACGATAATTTTGTTCGCGCCGTACGGTATGAACCAGATACAAAAAGTAGTGTTAGTCCCGGTTGGCAAGTGGTGCAACAGGTCAATTTACTTGATGGAGAATCAAAACTGGTATCACTTACTGTTTCCGAAGGTCAAATCGTAGTTGCTGATGGTGAAAATGATCGTCTTGTATTGATTGGCCAAAATGACGATGGGAAATGGAGCGAAGGCGATAGTCTCTTCGTAAGAGGTTTTGAGTTTGGTCCAATTTACGCATCTGATTTTACTTCAGATGGGATTTCTGACATGCTTGCGATTGGAGATGCAGGATTTGCAGTGATACAACTTGCAGGTGAACGAGTTACACTTCAAGAAGTGCAATCGTGGCGGAGCGACCGCGAGCGAATGGTCGAACACGAACTCGCCATTGGCGATGTTAATAGCGATGGTTTTGCAGACATGATTGCCCTTGATGCTGGCGAACAAATGTTAGAAATTTTCACATTTACAGACGGGGGAAAAATGTTGTATGCAACGGAGTTTAAAATCTTTGAAACTCGGATATTTTCTAGCGGCGAGCCAAGTGAATATGAACCTAGCCAAGTATTTATCGCAGATCTGACTGGTGATGGACACTCGGACGTCGTTTTACTTGCACACGACCGCGTGCTGATCTACCCCCAAGAAAACTAACCGGGGGTGAATTAATCGCGTCCCATAGAGACAGACAACGCATGTTGCGTAGTAGCGATTATTTCACCGCGGGTTAGTTTTCTTGTAGATTAACTCACCGGGGGTGAGTTTTTTGTGAAAATTGGTATGAGTTGACCCCGCGGGTGAATTAATCGTATTCATTTGCTTTGGACCACCTCGTTTTGCGCTATCTACGATTATTTCACCCTTGGGTCAACGCCTTTGGGATTCCACCATATCTCAATACTGTTAACTTGTAGATTAACTCACCGGGGGTGAGTTTTTCGCGGAGGTGAGTTTTTTGGGGGTGAGTTTTTCGTAAATGAATTCGCCCGCGGTCTAGGTTATCGCTGGGAAATATCTACATACTCTTGATTATGAGGACCCACATAGTCACAGCGTGGGCGAATCAAACGATTGTCTTGCAAGTATTCAAGACAATGGGCTGTCCAGCCTGACACTCGGCTCATCGCAAAGAGTGGCGTAAAGAGATCAAGGTCAAGACCAAGCGAGAAGTATGTCGTTGCAGAGTAGAAATCTACATTCGGGTAAATGCCTTTGGCTCCAACTTCGCGATCCATAATATCTTCAATTCGTTTGCTAATGTTAAAGAGATCAATATTTCCTGTATCTTGTGCGATACCTTCAGCAAAAGTTTTCAGATAAGTCGCACGGGGATCAACTGATTTGTAGACGCGGTGTCCGAAACCCATGACTTTATCCTTGCGAGAAAGTTTATCCATCACAAATGATTCAGCATTTTCGATTCCGTTGATTTCTTGCAACATGACCATCACGCCTTGGTTGGCACCACCATGCAGTGGACCCTTTAATGTACCAATTGCTGTTGTGACTGCTGAATACATATCACTCAATGTAGATATTGTGACGAGTGATGCAAAAGTTGATGCGTTGAAACCATGATCAGCGTGCAATATGAGGCAGATATCCATCGCCCGAGCCATTCGCTGCGTTGGCTTTTCACCAGAGAGCATATAAAGGAAACTTTCAGCAATGGATGCGGAAGTGTCAGGTCGAACTAAATCAAGCCCTTTGCGGTGTCGATCAAAACCAGCAATCAATGCAGGCATTTTTGCGAGCATTGCAAGTGATTTTCGTTCGTTCGCTTCTTCGGATGGATCATCAGCATTTGGATCTTCCAATGCCAACGCTGAGACCAACGTGCGAAGCGCATGCATCGGACTTGCATCTCTTGGAAGTGAGACAATCATGTCCCACATCGCATCAGACAAATCGTAATTGCTCTGCAGGCGTGCAGTAAAATCCGCGAGTTCGCTATGGCTTGGAAGGCGCTGTTGCCAAAGGAGAAAAGTCGTTTCTTCGAAGGTACTGTTTCGTGCGAGGTCATCAATATCAAACCCAACATATTCAAGAACCCCCTTCTCACCATCGATAAATGAAAGGGATGATCTTGCGACTACAGTTGAGACGAGACCAATATCAGTTTGCATTTCTTGCATTACAGCACTCATTCTAAAGCTCCTAGCGTAGTAAAACGCACCCTGAAAAAGACCACCTGAGATCTTTGCGTTGATTGAACACCTTATTTTAGCAAAACCTAGCATGGAATCAAGCCTACAATGTAAAAAATGCTACTTCCAATCGGTACAGATGTGCAATTGCGCAAACATCCATCAGTCACATACCTCCTCATTGGAGTAAACATGTTACTTTTCGCTGTTTCTTGGTCCGTAGGGCGGGTTTCTGGAGATACCAGTACGGGGGGAATGATCGGTGAGGTGCAATCAATTTTGAACGCTTGTGAGCTTTCAAATGCTCATTTTCACATTTGGTCACTCTTTACCTATCAATTTATGCATGCCAGTTGGTGGCATGTTATTGGAAATATGATTTTCCTCCTGCCATTTGGAAAAGTCGTAGAAGATCGGCTGGGTCATTTTGGCTTTTTAGCATTGTTCCTTGGTACTGGCGCCATCGGTGGCGGTTTACATCTCATGTTCTATGACAACCCCGTGATAGGCGCAAGCGGTTCCGTCTGCGCAATTACAGCAGCGTTTGCTGTACTCGCACCCCGTTCAAAAATCCGAATACTCTTTGTCTTCTTCCTCATCACTATTATCGAGGTTCCGGGGCTGTTGCTTGTCATCTTCCAAATCGCATTTGATGCGTTAAACTTGATTGGAAGTATCGCAGGCGCAGATGGTGGGCCGACGGCGTGGGTAGTGCACTTGGGTGGCTACGCTTCTGGATTTGTAATTGTATACCTGTTACTTGTTACAGGACTGATTGCACGCGGAGAATACGATTTGTTTCGCGTTATAACGCAAGCAAATCGTCGAAGACAGTTTCGCGCAGTAGTTTCTGATTCTCACGCACCCAAAAAAGAAATGCAAAAACCACTTTCGCAGGTACAGATTGCTCGAGCTTCAATCGCACAATCTATTGCTTCTGGGCAACACCAAGTTGCTGCAAACGAATACTTGGAAACGCTTTCTAACAATCCGCGTTTTACACTTGACTCGAAAACACGAGTTGAAGTTGCAAACACATTACTCCGCTCTAAAAATATAGCAGAGGCAGCAACCTTGTATGAACAACATCTAAACCAAAAATCTCCTCCGGATGACGCGCCTGATGTTGCTCTATTACTCGCGGCAAAATACGCTCGTAATTTAGATAACACGAAACGTAGCAAAAAACTACTCGATCAATTTTATGACCAATTTTCTGCTGAACACAAGAATCTTGCAGATTTATTGCGAAACGAAATGGCAAAAGCATGACCTACTCTTTTCTAAATACAAAAAAACCTTCAATTAAAATCTGCGGTTTAAAAACCGAGGAAGAAGTTGATGTTGCAATTGGCGCTGGCGCTGATGCAATTGGTTTTGTTTTCGCTGAACATTCACCTCGTTTCATTGATCGTTCCCACGCAGAAAGACTGTTACTTCAATTACCACCTGAAATTATGCCTGTTGCTGTTCTGCAAAATTATGGTGACTTGCACGATTTTTCAGATTGGCCCGGATGGGTGCAGCTCTGCGGAGATGAAACTGAAGATATGATTTCTACATCTCCCCGCCCTGTCATCAGAGCATTGCAATGGGACAGCGAAAAAATATGTGCACTAGATCGGTCATCACACATTGAGGCAATTCTCATCGATGGTTCAACTGGCGGACTTGGAGAAATGTTCGACCTTGATGCATTACTTGCTATCAAAGAGAAACTTTCAAAACCAATTATTGTCGCAGGTGGGCTGACACCAACCAATGTCAGGGATGTTGTGTTAAAACTTCAACCTGCGGCAGTTGATGTAAGCAGCGGCATTGAAGTAAGCCGCGGCGTAAAAGATCCAACCCTCATCTGCGAATTTATCGAAGCTGCAATTGCTTCAAGATCTACTTGAGGGCGTTTCAGTTTTCGTTTTTTCCACCAGCTCTATACCTTCTATATGTAAATCCTTGTCTATCGCCTTGGTCATATCCCAAAGGGTAAGTGCTGCTACAGACACCGCTGTCAAGGCTTCCATCTCGATGCCAGTTTTTGCAGTTATTGCTGCTGTTCCGGTGATTTTAAGACGGTCATCTGAAACGCGATCAAAATCTACTCCCGCAAATTCAAGGGGCAGTGGATGGCAAAGAGGAATAAGGGATCCACAATTTTTTGCAGCTTGTATTCCTGCAATTCGCGCAACTGCCAACGCTTCTCCTTTTGGAAGATTACCGTCCATCACGGCATCAAGAGTTTCTTTTTTTGCGACAAAAAAACCTATCGCCATTGCCCTCCGATGCATAACGGGCTTTGGGGAAACGTCAACCATTGAAGCTTGGCCCTTATCATCTATATGTGAGAGTTGATCACGCATGCGCTTGTTCCTTTTGAAATTGTATCACGCCAGCAACAATCGTCATACAGACTGTGGGCACTTGCGTATCCCAATCACATTGAAGGGGATTACAACTTAAAACAGTTGCGTCTGCAAAGGAGCCAATCTGCAATTTCCCAGCCAGAGGCTCACGAAGTGATTTTGCAGCATCGGTTGTTGTCGCAACGAGTGCTTCCTTTGAGGTGAGACCGCTCCTTATTGCTACGGCCATCGCTTCAATAGGAGAATGAGGTGCAATTGGCCAATCTGAACCAAAACTTAAGTACGACCCCGCATCAAGCATTGCCCTCCACGCATGAAGCCGATTTGCTCTGTCTTTGCCAACTGCTTGTATTGCAATTGCATCATCCGATTCCTTATGCAATGGCTGCACGCCAAACCATTGCCCCTGCAATTTATTTGTGTCCCTCGGATCAATAAATTGCGCATGTTCAATTCTAGCAATCAAATCAGATGGTATATGCTCAAGTGCGTTTAACGAAATCCCCACTGCCTCATCTCCAATTGCATGCACAACTGGTGCGAAACCTTCCTTCGCAACTACTTGAACCCAATCGTCAAGATCTTCTAGTAATGCATGTGCAACTAAAACACCAGAAGAATCAACATCACAGTAAGGCGCATACATCTTCGCCGTTCTAGAACCTAGCGTCCCATCAATAAATGTTTTAAAACCAGTGACGTGTACAAGTGGATCATTTGCAAAATGGTTGCAGCGATTAATATTTTCTACAGTTGGCTCATCCATGATCATTAAACGCATTCGCACTTGCAACGAATCTCTCAAAGGAAACAAATAGTTTTCTACGTCTTGGAGTTCTTCCATCGCTCCAACTAGCGTGATTCCATCTACATGTAATGCTCTTGCAAGTTGTTTTAGCCTGCTTGTAACCTGCTCTGCATTTGGCGATGGAACGAGCGGTGCAACAAATTCCCAGAGTGCAGTCTCTTTCACAATTCCATATCTGCACGCATTCCCGCCAACAATGTTTTCTAGTGCAGGAAGGTCGAGAAGTTGCAGCGCAGCTGAGTTTACAATTGCCGCGTGAAAATCTGTACGCCAACATAAAACGGGGACTTCTTGGATGCAGTCGATCCAATCAATTGTCGGGGATTCTCCTAATGTCTGCTCCGACCAACCAGAAGCGATAAGCCATTGGTCATCAGCAATTGTTTTTACACCTTGATGCAATGCTTCCTGAAACATATTCCTATCAGTACAGGTGGACAAATCCACATCACCTGCACCGCTGCTCCCGAGCATGAGATGCAAGTGTGAATCAATAAATCCCGGCGTCATTGTTTGACCATGGAGATCTACTAAAAGTGCACCTTCGGGTGCGTTTTGATCAATTGCAGAAACTTTTCCATCACTACATGTGATAGTTGAAGCAGTTGTCTCGAGCTCTGGGTCGAGGATGATAATTCCTGAATGTAAATGGATGGTTCTACTCACGTTGACCCTTCTATGAAGCCGAATGTTATGCTGTGCGTATCCTCTCAGATGAGGGACCATCTCGCTATGCCACGCAATGAAACTTATATTTTAATTCTACTCTTGGGCACGCACTTTTTTGGCTGTGACAAAGCGCCAGAGCATACACCTGTACCTCAGGCAACTTCAGAGCAAGAACAACCCACCCAAGCACCGAGTGATGCTGCTTCGTTTTTAAATCAACAACGTGAAAAAGTTGACCACGAAGCAAAATATCAACCTAAATTTGAGATAGATCCACACTGGGTTATTTTCATTAATTTTAAATCTCCAAAACCAGATAATTGGACGTGGACCACGCCGCGATCAAATATGCGAATTGCCAATTACATACTGGCTGCAGTAGAAGAGAAAGATGAGGCAGAACTATCAATCATCCAGTTTGATAAAGGCGAAGGCGGTGAACTACACAAAAATGTAGAGCGGTGGAAGAAGCAATTTCGCTCTAGTGGTGGGGGGCCTGTGAAAGCGGTTATCACAAAAACTACAGTCGCAGACTTACCCACTACTATTATAGAAATCACAGGAGAATATATGGGCATGGGTGGTTCATGGCACAGGTACAACCACACAATGCTCATCGCTTTAATTGAATATGAAGAAGGAAATCTCTTCTTGAAATTACTTGGGCCCAAAAACACAATTGATGCGCACAGAAACAAGTGGAATTCTTTTTTAGAGAATGTAACTTTTATCGAAGAAAATTAGCGAGCAGTTCGGGGCCAGCAACCGTCATAAAACTTTCAGGATGAAACTGCACACCTTCAAGCGGTTCACCCTCACCAGTCCAACGGATGCCCATGCAAATACCATCTGCGGTCCACGCGCTTTGCACGAAATCACCTGTAATTGTTTCGGGATCAATCACAAGTGAGTGATAGCGTGTTGCTTCAAAACGTTGTGGCAAACCGGCAAACACTCCCTCATTGTCATGATGAATTTCTGACGTTTTGCCATGTACAGGTGTTGGATATTGCTTCACAGTCATCCCATAGAGATCTGCAATCGCTTGGTGCCCCAAGCACACACCGAGAATCGGTATCTTTCCTCGGAATTTCTCAACCAACGAACGACAAATTCCACTCTCAGCAGGAGTGCATGGACCGGGCGACAAAAGCAACCGCTCTGGTTGCAGTGCCTCGACTTGTGCAACTGTCAATTCATCGTTGCGAATAACTTTCATATCAGGGATCGAGCCCCGCTCCATTCCAATTTCTCCAATCCGTTGCACCAAGTTGTAGGTGAACGAATCGTAATTATCTACAATCAACAACATGATGGCAGTATACGCGGAGTGGGAAGTCGAAACCCTTGGTCAGTTTTCAGGCAGCCCTTGTGCCAGCAACACCATCCTGTGTCACAAGAAAGAGATCCGTAGAGATTGGATACGGGAGCCGTTTGTAATCATGAGCCACTCGCTCTTGGAGTTTTTCAACAAGGGGCACTGGCTCGCATGAGAAAGCCATAAAGACATCTCGCGCGGGAGCGGCAACATAAAAGTTCCCTTTCAGTTCAGGTGCGAGTCGTCTCCAAAGCGAAGAAAGTAAGATCCTTGAAGCATCGTATCCGTCCTGCATATTAAAAATAGCAGCTCGTCCGCCACCGGGCGATTCAACAACTTGAATTTTTAAACTTGGCTGATACGCAGCAAGATTTTCTCTTGCATAAGAATCTAGTTCATCAACCGTAACGCCCCATCGCATCATTTGTTCTACTGTAATACTGACTGTCATTCGCGGAAGATCGATGACATATAAAATCACCGTATCATTGACGAATGGTTGATATGCGACCTGTTCACGATCAAGTTGTTCAAAAATGGATTCTGGCTGAATGCGTGGCATAATCCGCCCTTTTGCCATTGATAATGGCAATGGCATGTGTGAAACTTCATCACCTTCAAGCAATCGATCTAGAAAATCTTCGACAATATCCACGCCTCGTTGTGGCTCACTTTGGACCATTCGATAGAGATTTTCAAGACCCAGATGACGACCATCAAGGTAAATATCCATAGGACCTGCAAGTCGAATTTCACGGTCTGGAAAATGACGACGTAAAATTCGAACAACTTGTTCACTAAAGGCTTCGGGTTCGCGTGGCATGTGTGTCATATATTAAATTCCTATCGTTCGTCCCCCAATTGCAATATCGGGCGTTTAGAACGCCGCCTGAAGAGCAGACCTCCGATTTCACAAAAAAGGAAGTTTTTTGGCGGTAACTATCGGACTATCACTATCCTTTGGTACGCTATACCGCATGTCAAAGTTCACATCAATCAACGGTGTCGGAATAGGGAGCGATGCGCCCCTACTCATCATTGCGGGTCCTTGCGTTCTTGAATCTAAGGAACAAGCAATGCACATTGCATCAACCCTCCAATCTATTTGCCGAGATTGTGGCGTCGGTTTTATTTTTAAAGGCAGTTTCGATAAAGCAAATCGAACAAGTTTGCTTTCTCATCGAGGTCCCGGCATCGACGAGGGTCTCGAAATACTACAGCATGTAAAAGAGGAACTACACGTACCGGTCACAACAGACGTACACGAAGCAGTACAAGCAACCAAAGTTGCGAAGGTTGCAGACATTCTGCAAGTTCCTGCTTTCCTTTGCAGGCAAACTGACTTACTTGTTGCATGTGCTGAAACTGGCAAACCAGTGAATGTTAAAAAAGGGCAGTTTATCTCGCCTGATGAAATGAAACATGTTGTACATAAACTTGGCGAATCAAATTGCACCGATGTAGTGCTCACCGAACGAGGTACGTTCTTTGGATACAACAGACTTGTAAATGATTTCATTGGTCTTGGAGATCTGATGGACATTGGCCCTCCCGTTTGCTTTGATGTAACGCATTCAACGCAACTCCCCGGCGCTGGCAAAAATCAAACTGCAGGCAGACCCGACCGAGCAGCACTTCTTGCGCGTGCCGCAACCGCTGCCGGCGTCCCCGCCCTGTTCCTAGAATGCCACCCTGACCCAGTCAATGCTGCGTCCGATGCAAGCACAATGCAGCGACTTGACGTGATGGCTGGTTTGATTAAATCGTGCGCAGCAATCTCGCAACTCAATAATTCCACTCGTGAAGCGGTGCAATCATGACTACGTGTGACTATTGCAAGCGCCCAGCGATCTATCACGATACAAGAGTTTCAAACGGCATCACAAAAACAGTAAGTCTTTGCGAGGACCATGCCAAAGAAGCGGGTATTGATATTGGTCCAGATGGCATTTCAATCTCACTCACCCCTGAAATGATGGGTTTTACTTTCACCCCATCAATCAGCACTTGCCCCGACTGTGGGATGGCACTTGCTGACTATAAAGAGAAAGCACTACTCGGTTGCCCCGAATGTTACGTTACATTTAAAGAACAACTTATTCCAGTCATTGCGAACTTGCAAGAGAAACATACGCAACACGTAGGTCGATCACCCCGTAGAGCAAGCGCCGATATTGATCGTCATATTGCAATTCGAAGATTGCTCTCAGACCTTGAACGTGCAGTTACGCAGGAAGCATACGAAGAAGCAGCGGATATCCGAGACACGCTCAGAGATCTCCACCAAAAGGATGATGACAGTGCACTTTGATCCTAATATTAACTGTCCATACGCTAGCGGAACAACTGCTTTTGGAGATGTTGTACTCAGTTCAAGAGCGAGACTCGCAAGAAATCTTGAAGGTTTTCCGTTTGTCAATAGCGCATCAGTAGGCGACTGCGAAGAAGTAGAACTCCTCCTCGCCCCTGCTTGCAACTGCGACGATGACTTTACACTTGTTTGGGTAGATCTTCACAAACTTTCAAAAGTTGAGCGAGCTATGTGCGCAGAGCGCCATCTCATCTCGACGAACTTCGCAGATGCAGACAACCCCCGCGGGGTAATGGTTGGACCAGAACTCGCGCGGAGCATCATGATTAACGAAGAAGATCATTTGCGTATCCAATCCATTAAGCCAGGGCTCGATTTGCTCAACGCACACAATGATGTCATGGCAATGGATCAACGTATGGAAAAGCTTGTCGCGTATGCATTCGATGAACAGCTCGGTTTCCTTACCGCTTGTCCGACGAACGTTGGAACTGGTGCACGTTTTAGTGTGATGATGCACTTGCCCGCCCTTCGAATTACAAAAGGTTTTAGACAACTCTACAATGCTTGTGAGGGGATGTCCATTGCCATCCGAGGCTACCACGGCGAAGGTTCAGAAACAATTGCAGACCTGTATCAACTCAGTAATCAAGTAACCCTTGGGTACAATGAAGAGGATCTAAGATCGATGCTTGAAGATGAGTTCCTCCCAACTGTCATTGAAAATGAACGCAACGCGAGAATGAAAATCATTGAGAAATACGGGGCAAAACTCGACGATCGCGTTTTTAGAGCGCAAGGCATTTTAGAAAACGCAACGATTCTTCCACTCGACGAGGCGATGGATTGTTTAGGGCGAGTGCGACTTGGCGTTTCCCTAGAGCGGATAACAAATCTTGAGATCAACACGATTAACCAACTGTTTATTGACATTCAAAATGGTCATTTGCAATGGCGATATGACGGAAATCTCAGCGAAGCCGAATTGCAAGAAAAGAGAGCCACACTTGTCAAAGAGAAATTTGCAGCGTGAGCATTCGGCGTTCTCGTTTAGCGCCTTCTCCAACGGGTGCACTCCACCTTGGGAACGCGTGCTCTTTTCTCATAAATTGGGCGCTCGCCCGTAAAAATGATTGGGAACTCATTTTACGAATGGAAGATCTTGTTGGGCCGAGAATAAACCTTTCGAGTATCGAAAGTACACAAGCAATACTTTCTTGGCTTGGCATTGATTGGGATGGCGAAACACTACTCCAAAGCCAAGATCTCTCCCCATACAAAGACGGTCTTGACACCCTCATTAGCCACTCACAAATCTACCATTGCAACCTCACGAGAAAAGAAATTGAACAAGCAGCGAGTGCTCCTCATGCAGACGACCCTTTCGGCAAACATGTGATACGACCCAAAGATGTGCAAACCCATAATTCGAATTGGAATAATGAACCAACCAATTGGAGGTTTATAGTCCATGATCGACAACACGTCCTCAAAGACGAACTTCTCGGGAAAAAACAGTTTGACCATCTCAACGATTTTGTCGTGTGGACAAAAAATGACATGCCTGCATACCAACTTGCCGTTGTCATTGATGACGCAAGGCAAAACGTAACAGATGTCATCCGAGGACACGATCTCCTTGAATCGGCCGCATGGCAATCGCAAATCTACACCGCACTTGGGCTCAAAGAACCGACGTGGTGGCACTTACCTCTTGTTATAGGCGAAGATGGACTGCGGTTAGCAAAAAGGCATGGAGATACACGGCTTCTAACGTATTTTAATAACGGGATGCAACCTGAAAAAATAATCGGACTGATTGCGAAATGGTGCAACATGACAACTCTGCACGAAACACTCTCAACATCTGAATTCTTGCATGGATTTGACATCCACCAACTGAATAAAGATGATATCGTTTTTACAAAAGAGGATGAACAATGGCTACTCGGCTGATCATAACACTGTTATTTTTTATGTTTACTACAGGCTGCACAACTTCAGCGAAACAAACCTCCGTTGAAGTTGCAATTGGGGGTGAAACATTTGTACTTGAACTTTCCACAGATATGCCAGCAAGAGTAAACGGGCTCATGAATCGAACGGAGATTCGGGATCATGGAGGTATGCTTTTTGTTTTTACTGAAGCAGAAGAACGATCATTCTGGATGGCTCATTGTCTTGTCAATATCGACTTGCTCTTTCTTGATTCACGGGGCACAATCACCGCAACACACGAAATGAAAATTGAAGCACCGCAAGGACCTGAAGAATCTCAGTGGGAGTACGAGAGTCGCCTTAAACACTATTATTCAAAGGGCCCTGCAAGGTTCGCTATTGAGCTTCAAGAAGGATCAATTGATCGACTAAACCTTCAAGTTAACGATCGCATCCCCTTGGAATTACATAACTTACGCGGGATCGCCCGATAACCCTCCCTTGCGGCAGTCGATGGCTGCATAATCGGAATAATCGGTTCCTGTATGAAGAGCTTGTGTACTTCTAGATATTGGGAAACAATCAATAAACCGAGTTGTTAGTAGAAAGATTTCACACCTATATGTGTTATCTCATTACAGACCTCACTATGTACCGACCTACTATTTTCATCCAAGAACTTGGCGCTACTCGTTTTCAACCACAGATCGATGTTGCGCGCTGCTGGGCAGGCACTGCACCACCTAAATTTACAAAATCGTTGAGTGATCATCCAGACGCAGCCTTTCTTCACGCTGCTACTGTTGAAGCATTGCTCGATCTTCTTCCCACGTTGCTTCAACTCCATGCTGAAAATATCCCAATACTTCTCCTCTGCGACAACCAAGAGCATCTTGCCGAACTTACGTCTGAACTCGATGTCATTGTTGCAAGTATGCGTACAGATGGAAGCACTGCTTCTGGAATCTTGTATGGAATGCTTCAACGAGAAGATGAATTATCGATTCTACGCAGTAAGGTAGGACTCATGAGTACGATGCGAACTACATTGCAAGAAGATATTGATCAACTCAATGATGATCTACACTCCGCCGCAATGCTTCAGCAAGAGTTTATGTCGTCCCACACTCAGGCCGTCCATTCAATATACTTCAACACGCTTTGGCGACCGACAGGTGTTGTCAGTGGTGACATGTACGACATCACTAAACTCGACGATGATCATATTTCATTTTTTATCGCAGATGCAATTGGTCATGGCATGCCTGCGGCTATGTTAGCAATGGCAATTTCTAAAGCACTTGCTGGCTGTAGAACGAATGCTGAGGGAAACTTCACTTCCCCTTCTGCCGTATTGAGTACGCTCAACAAAGCAATTCTCGATAGGAATGGCGACACCGCAAGATTTGCAACTGCAATGTATGGCGTGATCAATTGCAAAACTCGTTCACTTACGATTGCCGGAGCTGGGCACCCAGCGGCTTTGTGGATGCAGGGTTCTTCAGGTACAGAAATACTTGAGTCACAGGGTCCACTCCTTGGGATCTTTGATGATGCAGAATTTCCTGAACAGACCGTTACCATTGGTGATGACGATCGAGTCATTTTCTACTCCGACGGATTCGAAGATGCACTCGATGAATGCACAATGAAAACCGGCCTCCCTTCACATCTTCAATCAATTTACAATATCGGTTGTGCTACGAATAACATTGTTGCAGCGGTAGAACAATTGTTAGACACTAAAACTACCCATCACGATGATCTCACGATGCTTTGCTTACACGCACCAGCGCATGTCGCAAAGATTGCAGCGTAGTTTTATTTGCTCATATTACGAACGACTCGAACTACAGTCCTTGCGATGATGTCGGTTTCAATATTCACTTGATCTCCAACTTTTGTACTGCCAAGTGTCGTTTCTCGTAGCGTAGTCGGTACAAGCGCAACTTCAAAAGTATCTGAATCAACAGCGGCAATTGTCAAGGAAACTCCATCAATCGTAATTGAACCCTTCGGGACAACTGTGTCCTTATCTACATTTCGCATTGAACATCGAACTCGTGTTTCCTTGTCCCCTTCCTCGCTCACTTCTATTACGTCCTCAATAGCATCAATATGACCTTGTACTTGATGTCCTCCAAGAAGACCATCTGCACGCAGGGCTCTTTCGATGTTGACTGCATCAGCAAGCGTTGCCTCGCCGAGGGTCGTCATTGAGAGTGATTCGGGGATCACATCAAATGAGAGTACTAACTCCTCGCCATCCAATGCGTGCGAAACGACTGTGAGACAACACCCATTGACACTGATAGACTCTCCTGCGACCAATGGCAAATCCCAAGGTTTGCACCTTAAAACAAGCCTTTTTCCGGCTGAAATACTCTCAAATCCTGATATTGTTCCAATTCGTTCCACTAATCCAGTAAACATTGCATCATCCCTTCAGATTGACTTAACTCTTTGGGCTTACTCTTCTATACTGCCCATCTCAGATCTGTAAAGTGTAGATTCTGAAATGGAGTTTTAGATGCGCAAGATACCCTTACTTTGCTTTTTCGCCACTGTTGGTCTCGTATGTTTTTCGACTTTATCTGATGATAGGTCAAATAGTACCCCAGCAATTGGCTCAACCCACGGCGTGAACCTCTCAGATTTACGAGATCTTTCCTATCGAATTGATTGGGTGAACCAACAAACCGCCAAAGATTTACGATTAGCAACATTATCAGACGACACGTTATACGCAATCGACGAATACGAGCATCTCGTTTGTTACGACCTAGACTCTGGTGCTTGGCGATGGTCTTCTCCCGTTGGGAACCATGTCTATCGACTCCTTGGAATCAACACAAATGAAAAGTCAAGACAGGTTTATGTGAATTCAGATGCAGTGATTTACACATTCGAGTCAGACACTGGCAATCTACCAACGCACACTTCAAATCCAATCCAAGGCGCAACTGACAAAGCAGTTCAGAAGTTACAATGGTCCGCCAATACCTCCGCAATTATTACAGGCACGACACTGTTGTATGGGTCTAGAAATGGCGAACTCGTCTGGCACGATTGCGGCATCGGTTTCTCTTCAAGAACATACTCTATTGCTGATACGATGAGTACAACGCCTGCACTAAGTAACGGCATTATTGTTGCAACAGGAGGCAATGGTGCACTCGCCGCAATTGACCTTAAAACAGCACGCGCGCATTGGATGATCCAACTTCTCGACGCAGTAGTCGCAACACCAACAATCAGTAACGGAACTGTATACATTGCAGGCACTGACCAATACCTCAGGGCAATTGATTTGCATACAGGGAGACCACGCTGGAAATATTTAACAACTGCTGAACTCACTGACTCTCCTGTCATTGTTGGGGACGCGTTGTATCAGAGAATCCCCGGAGTTGGTCTTAGTTCGTTTTCCGCATTTGCGCCTGATATCACTGGTGAAAAAAGATGGACTGCTGAAAAAGTCCGAGGCACAGTCATTACGACAACTCCAAACAATAGACTCTTATGCTGGGACACCCAAAACCGTATTTTGCAGGAAGTAGATACTAAACATGGGTCGATTACAGGAACAATGCCACTTCCAACAGTGAGAGAAGTTCTTGTAGATGACGATAAGAACGGCAATCTCATTTTGATCACTGACGACGATGCGATTATTAAACTAATCCCTCGTCTTTCACAAAATTAAGCAGGAAACAAGTGAAATGACATCCTTACTTCCGATCAACCGCGCGTTGATATCAGTCAGTGATAAAACTGGCATTGTTGACTTTGCAAGAATGTTGTTTGATCACGGTGCTGAACTCATCTCTACTGGGGGCACAGCGAAAGTTTTAGAGCAGGCGGGCTTGCCTGTAACTCCAGTTGACAAGGTAACTGGGTTCCCTGAAATGTTAGACGGGCGCGTCAAAACATTACACCCACTCATTCATGGCGGGCTTTTAGGCAGAAGAGATACGCCATCACATGTTGAAGCGATGCAAGAATATGGCATCACACCAATTGATTTAATTTGTATCGATCTATATCCCTTCGAGCAAACTATTGCAAAATCATCTGTCACTGCATCAGAAGCGATCGAACAAATTGATATTGGCGGGCCTGCGATGATTCGTTCAGCAGCGAAAAATTTTGACTTTGTCACTGTTGTCACAAATCCCACGCAGTACGCATTAGTGAACGCAGATGTCACTGCAACAAATGGAAAAATAACGCACGAACTCCGCCGCGACCTTGCAACTGCTGCGTTTACAAGAACAGCGGAATATGACACGATCATCAGTGGATGGATGCGCGGAGAAGATGCAGCGACTTCTACGAACATTCAAATCAATGCAACGCTTGAGCAAACACTCCGGTACGGTGAAAATCCAAACCAAACTGCATATCTCTATAAAAATCATACTCCTTCAGGAGCGAACGTTGTCACTGCGGATATCGTTGCGGGGAAGCCACTGAGTTACAACAATCTTATCGATGCAGCCGCAGCGCTCGAACTCGTCCAAGATCTGTATGCGTACGCCTCGCGCCCTGCTGCAGCAATTATCAAACATACAAATCCATGTGGTGCAGCATTTGGAACTGATCTCATTGAGGCATTTCAGCGTGCTTGGCAGGGTGACCCGCTTGCAGCATTCGGAGGGATCGTCGCCCTCAGTGGAAAAGTGGATGAAACTCTTGCTCACGCAATTGCGCATGGCGACAAATTTCTTGAAGTCATCATCGCCCCAACCTTCACTGACGAAGCAAAAGCAGTTCTATCTGATCGTTGGAAAAATGTACGCCTGCTCGCAGTTGGAAATGATGCCCGCCCAGATCATTGGAGGCAACTTCGTTCCATCGTTGGTGGATTCCTTACGCAAAGCGCACATCCAATCACCGCTGAAGTTTCAAATTGGGATCTCAAGGCTGGTCCAACACCAAACAAGTCAATGTGTAACGATGCCGCGATTGCTTGGATCACATGCTCCCACCTAAAATCTAATTCGATTTCAATCGTTGCAGATAGTTCACTCATCGGCGGTGGGATGGGACAAGTTGATCGGGTTTCTGCTGCGAATCATGCAATTCAGCGAGCGGGAACTGCACTTGCCAAAGCGAAAAATCCAGTTGCTGGGTCAGATGCTTTCTTTCCATTTCCGGATGGTCCACAACTATTAATTGATGCAGGAATTAAATGTATTGTGCAACCCGGAGGCAGTGTTCGAGATCAAGAAACAATAGATCTCTGTGAAAGCGCTGGTGTCACGCTACTCCACACTGGCGAGCGTTGCTTCCGGCATTAATCTACTCTTCTCGCAACTCCACAGTCCAATACGCGTTGTTCAAAAACGTTTTCCAAGATTGATACTGCTGCCTTCCAATACGAAGTCGGAGTGACTCGCACTTTGCAGGCTTAAATGGTTTGGTGATTAACGCCATGTTCGCCTGCCGCGGAGTTCGCCCACCCTTTTTGGTATTGCAACGCAAGCATGCACAAACAAGATTCGTCCAAGAGTTTCCCCCACCTTGCACACGAGGCACGACATGGTCTAATGTCAGATCAGAAGACGAAAATCGTTTCCCGCAATATTGGCATTTATTTTTATCACGGGCGTACAAATTGCGCCGAGTTAAACGCAGCTGCGGCTTAATTACTTTATCAAACGCAAGCAAACGAATAATTTTAGGTATGGCGATCTCTAAACTTGGCAAACGAATCCAAGAATGTGCAGCAGGCTCGAATTCTTTTTGAATCGCTGCAACGTCAATCCAATTTGCAAGGTTATACGTTGCCCAGTGTCCATCTTCAACTGAAATAATTTCTGCAGCTTCTCTGCAAAGAAGCGTAAATGCATCCCTCGCAGGGACGACAATAACAGCGCTGTACCCTCTGTTGAGGACAAGAACTTGCTGTTCAAGAGCCGCTGCGTACGTCATGCTGACACCATCTTACGTGTAGTTGTAACAGATAATTGTGCTGCTGTGGCGTGATTAAACTTTGTTACGCGCCGGAACTGTTGATTGTCACATCGATTGGTTCTGTTGCAGATGAAAAAAGTTCGACTCCCAGAGGCATTCGTTTGCCATCCCCGTCGTAGGGAATATTGTCTTCGTCGATGATCTTCTGAATTGCCATCACACCTTCTATCAACATTTCTGGTCTTGGCGGACAACCCGGCACGTAGACGTCCACTGGCATGAATTGATCGACGCCTTGCACAACGCCGTACGTATCGAAGACGCCCCCTGTCGAAGCGCATGCCCCCATTGATATCACCCATTTGGGTTCGGTCATTTGGAGGTAAATGCGTTGTAACACTGGCATCATCTTCACTGAAACCCTGCCTGCCACAATCATAAGATCGGCTTGACGTGGACTGAACCGAAACACCTCTGCCCCGAAACGCGCAAGATCGAAGCGACTTGATGCTGTCGCCATTAACTCGATTCCACAACAAGCCGTTGCAAAAGGCATTGGCCAGACGCTTGAACGTCGTGCCCAATTGATCACTCGACTCATTTGCGTCGTCATGTAACCGTCTACTGGAATGGCATCTTCGAGACCCATAATCTATGCATGATACAGGCTGCCACAATGATTTGGAACAGAGTGACAGCCGTAGATACAAGTTCATACTAAATTTTCTTACGCAGCGTTGCCAAATGGCGAGTTTGCAGCGCCGCTGATTTTGAAGAGACGATCAAGTCGCATCATTTCAAAGAGTTCTTGCAAGTGGCTTGTAAGTCCAACGATTGAAGTCCCTGCTTTGCACTGTTCTGCGGTATTGCGAACATCGATGCACATTCCCAGACCAAGACTAGAGATGAACTGCACTTCGCTGAAGTCCAATACGAGGTTTTTCACCTTTGATCCGTATTCACGAAGTTTGCCGTTCACTGAGTTTGCGATGATCGCTGCTTCACGTTCACCGATTCTTGGACCGACCAACGTCGCATAGACAGTGCCGTTTGAAAATGTGGTTTCGACGAAGAGCGCGCGTCTCTTTGAGGTATTGCTTGTTTTGTTGATTCCGTTCATGTTTGTGTATTCGGTCATTTTTGGGCTCCACTTGGGTTAGTACTCAGAAAACCGTCAAAAAAGTGATTCCTTTCAGTAAACATCAAAATAAACGCATAATTAGCGAAATTAGGAACCATTGACGAACACACTGAGCGAAAGTTATCGGTCTGAAACAGATTCAAGGATGGAAGCAACCTGCAATCCGAGCAAGACAATCAACCACATCAGATACAACCAAAACATAAAAATTGGCAGTAATCCAAGAGAACCATACATTTGTTTTAACGAAATTGCGTGATTAAAATAGAACGCAAGGGTTGCCTGCCCAAGCATCAGGAGGATTGCAGCAACTGCCGCCCCGATCATGACAGGTGTACTACTGAGTTTTACCGTAGGCACTGTTTTAAACAAGAGTATAAGGACGCCCCAGCAAAGAAGAAAACTCCAAATCTTCTGTGCTATCAAGAGTAGCCACGCCCAGCCAACGTACTCTTGAATAATTGCAGCAACTTGTTGATCTGCCCAAATACCAACCGCTGCTGCAACTGGTCCAAAAGTCAAGATAAACCAATACGTAGGGATACGTTTGAACCATGATCTCCCCTTCTTGGCTCTGCAGATCACATTAAAACATGTTTCTACATTGACCATGAGGGCAAGTGCAGAATAAATCAATACAAGCACACCCACCCAAGTCAGGGCGGCGATACTCACATTCATCCCACTCGTGACAAGATCGCTGAGCCAACTTCCAAGGGAAGAAGTAGGTCCATCTTCAGCGATTTTGACAAGATTAAGTCCTGATATTTCGATCGCGTCATGGAGGAATTGTTCGAACCGTTGCTCTCCCATAATCGCCCTCGCGACACCTGCTCCAACGACAGTCATTGGAAGAACACCAAACAGTGTTCGGTACGTCAGGGCAGCGGCCATTGTGCTTGCACTGTCTTCTGAAAGTTGTGAAGCACCCTGCCGAAGGACTTGCCAGATATAGCGAACCATTTTTTCCCAACGCGAAAGTTCTTCAAAAGGGTCATGAATTGCAGATCGTAGCCATTTGATGAGTGGTGATAGTCGCATCTCGTGTAGACTAAGCCTAAATGGCGTGGAATGTTGACAAAAAAAGTGGCGATCATGACCCAACTGCGATCTACAAAGACGCATCAAGGGGTGTGCGTCTGCAACGAGTAATGGTTGACGGGGGCATTGCATCCCGAAGAAAGTGTGAAGAGTTAATCGAAGAAGGCGAAGTCAGAGTCAACGGCACTGTGGTTGATTTTTTACCTGCTTGGGTTGATATAGCCCAAGATAAAATTACTGTCAAAGATAGAAAATTGAAATTCAACGCAGAGCCTGTGTACATTATGTATTACAAACCACGAGGGATTGTATGCACAGTGAGCGATCCTGAGGGCCGACGCTGCGTAGGCGATATTGTGCACCACCATTCTGGGAATCGCATTTTTCCAATCGGCAGGCTCGACATGGAAAGCCAAGGGCTCTTGCTCCTTACCAATGATCGACAACTTACAAACCAACTTACGCACCCAAAACACGAAGTTACGAAAGTGTATGAAGTTTCAGTCAAAGGAACCGTTGAGCAGGAAACGCTTGAAAAATTGCGTAAGGGTATTTTTATATCAGATGTGCATACAAGGCATGACGAACAACAAAAAGCTCGCCGCGCCAAAGTAGAATCAATTGAACTGATCCGAACTGATCGGGGAAAAAGTCTCCTGAAAATTGAACTATCAGAAGGTCGAAACCGGCAAATTCGGCGGATGCTGGCAATTGTTGGACATCCTGTGAAACGTCTGCGACGCATACAAATTGGACCACTTGAATTAAAGGGTCTCAGTACTGGGCAGTGGCGAGATTTATTACCGCAAGAAATTACAGCTATAAAAAGAGCGGCTAAATAAAGAATCTAAGGAGAGATTTTCTCTATCGTGATCTCGCCCCACTGACTTTCTTGCGCAACTGTTACTTTTCCGGTTCGTACAAGTTCGAGCGTTGCGAGAAACATTCCAACACGTTCTACAGTTTTCAATCCATCGAATGTTGAATGCAACGTAATCGTGCCGTCAATTGATCGTGATAATCTGTCAAGCAAATCTTCTTGGCACAATTCAATTGGTGTATCGTCAATTTCAATCCGATGTTCGCCAAGGCGAGCGAAATCAATTGCAGAAGCAATATGTTCATACGCATCTGCTAAATCTAAAACATGCACATCATCAAGTTCAAGCGATTGTTCTTCTTCCACTTCTACTTCTTTAATCTGTACACGCGTGCGGTACCGCAAGGCAAACAACGACTTTTTCTTTTCTAGTTCCTCAGAAGCAGTGCGGATCCGTTGAAAAGCGAGAAGTTGGCGAATCAAATCCTCTCGAGGGTCTAACTTGGACTCGCTTGTCGATTCATCGGATTCTTCCTCATTGCGCTGGTCAGCAGGAACGAGGGCTCGAGATTTAATCTCAATCAAAGTCGCTGCCATCACGAGAAACTCGCCTGCCATATCAATATCAATGGTTGTCGCATGATGGAGCACTGCGAGATACTCGTCTGTGACCTTCGCGATCTCAATGTCCTGAATATCTACTTCTGTACGACGCACGAGGTACAGAAGGAGGTCAAGGGGGCCGTCGAAGGCTTCTAATGAGACTCTAAATTGCTCTTGTGGTAAAATCATGTGCTGATTGCCGCTCCTGCGGTACAATTGCATCATAACCCTTATGAACGCACCACGCCAATATCAAAAATCCGCACCTGATACCGAAGCCTCTTTCATCAGTGAAGTCCTTCAAGCGGAATCTGACGCGATCCAACGCGTCGCTTATGAAATTGCTGCAAACGCAACTACGCTTGCACAATGGTCCAAAGCGATTGATATTCTCGAATCGTGTACGGGGCACGTCATTTTTAGTGGCATGGGGAAATCCGGCCTTGTTGGCGCGAAGCTCTCAGCAACATTTTCTAGCATTGGCCAACCTTCCCACGTTGTCCACCCTTCTGAAGCAGTACATGGCGACCTCGGTTCAATCAAGCCCAACGATGTCGTCATTCTTATGAGTTATTCTGGCACAACTGCAGAAGTCATAAATTTAGCTGCAATCTTAAGGACAGACAACGTACCACGAATCGGCATCTCTTCTTCAAATGATTCACCCCTTGCGAAACTTTGTGATGTTCATCTGTCAATTGGCGAGATAACCGAAGCGTGTCCGCTCAATCTCGCACCGACCGCATCAACAACAGCCACACTTGCAATTGGAGACGCACTTGGGCTCGCCGTTGCGAGAAGACGAAACTTTTCCGCAGATGATTTCCACAAGCATCACCCCGGCGGCATGCTCGGGACAGGATTACGTGCAATTACTGAAATTTTACGATTCAAAGTTGGCGACAACCTTCCAACGGTGCATACTTCAACACTTGTAGGAGAAGCCCTCCGCGTTGCAAGGCCTACAACCAATAAACGAAGGGCGGGAGCTATTTTACTCGTTGATGATGATGGCAAACTCGTCGGCATTTTCACCGACGGCGATCTCCGAAGATTAGTTATTGATAATCCTGAACCAATGCATTGTATTATTGGTGAAGTTGCAACAACAAATCCAAGACGCCTTCCAACGAGCGCTCTTGTTCGAGACGCCAAACAACTTGTCACTGAACATCGAGTTGATGAAATTCCAGTTGTCGATGAACACAACAATCCTATAGGACTGATCGATGTCCAAGACCTTATCGCGATGAAAGTCGTTACGGAGTAACCATGTCAGTAATCGTAGCAATCAAAAAACACAACCACGTCGTGATGGCAGCTGACACGCTTACAAGTTTTGGTGATTCTGAACATATGCCACAAGAAAATGCACGCACAAGCAAAGTTGGCCGCATCGGCGACTCACTCATTGGAGGCGCTGGCTGGGCTGTGTACGACGATATTCTCAACGACTTTCTTTCGACTCGGCCAACTCCTGATCTTTCAAGTGCCCGCAAAATATTTACATTTTTCTTAGACTTCTGGCGTGCATTGCATGACCATTACACGTTTGTAAATGACCAAGCGGCAAATATCAGTTCACCATTTGGAGATTTGGACTCTACTTTTTTGATCGCAAATGCGGGAGGCATCTTTACCGTTGCTTCTGACATGGGAGTCACTCCACTCAATAAGTATTACGCAATCGGTTCTGGCGGTGAATACGCAATCGGTGTTCTCTATACCTTGTACAACAGAACGGATGATATAGAATCAATCGCTACCGACGCAGTCCAAGCAGCCATTGCGATGAACTTACAATGTGGCGGCGCAGTTGACGTTCTTAAACTATCAATATGACAACACTAGAAAACATTTCAGTTCTTGCTCTTGATGTCGATGGAGTGCTCACAGATGGCACAATAATTTTCACGCAATACACCGGCGTAGAAAATAAAAAATTCCACGTGCACGATGGTCTTGGGATTTCTCTTTGGCTCAAAGCAGGAAACGAAGTCATTCTTATTAGCGGCCGCAAAGCAGATTGCGTAAATATCAGAGCAAAAGAACTCGGCATCAAACATGTCCTCCAAGGGAGCAAGGATAAAATTGCAGATCTAGATAAAACGCTTTCCAAAATTGGTGCGATGCCTGCACACACTGCTTTTGTAGGAGACGATCTTGGCGACATCACAGTGATGCAACATGTCGGCTACGCAATTGCTGTACATGATGCCGCACAAGAAGTAAAAGATATTTCAAATTGGATCACACGCAGAGATGGCGGGCGCGGCGCAGTTCGCGATGCCATAGAACATATTATGAAAGAAACAGGATGTTGGCAAGATGCCATCAACACAGAACAATCTATAACCGCGCAGCAATGAATGGACGCATCGCATGAGCACAAATGAATCTCCTCGAAACACACTCCTTCCTGAACCACCACCACACCCAACGAAGTTTGCCGCAAAAAAACTGACTTGGATCATAGTTGGAGTAACAGGATGTTTTTGCATCCTCGTTCTCGCTTTATTATTTACTCTTTCTGATCGCCAGCCAACAAACCAAAACACAGCGCAAAGTGATGACGTTATTGCTTTATTAGAAGCAGAAACTGAGATTGTCGACATTGCAGAAGTCACTTCCGAAGATGTAGGTGTTGCGCTTTCCTCTGGTGGTTGGATTCAACAAACAGATGCGCTGGGAAATCTCGCGCAGCAATACCGTTGCACTTCGCTTGACCCCGCCCCTGCGAACATGCCAACTGGGTGGATTGAAATGGTTGATCCTGATGTTGAACTTTTTTTAAGCGAAAATCGGGTTGTACGTATCACAGGAGACACTGCAATTGCCAACGCACCCAACCGTGTGCTTGAATCGGGTGACATCTATGGGAATGTCAAGATTGAATTGTTTGAAGGAATCAACATCAACACCCAAACAGACACACCGGCGATTGTAATGACAACACCCCAAGCAAGTTTTGATAACTTTTTAGGTGAAGTTACATGTGAAAGTGAAGTTCGCATTGTTTCTGCAGATCATTCATCTCTCATCGGCAGGCAACTTGCTATTCGGTTTAACGATACCAATGGTAGAATTGAGTACTTGCGGTTAGAAGAGGTAGACTCGATCACGTTGTATCAAAACAGCACGCAAACGGCACGCGTTCAGAATCCCCCTTCTGTGCACAAATCTTACAGACCTTCTGCACACCACGTTTCGGCTGGTGCAATTCAAAATAACGAGCAATACTACTTACTCACTCTTGCAGAGTATGTAGTCATCAAGCAAGGTGACGTTCTTACAGGCAAGGAAGCTCGCGGCAACGAAATGACCATAGCGTTTGCACTTTCTCGAACGAACAGTGTGCAATCTAACCTTCGTAGACCAAGTGCGCCTTTATCTGCAAATGCAACAATCATCGCCTCGCTCATGGGCGCGAACGTTGAACCAACAGATCAATCTAGTTTCTCCACCCCGCTTCCACCAACAAATATCACGCCCACAATTATTACCTGTAACGGCGGGCTTACAATGCTGCCACTTGATGATGCCAAATTGACGCCGACGTTTCCTGAGGAAACACGGCTTGAAATTTTTGGTACTCCAAACACTCCTGCAATTCTCATTGATCATGCATCTGACATGTCCGCTCGAGCCAATGTCGTTCGCTATGAGATAGAGCAGGATCGGATGGATTTGTTTGGAGATGATTCGGCTCAAGCGGTAGTTACTATGAACGATGCAACTGCGTATGCGCATCATCTTTGGATTTCTCAAAAAACGGGCGTGGGGAAAATTGTAGGCGATGGATCTCTTGAGCAACATCCAAAAACGGGAATCAAAACAACAATCACTTGGCAAGGTGGAGTTGATTTTACGATGACTCCTGCAACTGATGCATCCGATGGCGGTATTCTCAAACAAGTAATTTGTAATAAAGATATTCGCATGACAACAGAGGAAAGTGAACTTACTTGCGACATTCTTGATATTCTTTTTACTGCAAATGCTGATGGATCATCTTCGCCGGAACTTGCAATTGCAACGGGGAATGTCAAAGGGATCAGTGATACGCAAACCCTTTGGGCAACCAAAGCTGAAGTTACATTCGTTGAAGCGCCTGATGAAAACAAATCTGAAAATTTTGCTGGTTCAATGCAAGCAGACAAAATGACGGCGACGGGTGATGTGCAAGTGTTACTCAATGATGGCGGAAGAGCATTTTGCGACACACTTCGTGGAGACATCAATCAATCAATCGCAGAACTTGAAGGCAATGTAGTTGTTGCATATAAGCGGATGCTCATGGATCGAGGGGACAATGCACGGTTCAAAATCAATCGTTCAACTGGCAAAGGGCTTTGGGAGGGTCCGGGTCAAGCCAGATTCCTCACGCAACCATTACTTGTGAATCAAGATCAACGAATAAAGCGTCCCTCAGTCAACGTTGATCCAGATGAAACAGTTGATGACCCAAAAGCACAGCATGTATCAATGCGTGCGACGTGGGAAGATTCGATGGCAATGGACCAGCATTTCAACAACGACGGAGGTCTCATTGACTTTCGCGGCAACGTCATTGCAAGAAGCAGGCAATCTTCTCTTGAACTCACTGAGATACAAAGTGAAAACTTACAGTTTGAATTCACAAACGATCCCTTACCAAACACAACACTTGAAGAGGACCAGAGAAGAGTCCAACGGGTCATCGCACGGGAAGAAGCGAAGTTTGAACACCGACTATGGTCAAAAGATCGCCCGACTGAACTCCCTGTTTTGTATTACATTGGTGGAGATCATATCGAATACGAAACTGATACTTCTGAACTTTACACAGTAGGCAATGGAGAAATGGTTATTAGAGATAATCGCAAACCAGAGAACACTACACACCAGTCGTCACTTGCAGGAAGAGGCACAACGCACTTCACGTGGGACGGCAATTTAAGAACAACTAGAATCTCTGACGACTTGTATCGAATTAGAATGACAGACAATGTGCAGATGTTACACAAAGGGCTCGATGGCATGATTGGAATGCTCACTGCCAACACCATCAACGCAATTTCAAAAAACACAACTGCCCAATCGGAAAAAAATGAATCTACTGTGATGATGCGGGGCATGGACGTCAGAGAGATCAAGGCAGAGGACAATGTGTATGTTTCAACGACCACAAGACGAGTGGACTGCGATATCTTTGACTACAACTTACAAACTGGGCTGGCGAAACTTTCTGCAATCGAAGGAAAAACTGTCGCGATTGTGACCGAAGGCACACCGTATCCAGTACGAGCTACGAGCATAGTTTGGAACATGGACCCTGCTATTGATTCAATCAGAATTGATGGATTACAAGGTTCCTCGACGCAGTAGATTCTTGTAGAATGCGCCACGCTTATGTCTGTAACAGATAACAACCTTATTCTTGAACGAGTGCGAGTAGGTCTTTCCGATCTTTCTCTTAGATCAACAGATTTTCGCGACGAGTTATCACTCATCGCAAATCCTAAAGAGGTCCACCGCCTCTTACGATTTCTTCGCGATGATCCAGAATGCAACTTTGATTTACTTTGTGATGTCACAGCAATAGATTACCTCGACTACCCCGCTCAAACCCTTGGTCGTTTTTCCGTAGTGTGGATTCTCGCCAACACAGAAACTGCTTACAGAGTACGGGTAAAAACTTTTCTTGACCCTTCAATCCCTACTTCAGGAATAGTTGAAGACGAAGCCCTAGTAGTGGATTCCTCCACCGACATCTGGGAAGGTGCTGAATGGAGAGAGCGGGAAGTGTTTGATATGTTTGGAATCAGATTCCGCAACCATCCTGATCTCCGCCGCATTCTGATGTGGAAAGAGTATCCCGCACATCCACTTAGAAAAGATTATCCACTGCAAGGTCGCGGGGAACGAATCAACTTGGCAATTGTCGATAGAGACGACGTGTAATCAACCTCGATACACACACCGACAAGTACAAGTTTCTTCAACAACCACTTCAAAAAGTGAAGGCAGAGCTTCGATGAGCCGATCCCAAATCCAGATCGACAACATTTCACTTGTAGGATTTTCAAGCCCTTCGATCTCGTTCAACAGATAATGATCAAGTTGTGCATCAAGTGGCGCAAAAGCTGCAGAAATAATTCCGTAATCCATCACCCATCCTGCTTCAGGGTCAACTTTCCCATCAACAACTACTGTGACTCGAAAAGAATGGCCGTGCATTCGCCTGCATTTGTGACCTTCAGGCACGTTGGGCAACCAATGCGCTGCTTCGAAACGAAATGTTTTTTCTATACGCATCGTAGTATTTTACACACCTCGAGTCGTTGCAGGCCAAATGTATTTATGGATTTGCAATTGAAGTCGTGCCCATGGTGCATCAGCAATGATCCATTTCGAGAGTAACTTGGTATCGAGCGCTTCGCAACCTTGTATTTCATTATTGCTTTCTTGGAACATGACTGGCGAAAAGTGGATTGCATGAACTTTTTCTACGAGGCTACGGTCTTCTACTATTTGTACTGACCAATCAAAATCCTCACGATTCGTAATCACAAATTTAACTTCGTCATTTATCGAAAGACAATCGTAGTTAGATTCTTTGAATGAATTTTCAGCCCCGCTGTTTGGAGTTTTAATATCTACAATTTTGTGTGACCTTGGATCACAATTCGACAAACTGCACACCCCGCTTGTTTCTATCAATACTGTGTAATCCAAATCACATAACTGCCTGATGAATGAATAGACAGCTTCTTGAGCAAGTGGCTCACCCCCAGTAATTTGGACAAGGGGAATGTTCAATTCTTTTACTTTATCGATGATCTCATCAAACGAGAATGCACTCCCTTCTCGAAAGGCATAAGACGTATCGCAATAGTGGCAACGCAACGGACAACCTTGCAATCGAACAAAAGTACATGCTTGTCCCGACCAAGAAGATTCCCCTTGGATTGATGAAAATATTTCATTAATTTTGAGTTTGTCACCTGACATTCGCGACCATTCTACAAGGAGATGAGCAGAGACGAAGATGTTTTTCCCTGCTACAATCCCATCCCCTTAAGCGCGAGTGGCGGAATTGGCAGACGCGCCAGCTTGAGGTGCTGGTGGGAGTAAAATCCCGTGGAGGTTCGAGTCCTCTCTCGCGCATTGAGTAACACCTACCTGTTCCTGCATGTGGGTGTTTCTTCTTGCACCATCTACACTTACAGATTCACTGCGAAAACGCTGTGCAACACGATTCATGCCCAAACCGCTGGGTACTGATGCGCATTTGGATGCACTTTTTGATCCTTCATTTTTACCCATAGAATCATCCAACACCGCACGCATCCAGTGTTCATCCGTTACTTGGAAATAGTGTTCTTTTGCAACCTTTGGAGTATTGCCTAGCCACTTGGTAAGTACATGCTCTGGATACTTATCTGCCAACTCAGTAGCACAGGATGACCGAAGGTTCTGCCATAACTTTACCCAAGGTTCAACTCCTGCCCTTTTGATGATCCGTTGAAAGTGGGTTCGAAGGTTTTGCGTCGGATTCCTGTAGCGTTGAAGAACGAATTCACAATCCGTTGGTGCCGCTTCTCTCGCATCTTCAATCAATGGACGCAATGCTGGGAAGATTGGACAAACCCGATTCCCCTTGCCGTGGTGTTCTGTCTTGGGGCTCGTTATCGTCATTGTGTTGCCATCTAAGGAGATGTCCTCCCACTTCAACGCAACCACTTCTGACGGAATCCGCAGCCCAGCATACCGAGCCAACCCAACAATCAAACGCCATTCTGCACTTGGACATGCTTCGATTACCTTCTCAATAGTTGGTCTGTCTACAAAGTGGTAACGGTCGTGATTGCCACGCACAACTACTGGCAATCCCTTGAATGGGTTCATAGTGATTGCCTTCATATCGATTGCTTCATTGAAAAACTGAATAGCAGTCGCACAAGAACGGTTTGTCGTTGCCTCAGACAATCCACTATCAAGCAATGACCTACGCCACTGTTTTGCGTCACCAGTTGCAATGTCTGAAAGCCTACGATCTTTACCAAAGTAGTCAACAAGACGCCTTCTAATTTGCCCATAAAATCTACGCGTTATGCTTTTTACATCAGTACGACTTTCGATGTACGAGCCAATGAACGCGTCGAGCGTATTCGCGACATCAGGACGATACTCGCGATGGATCAAATCCAAATCTGCAAGTTTTTCAATCAAACCTGTTTTGCCTTTTCGTTGCTGAACTATCCATTCCTGAGTGGCGGGTGATGGCTGATGACCAGCCAACTTTGCAGCCAAGATATCCTCCACTTTTGTTTTTACTTCGTTTGCAAGTTTCATTGTCATCTTGCCTAAAGAAACATAATGCCTTTTATTCGCAAATCTGAAATCAATTCGCTTACAACCGTTAATTTTATTTTTTGTAATGCTTGCCATTGT
>JACKQG010001349.1_pt1 | contig 34226 bp, 58 predicted proteins | sample 8237621 | NCBI WGS metagenome assembly JACKQG01 (sample SAMN15677084, study PRJNA649215) | marine metagenome | biome: marine; feature: Black Sea; material: saline water; isolation source: suspended particulate matter (SPM) from the Black Sea western gyre | collected 2013-06-09/2013-06-10 | depth...
GCAGTTGAAGGAATCGCAATCGTCGCGTCAGCAGCGGTGGTCAAACGACCATAGGTATCAACCGTGAAAGTGGGCACTTGGGTTGCGCTGCCGTAGGCCGTTGCCGAAACGCCCGTAGCGGTCAAAGCCAGATCAATCGCACCGTCACCGACATCATCGTAAGTAGCGGTGATGCCAGTATGGGAACCGTTTGTTGCAACCTGGGCACCAGCAACATCCTGGACGGCTTCAGTGAAATCAGTAACGGCTGTTGAAGCAACCGCAATTGTGGTGTCGGACGCTGCTGTCAAACGACCATAGGTATCAACCGTGAAAGTGCCAACGGCTGTGGCGCTGCCATACGAAGCAGCCGAAACGGCAGTTGTGGCCAAGTCAAGATCGTCCGCGTTGGCGACAATGCGAGCAGAACTTGCAGTCCCCACGTTGATCGTGTTGCCACTAATACTTACACCCGCACCAGCGGTGAACGCCTGCGTGCCAGTGAACTGCGTGAAAGCGATACTGTCAGTACCGATTGTGTGCGGATCGCTCGTAGAGGTAACAACAAACCCTTGGCCAGAGTTCGCTGAACCAGACAAAGCGTAAACAGAATCGCCGGACTTGACCTGACCCGTTGGGGTCCCATCAAAGTCAACGGCTCTTGTCAAAATCCATGCAGTGGTGCCAGTCACGCCCTGGTTGGTTACATCGTAGATCCCGTTCTGGGTAGCGGTCGCCTGATCCTGGACGAGGACACGATCACCGGTAGTGGCATTCGCTCCATCTATAGACAGCCGAGCATTCGCCCCCGCCGTCAAGGTCGCCCCCACGCCCGAAGTCCCATTGTCGTATGTCGGCGTGTTGGGCAAAGCCCCTGCCGTGGCCAGTTTCACGGCCTCGTGCCAGTTGACGATGCTTTCCTGGCTAACCCACTTCAAGCCACCCGTTTGACTGGAATCTGCAACGAGTACCTGTCCGTTTGAACCAACAGTTAGATTGGCTGCAGTGTTGTCGGCTGTTCCTACAATCAAATCGCCCTTGGCGTCAATTGTGGTGACATCGATAGCCCCAAGGCCAGTGTAGTTCAGTGAAGTCCATGCTGTGGACCCGTCACCGATCTTGTACTTGTCGGTGTCGGTCTCAATAGCGAACTCGCCATCGGCCAATGTCGGATTGTTGGAAGTCCAGTTAGATGCCGTGTCTCGTCTGAACTGAATAATTGCAGCCATGAAAACTCCTTACGCAGATGCGCCGTTGATGCCGCCGTCGGCATTGACGTGATAACGAACCGCTGCTGACGCGGTGCCACCATCTACAACGGTGGTCGATACTCCTTCTACCAAACGCCAGGATCCGCTCGACCTGAAATACAACTTGTTGTTTGTTGTATCTACAGCGATACCGCCACTAGCAAGAGATGAAGTTGGGGTTCCCGCGGCAGCCAAGGTGACTACACCCGCAGCGGCCTGAAACACGTCATCGGTCTTCAGTGTGTTTGCTGCGGAACGGTAAAGGGTCGTGTCGCCTGAACCGTCTCCTGACCCCCATGTGATCTTGCCTCCAGCGTCGACCGCTACGCGGGCATTCGAATCGCCGGAAACAAATACGTCAAGCGCCGTTGAGGCCGCGGACGAAAACTTCTGTGCGCTGATGCGCTCTACGAACTTTGGCATAGCCTCAACTATCCCTCTCCAGCATCCCCCCGCAAGGGTCCGCTAAAGATGTTGTTATTAACCGATTACAACGACTTTGTAAGCGTTCGACGCTGGAGCCGAGGCGAAGCCCAGGGTTACAGCATTCACGCTCGTGCGGTCCACGTCACAGATGACTGTTTCCTTGGAGGCGGCGTCATAAACCTCGACCATTATGTCGTCTGTGTTGAGACTGTGAGTTACAGCAATCGAAGTGGCAGTCCCGTCGCCAATCGTGGACGTGACCTTTGTGGTCGCACCAAGGTTTGAACGAGCAGCGGCAGCAGTTGAAGCGCCGGTGCCACCGTGGGCTACACCAATGTCAGTTGCTTCCCAGGTGCCAGTGCTGATCGTGCCGAGTGAAGTCAGCGACGAACCGGTGACCCCCGCCCCAAGAGTGGTTGCGTTCAGAACTGAAGATCCGTTGATGTAGAACGCCTTGCCGGAAGCAAGATCCAGATGCTCGGACATTGTCCACGAACTGGTGGAGTTGACCCAGTTGATCGTCTTGTCAGTAGTGCCCTTCAAGGTGATGCCGCCACCGTCAGCAGTGGCATTAGACGGGGTCGCTACTGAACCAAGTTCAATGTTCTTGTCATCAACAGTCAATGTTGTCGAATCGATTGTTGTGGTCGTTCCAGAAACTGTGAGGTTCCCAGAAACAGTCAAGTTGTTGCCGATTGTGACATCGCTCGGAAGGCCAATCGTGACCGCTCCGGTAGAAGCCGATACATCAACCTCGTTGGAGGTGCCAGCGACAGACAAAACACCATCGTTAACAAAGTCGATTGTGCCGTCAACGTCCTGGTAGGTGACTGTTATACCGGTTTCGGTATTGCCAGTAACCATCGCTCCAGCAACATCTTGAGTTGCCTCAGTAAAATCAGTAACCGCTGTTGAAGGAATCGCAATTGTGGTGTTTGATGCAGCGGTCAAGCGGCCGTAAGTGTCAACGGTGTAACCGGGGACTGTCGTAGCAGAGCCATACGAAGCAGCCGAAACGCCAGAGGCCACGAGGGTCAGATCGATCGCGCCGTCGCCAGCGTCATCGTAAGTGGCAGCGATACCAGTGTGCGAACCGTTCGTTGCAACCTGCGCTCCCGAGACATCTTGAGTCGCCTCAGTAAAATCTGTGACTGCAGTTGAAGGAATCGCGATTGTGGTGTTTGATGCAGCCGTCAAACGGCCCTGAGCATCAACGGTGTAACCGGGGACCTCGGTAGCAGAGCCGTATGAACCGGCGCTAACGGCAGTGTTAGCCAGATTTATTGTGACGGTGCCTGTCGTTCCGCCACCCGTAAGTCCGGTGCCCGCGGTGAGCCCCTGGAGGTCGCCGCTAGCGTCGACCCAGGAGGAGCCGTTGTAAAAGAACATGGCTCCGCTAGTGGTGTTGTAGTAAATCTGGCCAGAAACGGGGCTGGACGGTGCGGTGGCAAGGTTCTCTATGCGAGCCTTGACCAACTGGTTTTGATTGAGGTCAAGATTGACCAGATACTTAGCCATTTATATCTCCTGGGAGGATTGTCCTACTAAGAAAGATACGCCTTCCCGCCGAAGGATTGTGCGAAGGTCACCGTGAGGGCATTGTCGCTCGTGTAGTCGATGTCCCCATAGCACAACGTGTCCGACGTATCCACGACAGCAACATTCGGGCGGAACGCCAAATTGTGGGTGATTGACCATGTTGTTGCAGGCGTTTGCTGCGTATGTGTGTACTTCGACTTTGACCGAACCTCTTCAATCGCTGCCTGAACGTCCGTAGACGCCAACTCAGAAGTCGCCACAAAAACCATATTTGATGCCGTCGTCCAAGTGTTCACATACGCCTGTGTCGCGTAAGAGTATGAAGTGATTGGCGTAACCGCTGGGGCGATGTCAGCCAAATCTAAAGTCCCGCCAACAGACGACGCTGGAACCTCGATGTTGTACTTGTTTTGTCCCGCCCCAGTAATGTTTTCAGTTACCTCATAGGTAACACCAGTTGGTTGTGTTGTCGCATCATCAGTAGCAGTCAATGCGACACTGAGAGCCCCGCTGCTGTTCAATGTGCCCGTTACCATCGTCGGAACAACCGTTTGGTTGCTCGACGAATCAGACATTGTCGCGGACGCAACAAACGTCACGTTCCCCGAAGCAGCAGCCCCTCCGGCAGTTAAGAAAGTCCCAGTTACGGTGATTGTTGTGAAAGCCATTAGTTCCCCTGCGTTACGTCAACCACGAGCGTGTGCTGACAAGTGTTCTCTTCCGTATCGACAAACCTCTGGATATCAGTAACTCGACAACCAAAAATCTTTTTATCTGCACCTGTCAATGTGGCACTATCAATAGCATTTAAAACACTGTCGATCAAAGCAACATCCTCGGCATCTAAAAGTTGCCACAGATAGACGTGCATTAGTCTGACCCGAGCCGATACTGCACCGTCCCCAACAAACGCTGGGACCCTGGCCAAATCATCGCTGAATGTGACAAACGGCGTGTCTGTAGCGTCAGGGGCGGTATCCCGGTACACCTTCGTTGTAATATTTGTAATATTCGCATCTACGATTGCGGTGCGGAGGGCTGAAGCGACGCTTGCCATAACTACGGCCTGATCGCTGTCTGTTGGCCAATAATCGTTACCGGCAGAGGGCTTGACGCTGCATACTTCTTCGCCGCCACCCTTTCGGCAGCAGCAAACAGGAGCGCTGTCGGGTAGGCGATCGTAGTTGTGAGAACTCTCATGTCACGCGCCACTGTTGTCCACACGGGACGAACAGGAAGCCCCCCATAACCGAACTCATGTTTCGGGGCATGAGGGCTGCTTGTGAACACCTGAATTATTGTTTTGGTTCCACCTTTAGCGAACTGGCCTGTCTGGAGATTTCTCGCTGCAGACCTACCGAACGTGAACCCTACGCTGTCATGCAAATCCCCAGCCTGTTTTGCTGGGGGCATTCCGGGAGCAGATGAAATAACTACTTTCCCCAACTTCTTATGAAAGTACGGCCTGCCTCCACCGCCTGGCAGGCCGTACTTGTCTTTAATCGTTTTTGAATACTTGCGGCCAACTGTTCCACCCGCGGTTTTTAGGCCATACCCTGCGCCCGCGTTGAAGACACGCATAGCGTTAGCAAGAATCAGTGTTGATATGTCTGGGACTGGTTTCGGCATTAGGACCGTTGCCCCCGCAAAAAAATACGCAGGTGTGAATGCGTGTACTGAATGGCATCAATGTCGTAGGTTCCATTCAAGAACGAATCTTGCCCGGCAACAACGATCTGGTCAGCGTCAGTGACAGAGGTCCCAAGAGGGAGCCATGCGATCACCGTGGATTGATACGACGGCTGTCCAGCATCATCCACTGCTGTTGAATCACGGACCGTGACTCTGCCCATCACAGATGAATCCGTATTGGCATAAGACACCTGCCCTTCAGCATCAACGGTTCCAGCGCGGCTACGCACTGTTAGCGACTGGCCTCCACCGCGCATTAGAACACACCTTTACGTCTGTACCGCCTGACCCACCGGAGATCCGCGTCAGTAAACCCGCCCAACCCGTTGTTGGCAAACGTAAATGTGGCCCCCTCAACAGCGAGTTTCTCCAACCCCTGTGCATCAGCGAGGACAGTAGACATTTCACGAGCAGAAACACGCAACATCATTGCTTCCAGTTGCTGCTGATCCTTCGTTGACATGCCCGCCGTGTATGTCACAACGGCACTATTGCCCTGTGTGAGATTTCGGACCCTGTCAAGCCCCCATGAATAAATGTCGAAATCTGAAACTGTTTGGGCGACCTCGGACCCCAAAGTACCGATACTGACGGCTGTAACAGACAGAACAGGGTATTCCTTCAAAAATATCTGCCTCTGCCCTATTTGCAGCAGATGCGCTTCGCCTGTTACTGAAGTTCCAGACAGGGAACGGCCCAAAATTTGGGACAATTCCCGCTCCAGGGCACCGATCATAGAGTTGGCGGCAGCCTGCTCACCCGAAGTGAACGCTTTATTCATGTAGGTCTCAAGATCGAGATAAGTGATGATTGCCATGCGCCTAGCCTATGCCTTCATGGCCCTGCCTTCGGTTAGGCTTCGCCCGCCTCCAGCATGCGCTGTGCGCGCAAAATAAGCAAACGCTCCCTGGTGCTCTTCCCGCCCCATATGCCGTAGCGTTCATTATTGCCGAGTGCGCATTCTAGGCACTTGTCTACAACTGGGCAGTTTGAACAGGTTGCCTTAGCGGCCCAAAGTGCTTCTGTATCTCCAGGTGAAGGGTAAAAGATTGCTGGATCTTCTACGAACTTACATGCCGATTCTGCCTGCCAATCAGGTCGCTCGATGGCGATAATGCCTTCAGGGTTGTCCCATCCAGCCGATTCAGCCCGCTGCGGGGGGACACCACTATCTCTTGGCATTCATGCATCATCGCATGTAATGCTATGTAAATGACAACTTTGTTACGTCAAGTGTAAGATTGTGCACTCTTGTTCAGTGTCAATGCTACGTTTCGACTGAACCCCAGCATGCTTTGGACGCTTTCCAATGCCTCGACCCGCCATCTTCATAGAACAGCCAAGCGGCCACGCCGACGTTTCCCCTGGAATCCATGATATGCCATCCAGAGAAACCGGCCCGCTCGGATCGTTCCTCCCAGAACTTTGGAAGATGCTGAAAATAGCCACTCGCCCCGCTACTCGCATGAACGGCGTCGGTCCAATGGTCCGTCGGCTCCCCGGAAGATTCACAAAACGCTACCTTCAACGCCCACTCCCTGTCCTCGGGAAGAAAGTATTCTCTCACCAGATGCGCCAGGGTTGGCATTGAATGAATATTTTCGCATGGGCCGGTAGACGGACATTCGCCGGTGTTCTTATCTGCCCATCGGTCGTAATCGGTTTCAACCCATGTGACTGTAACTGGAACCCGAATCGTGGTTGTAGTCGCAGTGGTTGTAGTCGGTTCCGAAACTGGCGATCTGAAAGTCCACGCCACCGTTTGGACGGTAGTTGTACTACCAATCAGACGCTCAACGGTAGCGCTGAGAGCGCTCCTGTGAGTTTCCATATAGGTGTTGGCTTGCGGGGCTCCAGGGGTGTTGGTGGCGTCTCTGAAGCCCAACGCTGCCGTTAAGCAAACTAAAACAATACTAAATCGAGCAAGCCATTTAGTCGTAGTCACGGATCCCACATTCTGCTTCGTGTTAGGCCAAGATCGGTCGCCTCTGCTGGGTGCAGATGCTTCCAGTCGTGGTGCGCTCGGCAAAGAACCTGACAGTTGTCTGGGTCTAGCCAGTCGCCGCCACGGCCCCTGCCGATGATCTCATCAACATCCAGGGGACCCCAACATTCTATATCGGGCACAAGGTGCATTGCTACACATTTGTACTGATCTCGCTCCAAGACTTCTTTTCGAACCCTGGACCGGATATTCAACTCCGCCCTCCGCTTGGCGCTCATAGGGCTAAGCCCCCCCGTCCTCCGCAACGGGCCCGAGCGCTTCACTGATAAACTCCGAGAATGACAACACTGCTCATGCTGATCTCCTTCGTAGCCGGATTTGCGTTCTGCGTATTATTCGCTTTGGCCAGCGCTTTGCGCTTCAGGGCCAGAATGGACGCTATCGAGGAATACGATGTCCTAAATGAAATGCTTACACAAAACGAGCACGCCAAACCGAGGGCCCACTACAACTGGGAGTCAGAAGACCCGCTTATTTGAAGCAATCGTCAAACTCTGCCGCTCAGCAGGAGAAACGACCTTCGACTCCATAGCCGGGGTCCCCGCCGATTCAATCGGCAGCACTCCATGCTTGCGGGCAACCTCAGGGGCGACACGCTCGCCCTTGCGGCCGATCAGAATGCGTGCGCCGTTCTTCTCGTCGTAAATGTCCCTGTCAAGAACAACCGTTTTAGTTAAGTCAACTGCCATAGCCACATGGTACCAGGGGACACTCGAAAACGACAAAGGGAGCCGGGCCGAAGCCCGACTCCCTTAACGATCGTCAGCCGTTGAACGGCCGATCAGTGGCTTAGATGCCGGTGACCGTGCAGAACGACTCCGGACGCTTCACCGCAAGAGCGAGACGCTCTTCTGCCAGAACGGCAATGGCGTTGCGAACGAAGTAGTCGCTGTGCTGCTCGGACACGCGGATTGTGCCCTCCATGCGGTCATAGAGGGTTGCTCCGATGCCGAACGAGCCGACCAGAGCGGTGTTCTCCGTCATGGCCGAAGTTTCGACCACGGGGAGACGCCACACTCGTGACTCGCCGCCAAGAGCGACGGAAGCAGCCAACATGTAGTTGTTGTTGCCGTCCTTGGACAGTTCCACGCCTTCCCAGTCGTTGGGGTGCATGATGATGCCTGTCGGCTCGTAGTACGCCAGAGCGATCTTGGTGATCGCCTTGCGAAGAGCGTCAAGGACCGTATCGGTACCCTTGGCCTGGGTGTTGATGCCTGACGTGGTGGTGATACCAGTCAGGTTCGTGCCGGTTCCGTCACCGTTGAGGATCTGATCGTCCTCGGTGAGGCGCAGACCGTACAGCAACTCGTTGTCGATGATCCCCCGAAGGGCACCCTCGTCAGCAAGAGCGTTGCGGTGAGCAACCTCGTAGTGACCGATGGTACGGACCGGGGCCTGCGTACCAGCGACGGTCAGCGTTGACTGTGGGTACGAGGTGAAGGTTGCAGGAGTTCCGCTGCGCTCCGAAGTGGTCGCAGAGTTGTTCGTGAAACCGGTCACCCTGAAGTACTCAATCAGGTTTGTGCTTGTCTGCTGGACGTTGAACAGGTCACGGACCCGTGAGGCACGGTGTGCCCGCTCAACGATGGCGTCGCGCTGCGGTGTGCCGAACTGTGACGGCGTACCGGAAGGAAGCGTGGTGTACACGTCCTTCTGCTGCCACATGCTGCCAAGGTCGCCCTTGACGCCGAACGGAACGTGCATCGTGTGGCCATTCTGGCCACCGTCAAGGTACTTGAACTCATCAGAGTCCACGAACGCCTGACCGAGCGTTGACGCAATAGCCTTGGCTTCCACCTGGGTCTCAGGAGCACTGGGGGCCTCTGTGGCCCAATCCTGCATCTCCTTCTGGCCCTCAAGAGCCTCGATCTGGTCACGCAGTTCGCGTGCCTTGCCGAGGTTCTCGCGGAAAGAGGTCAGATGCTTTGCATCGACCTGAATGTCGGGACCGCCCTCTTCGCGATTCGCCTCTGCGTGACCGACGATTGCGTCGTTCTCGGAAAGGGTGTCGCGGAGAGCAGTCTTCAGTTCCCGAATGTGGGAATCAGATACTGCCATGATGTTATCTCACTCTCGTGATAGACGAAAATATGTACCACGAGGTAAGCACCTCGCTGAGATAAGCCTTACATGTGTTTGCGTGTAAAGGTAGAAGGGGTCAATCAGGCGACGACATCATCGTCGTCGTCCATGTCATCAAAGCCGTTTGACGGAAGAGCCAACGAAGGATCAAAGATCATTTGTCCTGCGTAAGTCACCCGACTAGGCCACGTCAACCGCTTCAAATGGGTGGCAATTCCCTCAAGGGCCCCAGCAGCGATCGCTGGAGGGATAGACCCCAGATCGACATGGTTTGGTTCAGACGGATCGTCTAAAGAAAGAACAATCGTGATAACAGGGAAGTCTTTCGCCTGCGGAATATCATCATCCAACTCGACCTGAAGGTTAGGCTCGGTAGTAGTGTCCGCGGAAGATGGCCTCGCCTCGTGAGATTGGGATGAGTTCGACATCGAAATTTCCGTCTCCTTCTTCGTAAGACACAACCGCCATTCCTTGCTGCCAGTCTTCCACAGCATTTACTGGACGGCCATGAGGATCCGTGGACCCTTTCGTTGAGGGCACAGCCCCATCTGTTCGACACAGGCACCCAGGGGAGGCAGCCAGACTGCGTTTCGCCCCCTCAAAAGTGCGACGCGTCTTGTGCTGAAGTTCAATGCGGTGGATGTGGCCATGGATAACACTTGTCCGCTCGTCATCTACAACGGCAGCGACGGTAGAACCCCGGCTTCTGGTTGTGTGCCCATGGACACACGCAAGATTTTGATTAATCCAATAAATGCCTGCCGGGTAACCACCAACATATTCGACATTTAAATGCTCTTCATTGAGACGCAACAGAAACGGCACTGACATTACGGGCCAATCCTCAGGGACCTCCGCCCGCTTCAGATGCAACGCAGCCGCGGTGTTGTTGGTTACCGACTTCTGTAAGCGGCGGTCATGGTTGCCTTCTAACAGCACAATCTCTGCGTCGGGGGCGATTTGACGCTGTTGACATAGAAACTTGTGCCCTCTGTCGATCCCCGCCTGAGACGTTTTAGCAAACGCTGGCTCCATTTCAAATCTGCCAAATTCAGCGAAATCTAGGAAATCGCCAAGATTCACAACTAGATCAGCATCCAAATCGGCAAGAATCTTGAGGGCAACTGCCATCGAATCTTCATCATGGAACGGATCCAATGTCCCATCGTCGTACATCCGATACCCGATTTGAGGATCTGGGAGTACAACGCATGTCTTATAACGCGATTTCGCAGGTTTCTTAGTCGCAGCCGGAGGCTTTATTGATACGGGAGCGGCCTGTTGCACAACTGGCCATTGGGGGCCTTCGGCCCACGCCGGGGCGATAACAACGGAAACCCCACCAAGATCGTGGATTTCCGCTTCGCCCTCTTCGTTTTTGGTGATCCCCTGCCACTCAGAGATCCGCACCTTCTCAACGGACCCAATCTCTTCAGGCTCTATCCCCGATCTCTCCAACAAATCGGCGATCTTCCCCAGGCGGGACTTTGCCAACTCTTCCTTGAAGGCCCCCCCAGCCTTACCGCTCATGCTTTAACCTTCACCCGGCGGTAATTGGCAATAGCATTAGCCGAAACCGGCCACCCTCGTTCACCCAACACATGGGCAATACGCGTGTGGGGGATATCGAAATCTGCCAAAGCGGCGGCCAATGACTCCTTGTCGTCCTCCCCCATGTCGTTAAGGATGCTCTCTACCCGAAATCGTCGGTTAGAGAACATCCCACGCGCCTTGGCTTCATCGTAAATACTTGTCATTGGGTCCACTCCTGCGGCGCACTAACCGCACCCAATGTTACCGCACCCGCCTCAACAGGTGCGGAACCTCTACCGGCGGCGCCTACTCACCCAAATCTGAGTAAGTCATCAGGTCTTGGAACTCACGCAGTTCCTTGAGACCCAGGCCCTCGACAATGCCTTCGGCTGTTTCCTCCGTGGGCTCATCCTTGGCCTCTTCAACCGACTCCTCGACGGTTTCGGTTTCGGAAGCATCGGCCTTCTCGGGGGTCTTCTCGGCCTTTGGCTTTTTGGGCGGCTTCGCATCAGGGTTACCTGCTGGGGAACCAGCCTCAGTCATCTGCTCAGGAGAGAGTGTCCCACCATGGGAAAGGTCCACGACAACCTCTGGGGCGTCTTCGCCAGCGCCTTCTGCCCGCTCGGGTGAATCTGGATCTGTGTTCGAGAAGCCTGGGGCGTCTCCACCCTTCTCTTCCAACTCATCCAAACGCTCTGCGAGAGTGTTCATTGCCGCCGTTGCCTCAGCAATGATCGACAGGAGTGACTGGCCATCGGTGGAAGCGGCCTCACCCTCCGTTGTTTCGGTGATTTCGGCTTCGTTAGCCATGATGTCCTCCAATACGGACTTAATTTCGGTTATTTCCTTGCCTTCTTCGATAAGAAGATCAATATTCTCATGGAAGCCCTCCGGGAGGGTTTCTTTGAGTTCTACAACGGCGTCTACATAACCGTCCGACTTCAGTTCGGGCGGCGTGTGGCCATCATCTCTGTAATGGCGAGAAATATGGTTGTATACGCCCTTACGATCCGACCCCCTCAACTTAGTTCCCTTTCGGGCACCATTGAGAAGACCGAACGTGTTCTGAAGAGCGGAAAGGGCCGCAGCGCCCGGGCGACCGTCGTTGCCTACGAAATGGTGGACGAAGGTGTAGTTCGTTTTCATTGCCGGATCTTCGCCAGGAGTGTGATAAGCGAAAATCTTCGAGAAGTAGGCCTTGTCAGCCGGGGACCGCATGTTGCGGAACGCCGTCTTGTCGTTCCAGCCATCAGCGCGAACCGCAGTGGAATGACTCCTTGTTGGGCCTTTGACTTCTTCGACATCCTCTTCCGAAGTGTCAAAGTCGTCGGTGCTCTTTACGCCAACGGTTGCGGTGCCGGGAGCGGCACCAAACAACACGGGGCTGTACTCGTACCACTCCAATTCCTTAATATGCCGAACTCCAGAATCGCCCTTCATTTCGGACATGCCTTCCGAGACAGAATAACCGATCGACCATTCCTGCTCAGAGCCAAAAAACTTGATGTCTTCATAGGCCTCGCGCCCACGAGTCGTGTTCAAATTGAACTGCATCTTCACAAGGACGCCGCCAGCACCAACTGCTTTCAAATGAACGGGAAGCCGGTTATCTCCGGGCATCAACTCAGTGGCTTCAAGCGTTCTCGCTACAGGAACGGTCGTATCGTGCGACCAGACGCCCTTTGGAACCCTCTTCTGGAGGGTCGCAGCATAAGCGCCCGGTTCGATAACGTCATTAACGGTATCGACAATATTCGTTACCGAAACAACGGCTTCGACGGTGCCCTCGGCATCGTTTATTGCCTTTGCCTCAACGCGAGCCTGTTTATGTGCCAAATCCACCGGGCCTCCTAAGTGCCACGCCTGGCTTAAGGTTACGACCCTAGACGGACCAAGTGGGTGAGCGTCTAGTCCACCTATACAAGTTGGCTTGCTGTGGCAGCAACAATGTCGGCTGCTCGCCCGCCGCCGCTTATCCGCCCAATCACACCGCCAGCAGATGCGCTAGCCAAATCTTCAGGAGTGACAGCAAACTCAAGCATCCCCGCAGCCGACGGATTATTAGTGAACACCATCGTGCAGCGGCAATTTGCCGTTTCGGCCAACGGGGCCGTCTGAGCCCCAGGGTGCATCATCAAACTTCCACCAACCAGAAAATAGTCCGTGATTGGACGGGCCTGACCGTCGGCACCAACATGTGTATGTCGAACCTTTTCGTCTTGCGACGAGAGCCAAACCTTATATCTGAACCCAGATTTCAACGCAGCGATCATCTGACCTTCATTGACAGCAAACGCCACCGTAGTCCTTCCAATCATCGGGGCTCGCGTCTTGATCGACTTGTTGAATACGTCTTCAATGTCTGAAGCAATCGCATCTACAGACTGACCCGATCCCAACCCCTCGATAATTGCTGACTCCAATTTCTTTCGCGTGGTGAGATTAATATCTTTGAATCGTTCCAAGCCAGCAAGAACCGCTGCGGCAACCAATTGGTCATCCATCTCCAGGTCGTCTTTGCCGACCATCATCGCCACATCGTTGCCGCCATCAACAACTGTCGCCATAAGAAACGACTTGGCGTCAGCAAGCAACTGTCTGTCCCACACTGGAATATCAAACACGTCGTTTACTGTTACGGCAACGCCCTTATTGATCTTTTCCCTAGTCTTGCGGGACTTCCATTTCTCCAACACAACGCGACGCTGCCTTTGAAAATACGCCGTCATCTGGATAGCGATCGACTCAGACAGCCGAGTCAACTGTTGATCCCTGTGAAGACGGATCACGTCCGCCTCTTTCTGATCAATCAGAATGTCGCCGCAATGGAACCCCCAGCGGCCATCACCTAAAGGGGCCGACTCCTTACCCTCCTCGACACCCTCCCCTGCTTTGGCATCAAACTCCCCAGCAGATGCCTCCTCAGGAATAATCGGCACGGGTTGATCAGCCGGGGGTGATGTCGCAGCGGTCGGCTGAGTAAACGTGGATTCCGGCTCAGGCGGGGGCCATTCCCGCGATGGAGCCGTCCCTTTCGCTGGGGAAATCGCAACAGGCATCAGATTCTGCTGGATGAACATCAGGTCAGACCCAACGGGGTCACGACCTGTAAGCACCCGGTATTCGTCGGCGGAGATAACGCCAAACTTGTATTCGTCCAGGTGGAAGAGGGCCCGCTCTCGCTCATCCCGAGACAGGATGGCTACGTCAGACACATCAAACTTGACCGTGAGTTCCTCAGAACCATCTAGACGGTCAAGCGCCCGCTCGATAAGCATGAGGTGAGGAAGCATCGTTTCCCGCCAAAACACCTCCAACTCTGTATCGGCATTACTGAACGTTCGATCAGCGGCGTTGCCTATAACCGATTCAGGAACACCGAACGCCATCAAAATCTCTTCTTTGGCTAGCGTCTTCGACTCTGTGTACTGGGCGTCCCTTTGAGCCATCGATGTATCGATGTACTTGGCCTGCTCGGCTTCCATAATTGTCAACCGGCCAGCACCACCCATGGCGGACCCCGTGTTCCCAAGGAATCGACGCCGCAACTCTTCGGCAGTGTCATCGTCCATCTCACCGGTCACCATCAAAATCCCGCCAGGGCGACCATCATTAACCATAAAATTGCGATTGTATATACGCGAGTAATAATCGATATCTACGGCAAGACCGCACGACTGCAACGGAGACTGGCCCCGATAAGGATCCGTTGGATGAGGGATCCGAACCCAAACCACATTATCTGGCTTAACTGTCCGAGGCTTCTGATTCGGCAACTCAACCCGAAACCCTGAAACAAAGCTTTTCGGATCAGGAACAGGATATGTGTACTGCGGCGGCAGCAAATACAAACCAATAACGTTGTCTAGTCTGTCCTTGACAATTTCAACAAACGCTCCACGCTTCGATAGCAATATTTGCGAAGACAACTGAAACCGAAAATTGAAAGCATCATGGTGAGGGTTCGCTTTGCGATTCAAAATTGGTGTCAAAGAATGCTCAACCGAATTGCCCTCCTTGTCAAGAATTCCGACAGGGAGGCGCGCCGCATTCGATGCAATCGCGTACACGCTCTTAAATACCCAAGTGACACGGTCGTTGCCCTCGGCCACAGCGCGGTCAACATCCCAATCGTCCTTGTACGGCTTCCCTTTCTGCCCGCCGCCGTACTGAGTCATGTTGGCATTGAAGAACGCTGGGCCAGCCTTGCCGTCATACCCCCCGTTGCGAACCCATCCCTGCTGGTCGTGGCCCTGAAAACGGAACCCGTCAAGAAAACCCATATCAGCCCTCGTAGCCCATTAGTACCGCTGTCACAATAAGCAGTCCAGCAGAAACAAACAGCCCGACAGTGTCGCTGATTGTGAACCCTCCCAACACCCCAGCGCTTACCCCCGACACAAGTGCCACAAAAGCAACTCTTTCTTTAGGGTTCAACGCACCCAGGCGCCATGAACCAACAATCGAGACGACACCTAGCGCCGCCCAAACAATAATCGCGGAAGTACCAGACATGTTCCTAGCCTACGCTCCCTAGTCGCTTCGGCGTGGTAGGTGGACCGCTACCCCGCAGGTGGCTGAACCGACCGCTGCGATACGTACTCACGCTCAGGGTCGTACTCGTAAATGCCGGGGTTGTCGTCACGCTTAAAATATGAATCTCTCCCCAGGTTCATTTTGATGTTGGGTGGCAAAGGGAGCCCCAACCAAATTTGGTGCCCATCCATCTCGCCGCCCTGGAGAGTAACCCGACGCGCTGTCTTCGTGTGGTCGTCCTTCTTCTTGCGTTTCTTCTTCGGGCCGGAAGGTGGGCGACGCCTACGAGCCATGGATGCTCACTTTGACTATACGGGGACATGTGGCAAGATAAGAACACTTCCCCCTACCAGTGTGAGGAGGTGGCTTAGTAAGCGGCAGCCCCCGGTTTTCGCCGGGGGCTGCTCGTGTTTTCACACACCGCCCCTATAGCCCCTAAGAATCAATGGTGTTCCCTCGCCAAGCCACGCCCCGAACGTGTTGAACGATAGGTAGTCAACGGCGGCGGCATACGACAGCCCCTCTTCGCGGCACAAAGCCACGATCATTTGCTCTTCGTCATACACCAAAATCGGCAACTGGTTGATGCGTGAGGCATACCCAACGATGCACGAATCGAACAAGGTTTTTTTGCTAGGTCCATCAAAAATGATGGCATCAGGATTCACCTCTGCCAAGTCGTGCCAAAAGTCTCCATCGCGATCATTCATAGTGATCCTCCATCCATTCATCCATTTCGTTTATTGAAATCGTTGACTCTGGTTTCTCCGACGTGAGAATTACTTGCCATTCGTCGTTGATTGTTCTGACGATTGCTTCCCAGTTGTGTCTCGTGCCTTCCTGCCGGATAAGCCAGCCTTCCTGCGGGCCCTGCTCCGCTGGGGGCCAAGGCCCCGGTTCAAGACCGTGCTCCCTGGAACGATCAAGCATCGCCGCAACGGGGTGAGGCGTGATCAGCATCAATTTTTCCTTTCTTGCCGCATCCGTTTATTCATTTCTCGAAGGTCCGAAGGGGCTGGTTCAAACTTGGCATCTACGGCACTGTCACAGATCGGGCAACAACCATCGTAGTGATCGGTCTTCAAAAGAAGGCTGCCGATATACCAACCGCACTCGTAGCAGCGGTGCAGGGCCGGGGAGTTCTCTCGTTTCTTTCAAGCCATGTTACTAGTCTACCAGTAGTATGCAGAAAACCAACCCTCCCCGGCCCACCGTTCCTGTGTGAAAAGATCGATGCATGGACATTGACGGCCTCTGGGAACAGCAATCCGCAGCCATTGACTCAATTTCGGCAGCCCTCGCCTATGTAGGGGATCTTCTCGAAGACCTGGCCAGCCTCACCGATGCCAACAGACCAGAGGAACCAACTGAGTGAAAGCCCAAACCGTTTGACCAAAACGCAGAACCCCTCCGCCTACTATTGCTCTAGAAGAAAATGGGAAAAGAGCAAGTGGGCGAAACGGCGCTGCACACTCAAGAAATGATTGACGGTTAACAAAGGGTGCCAATAACCCCCCGGGCTACCGCTCCCTACAATTTTGGCACCGCCGAGAAGTCATGGTTTCCTCCTCATGGGCATACTCGTAGTATTCAGGCATGTGCCACTGCTTACAATTGGGGCAGCGGTGCTCAACCCTGGGCAGCCAGCCTTCAGAGCGTTCACGTTCAGAGTAATCCCATCCACCGATGGGTTTCTCAGGCATCGCGGGCCTCCTAAACGTTACTAATTCTTTGCGTTAAATACGGTTATGTCGTATCCGCATCTAAGGAACGGTCCTCAGTAAGCCTTTCCAAAGCACCGGCCACCAACTCCTCAACCGATATGCCGCCCTGTGCCGCTGAAGCAACCAGAAAATCGTGCAACTCGTCCCCAACAAGAAGTTCCAGCCCCTCTTCGCCGTCAACTACGCTGCACGCCCACCCCTCGTTGAGCGTCCGCTCCGATGGACTGTCCGTTATTTTCTCACTCATCGCTGTCTCGCATCCAATGTTCGCAAAGCAGGCAGATCGGAGCCCCGTACTTGTCATTAAACTCTTTACATTCTGGCGAACCCCTGTGGCTGCAGGTCCATGACCCGTACCATTCTGTTTTGATCGTGGCATCCACTACTTCTCTCCTCCAGGGGCGCTGGTCCATGGCGAATCGGGCTTCAGATTCATGTCCCATGCTTTACGGATCCAGTCGCCGACCCGTTTGGCGGCTCCCGTTTCGTCACGCAGGGCATGTTCGATGGCTGCTATCTCGTATTCGTCCAACATGAGAACGATTTTGCGTTTGGTGAAGGTATCAGTCATAGTCGTCAATGAGTCTATCTAGTAGTTGTTGTGCCTCTAGGGCGATTTTGATGTTGCCGTCGGTTGCGAGGCGGCGCAGTGCTCGCAGGATCAGCCACCGTTCGGGTTCTGTTACGTCAAGCAATATGCAGCCACCCTGTTGTGTCGTGGCAACATGTGTTGACGTTATCGCCTCTAACATTCATTTATGAAACAAGTGTTTCTAAAATGAGCCACAACAAAACCCCCCGTTTCTTTGTAGGTCCCTTGCTGAGCCCACAGTTGTTTTGCACGTCGATAAGAAATGGACTAACAGTCATCTGGTGGCCCTGTAGATCGCATGCTCCAACGCCTCGACCAGTTCCCTTGCCTGCTCGACCGCGAGGTAGTAGCGGGCGTTCACCTCATGCATCTGTGTCTCGTGCTCGACAACGTTGAGCCTGATCGGGTCGGTGTAGCCCTTGGCACCTGCCGACGACACCCACAGTTCGTTGCCTGTGGAATCGGTGAACTGGTGCTCAGTTGAGTAGATGCTCACGCTGGGCCTCCACGTTCTCTGTCTGATCCACCAGCGCCGACGCTGCCTGCACCTCACCGAAGGCCGCCCGTACATGCTCCTGAGCGTCAATGAGCAACAGGCGCACCTCAGGTTGAACCGCAAGGCGACCCGCTTCAATGTCCAGCAGCCCTGTTGTGGTGGCGAGCAGCAGACATGCTCTCGAAAGCGCCACAGTCGGAGTCTCGTCACACTCAGCCTCAAACGGCACGTCTTTTTCCCACGTTGTCGCACCCCATTCGCTGAGGGGTGATGACATAGCGACCTTGCCGCAAGCACACACGTTCACTGGTCATCCTCCCAGTACGTGTCACAATGTGTGCATTCCCAGCCCAGATGACGCAGTTCATGACCCTTCTCATTGTTCGGGCAACCGAAATATTCGTCCTGCTGCTGCTGTTCCCGTTGCTCGCCCTCCCATGTGACTACATTTTCGGGCGCAACTTCGACAACATCGAATGAACGCCCAACATTGTCGAACAGACGCAGCGCCTCATCCAATGCTGCAAACATTTCCCGACGTTCCAGCCGTATCTCCACCGCAGACGTGTTGTTGTACGGCCCCCCCCTTTCGTGACCGAACACTTTGTTCATCGCATCCCTGATCTGGATCGCCTCCGCCTCAGTGAAAACTGTACGTACAGGTGGTGTACGTACAGATGGTGTGTCGCAGCGCCCACCTGATGGGCTGTCAGACACTTCCGATGTGCTCATGTTCTCTCCTCCGTTGCCCTGTTAGCCAGATCAGCCCTCAACACGCCGCACACGACACAATGCAGCACCCCCCTGGACCACGGCTGCCAATCATGGCCACACAAAGTTTGCGAACTTAGATACGGTTTATCTGAATCTCCTAAACTCAGCAGCCGCCTCCTCAGAGCCACCATGTCGTCGCAACGGCGGCGACGATTATCGGCCACAATCGGAGGCCCCTGAGGCTGTGCAGACAACTCGTTGATCATCGACGACAGCCCATCCAGCAGCAGTTCTGTTTCATACTGCGACACGGTGAACGTGATGTCTGGCCTACCTACTGGACGCATTTCATCCTCCTGAATGGACGGGTCACCGACCCCAAACAGGCACCTGTCAGGCTCATGGATTCCGTCATCGTCGGTTATTGGTTCCCACGACCAGTCCAAAGTCTCCAACTCAAACGTCGGGAACAAGTATTTTTCGCATGCACATGGTTCACGCTCCACAAGCGGTTCACAAGCCGCGGCTTGTATGTCCTCGCCAGAACCACAGGCCCTACCTTGTACATCCGGCTTGGTGATGTCGCCTACCAGCCAAGGCACCGCCCTGTTCATCAACCGCTTCAACCCTGGCAGAAATCTTGGCTCCCACAAGGTGCTCCCCGCCATGCCAGGTTCACAGAAACACCATTTGCCGCACTTCGGGCAACCAGCAGACACAGGATCCCTACCCATTTTTGCCTTGATTCAACAAGAAGTTTTTTACTGCACCAAAGTCATCAACGATGCTGTTCATGTAATGTTGGGCCGACCACCGATCCATCGACGCCCCATCAGGTTCACGGATCCTGTAAGGGTCAAGGTCATTAGAACTATTCGACCCAAAAAATCCGAGGTACACCATCCTGTCCCCGGTCGTCACGGGCAGCACCTCGTGCGAACCAACAAAATTGGACGGGAAAAAAACGGCATCCCCCACAGACAATTCACAAACAACAAATTGATTCATTATCGCCGTTGTTGATTTCTACAAGCGTGCAAGAACCAGCATCGTGTCCACTGTCTTCAATTGGCAATTCATGCGAGAAATCCAGCGGCGAATAGCCGCTGCTAGAGCCGATACTCAGCGACATCGTTGACAAACCTCGTTTCGATCTTCCACCCCTCCGCCCGCAACTCGCGGAGCCTCCGCAAGCCCTCAGAACCGCCGCACGCATGTGTGCAAAGTTCGTGCCCGGGAACCCAACCGCCAGCCCTCAACGCAGCCAGCACCTGACCCTTGCGGGTGGATCTCTTCGGTTCGATAATCTCCGCGCCGATATGGCTCGTGGCAGGATCAGAATCGCGCACCAGCGGCGCAGTCAACTCAGGAATATCTATCAGCCGGGTGGGAGCAACATGGCCCCTGGCCTCAGCCCGCCTCTGAAGTTTTTGGGCCCTCTCCTGGAGGGGATCCATTAGAACGGATCAGCGCCGACAGCAGCCTTCGGCTTCGCCCCGTCACCCTTACCAGACTGACGCTCCACGTCGGCAGTCGCCCATCGCAGCGACGGCGCAACATCATCAGCGATAATCACGATCTTGCGTCGCGACTCGCCAGACTCCTTGTCCTCCCACCGCTGCTCTTCAAGGCGACCCGTGATAGTTACACGCATCCCTTTGCCAAGAGACTCGCATGCGTTCTCAGCCATCTGCGACCAAGCAGTCACATCGAAGAAGGAGGTTTCTTCCTCCCATTCGCCATCCTTGTTCCAACGGCGATTCACCGCCACGCGAAAGTTGGCGATAGCGGCACCACTCTTCGTGTAACGGAGTTCCGGATCGGCCACCAAATTGCCAACCACGGTCACGGTGTTATCAGTAGACATTTCTTCTCCTGTCAATCGTTGCTTATAGGTGAGGGCGTTTGCCCTACAGTTCAGATAATAGCCGATCCGTCGGCACGAGCGTGCGCGCTTGACGCAAATTGTAGGTCACATAGCCGTCGTCGGCCAGGGAGCGAAGATCCTCACGGACCGTTGTCAACGAACCCACTCCGACCGCCGACTGGATTTCTCTCAGCGTCGGACCGTAACGGTGCTCCTGCCAAAACCGGGCAATAAAGACCGCTGTGTTCAAAACGCGTTCAGTTTTGATCTCGGGGCCAGTCTTCGATTCTGAAAGAACCGGAGACCCGCCCCCGAAGGTAAAGGAATAATTGAAGTTGTTCATACACCCATCCTAGAAGAGGAAATGCTGTGCGTTGCCGGATGCCAACGGTGCCCCGATGGCGGAAGACTTGACACGATTGTCCCAATGCCACGATTTCAACAACGCCCCGAACGTTTCAAAGAACGGATCGTCAGGACCTTGAGAAGCGTTGACTTCAACAAACGACCACTCGTCGGGCCGCAGCCACAACACACCACACCGATCGATGCGAGGCATCGGCTCAGACGAACCATCAGGATGAATGATTTCATCAGCGTTCGCATACGCCGCCAACTGGATCGCCACCTCTGGATGAACCCCGGAACGAGTCGTCTTGAAATCAATCAACCAGTTTTCTTCCGGATTCGTACTGGTGCTCCACTCGTCATCAATGCGAACAATCGCATCGAACGAACCGGCGTACCCGTTGCCGTCATGGCGACCGAACACGGTCTGCTCCGTCGTCACCCATTGAGGGCTAAACCGGTCCTGAAACTGTTCAAAGCCGCGGATAAAGGCCATTTCATCTTCCGGGATGTCTGTGAGACCCTCGGTGATGATCAGATCCAATGTTTCGTGAACGTTGGTGCCCATCGTCGCAGCCTTATTCAAGTCACGCCGCGGGGCTGCCTTCAACCAGTTGAGGTCGCGTTCATCGCATCGGCCCTTGCTGACCGCTGCTTCAGCAACCTTTTTTGCCGCCCAATACTGCAACGCAGGTTTCGGCAGCATCCCCACAACAGACGTGACCCCTGGATACTTGCCCCCATCCCACAGATACAGCCGTGAATCGTTTTCCTTAACAGTCGGGATTTTGGGGGTGGTCACAGGCTTGACAATTCCTTATGCACCTCGATCAGGTGATCAACAAGAAGGGACATTTCGTCCTCGTCAAGGATAGCCCGCAGCGTAGCGATCACAGCCTCTTTCGGATGGCCTTCATCGTTGACAGGGTCCGGCATTTGAATGGCAACAATGGACTCTTCGGCGTCTAGCAACACATCAACATCGTCAACCTTTTCAACGCTTCTCGTCAAATTAGCGACACGCATAAACGCTTTCCAATACGGGTACACCGGCACACCCCCATCCTCCATAATGTACAAAATCATTCCGTTGTCATTGTAAATATCAGGCATACTGTTTTCTTTCTAAAAGTAGGGAAGCATCGATTACAGACATTCTATCTAGGCGGCGATTGGCTCTGCCTCCCGACCCTCCAGGTCAGCCATCGAAGCCACCCAAATGTCTCTCAGAATGCGCTTCGACACATAGCGGAGAGTAGCGTTGTCGCAATGCCCGGCAGTCCACTCAGGGCGACCTTCAATATAAAACGCTTTCTTCTCTTCGTAAACATCTCTGTACGGGCTACGGCGACGAAAAACACCCAACTTATTTAGCCCTCCTACCGTTTTTTTTGCAGAATCCGCCAACTGGTATGCGAACGAACCAGCCGTCCGATTCCCTGCAGCCAACAACTCGTCCTGACTACAGCCAGCCTTGCGAACCTTTTTGGGGTCACCCAAACCACAGTAGGCCCACAGTTGCGACACGGTCCGTTCAAACGGCTCATCCGCATGCAGGGTCCTCTTCGGCTCGTTGCCCTTAGCGTCAGGAACGTCCTCCCAATGCATCGGAAACGCTATAACCGGATGGCCGACTTCGCCAAGAAGACGGGCGACCAGTTTGAAGCCAACCCCCGGTATGTCCAGAAACCTGGTTAGCGCCGGGCCAGCAATTTTCTGAAGATATTTTTCGAGCCTCTTCGTAGCGGCCTTCTCCGTTGCCAGAAGAGACGCATGGACATCATCCACAATCAGGTCCCTGAATGCTGCCGTGCGTCGAGCGGGACAGTCGTCGCCCAACTTCTTCAAATAGTAGGCGTGTTCACGGTTCTCGACTCGGATGCGGGTAGATTGCAGATCCTCCAAAGTGCGGGCCTTGAACTTCAACTCTGCGTATTCTCTCTGGATTTCTTCAATGCCTGTAATCGTCATGTCTTTTCCTAACTGTGTTTAGTTGTTGTGGGTACTACAAAAGCGGTATGGCTTTTGCAGAACTAGGGCGTGGGCGTTACTGGGTATCGTGCTACCAATGGCCCTAAATCTATTTAGTTGTAACTGGGGCGTCTCGCTAGTGGGTATCGGAAGCACTGTGGCCCCAAAGCATTAGAGAACCAATTAAATTAGATCGTTCAAACAGCCCACCTGACCGTCTTCGAGCATAGTTATGGCGGCATAGTGCCGATCGGCACGGCGCTGATTGCCATCCGCCAATGCCTGGTAGCGCCCAGCCAATTCCCTATGGTCGGAAACGGTCGCCTCGCCAAACGAAACAATTTCACCATTGAGCCTGTAGGTGTCCCTCAACACCTCGCTGTCAAGAATTCCGGGTGACAGAACAGGCTTGAGCCCACTTGGAGTGGAATAGTTCTCGGGCCCACCCGCACCATCTGTACGGTTGGCGGCACGTTCCAGGAGGTCGCGCTGGCGGGCAGCGTGACAATGATTGATGTACATCTTCAACGGGGTCCGCAGCCCATAGGCGGCAGCCTCGCCCCCATTGAGAATGTCCATATACAAAAACTTGTAGACGGCATCACAGATCACGTTGAAGTCGGTTGTCTTCTCCAACTGTTCGTCGATGAGTGCATGAAGCACGTTCGTTGGATGAGTCTCGATTTCTTCAGTGGCGGTGTATGTCGGCATAGATGCCTCCTTGTCTTTAGGCGCGCCTGCGGGGACCCGGTTGTTGCCGAGCCCCCGTTAGCGCACTTTGGTCACTTGCCTACGTTGCGGGCCTGAACGAACAGGTAGTCGCCATCGCGAGTCGTGATGGCAGCGAGACCGCGAGCCTTCGCTGCCATATGCACCTGGGCGCGGAAAGTTTCGGCTTCCGGTTGGAAGTCTTCACCCTGGGTGAGTTGCCACGCGTTGCCGTCCAGCCATGTGGACCACGGGTACAGACCGCTGCGCTTGGACCTGGGCATCGAAGTAACCTGCTTTGCCATATCATTTCTCCTTGTTAGGTGTTGGGTGGGCCTTTTGGATCATGCCCAGGATCGAAGCAGGGAGATGATGGTCACCTGACCGGGACGCCCCCCGGCGGAACCATCACGCCTGCCGTACAAATGATCGTACCGCCACTAGTTGACAACCACAACCTCTGGTGAACATTTTTCCAGAAGCATCAACTAGGGAAGGCGTCGCACCCCCGGCGTAACTGTTCCGGGCGCGTTATGGAGAAGGCCAGCGGGTGCAACACACGTCAACTATAAGGAGTCAGTCCTCTAAATCCAACATTTCAACAAAGACTTTCACAAACAGCATGAACTCTGCCTCATCCCCAGGGTTCTCAGAGCGTTCCCCCCAAGCCTCCCGCAAAAACTCTAACAAATCGTCATCCACGAACATGCCTCACATGTAGCCCACAATGCATTAAATCACACAAGGCTTCACGACAACCCGAGGGATAAGGTAAGATGCATCCATGACAGTTCTTGTGCATGAAACATTCGAACCAGGGTGGGAAGCCTCATGGGAGGGGAAACTTCACAACGCCTACAAAAGCGGCGACGGGTTACGCATCCTGTTTCGCGAAGGGCAACACTACGGAACATCCCTTCATAAAGAAATTGCCCCATCTCGCCATGTGAAAGTCTCCTACATGGTGCGTGTCGCATCTAACTGGGATTCGAACAGCACCGGCAAAACAGTCGGTTTCGCTGACCTGCGATGGAAAAACAGTCAAGGCCAGTCCTACGGGCATGGAAACCGCAGACCCAACCCTGACGGCTTCTCATTTAGAACATGGTTCGGTAAAACAGTAAACGGTTACGTCCCTGTCGGCATGTACGTCTACCATCTCGGCCAAAAACCCGCCTGGGGAGATTCGATTCGGATCGGCGAAATCAAAACCGGAAACGCACACGTCCTCTTCGAATGCGAAACCGATTTCGACGAAGGCTACATACAGGCCCGCATCGACGGCGGCGACTGGGTTCGCACCAACATTGTTGTAACCGACCACACAGCAGTCACCTGGGCGTGGCTAGATGGCTACTACGGCGGATCAGCGACAGCACCATTCAACATGGCGTGGGACATAGACGACTACAAACTAGAAAACTTGGGTCTCAACGTTGAAGAAGTCAACTTCGACGCCGTCGCCGACATGATCGAAGCGAAAGAAGAAACAGAGCAACAAACCGCTGAAAGCCAACAAATACCTGTATCAGACCAACTCAAAGCAATAGCGGAACAGTTAACTCACTTAGCGTTATCTGTCGAATAAAACCCTGACCCACGAAACTCGATAAACGGCGACGAATACAGCCGTGTAGCCGGTTTCCCGCACATGCACACGGTCACAGGTTCCTCATCAAACGATTGACGAACCTCAAATACTTCCCCGCAAGCAATACACCGGTACCGGTATGTCGGCATCAGAACCAATCTTTCAACGCTTTAGCAACCATCACCGTGAAAGCCACCAAAAAACCGCCAAAAACGAAAACCAGCAACCCGGCAACTGAAACTACGAGCAGGACTCGCAACCCTCCGGGTTTTCTAACCCGCACACCAACTCCTCATCGTCTTCAAACGGATCAACAAAATCTTCCTCAGGGTTCATCACCACAACGCCACCCAAGTCTGCCCCCCACAAACCCCATCCTGATCTAAACCATTCACCCGCTGAAAATTCATGACCGCTTTCCTAGTTTTCCGGCCAAAAATTCCATCCGGGGCCCCGGGGTTAAAACCAAGTTCCTCCAACCTTTGCTGCAAAATAGCAACAAACCCCCCCCTCCCCCTATCACCCTTCCTCAAAGGCAAAGACTTGATATACCCAGCCATACCCCTGATGTAAGCAAGAATCGCAACCAAATCAACCGGCTCCGGAACATCAACCACAAACGGCGAAGGAAACCACCCATCCACATGCCGCCCCTGCACATGCCAATCCTCCCCAGGAACAGTAGGACGAATCCCGTAATCATCCAACACCGAATGCACCAACGGCCAACCAACCAACCCAGTCAACCTCAAATCAACCGCATACCCAAACCCATCCGGCTGAACCATATGCCACGACCCAACCCACCCCCCACCAAACACCCGACCAGGATCAGCAGCCAAAACCCCCCCACCATTCAAAAACCGGTCAAACAACACAGCCTGCTCCCTAACAGTCCTCACCCCCGAAACAACAACCACCCTCCCCCTAACCCGAGAATCCCCAAAAAACCTTTCCAAACGCGCCACAAACTCCGGATGCAACCCATCCAACCGAACCCCCCTAGACGAAACCGGAATCATCCCCCCACACTAACACCACCACACAAACACACAAAACACACCACCAGTAGACACAACAAAACACTGAAAACCCGCAACCAAGAGCCATTGGGAAGCGAAGAGGGGGGGGGGCCCGTTTCCGGATCCCCCCCTACCCTCCTACCTGACTGGGATCGTCGTGTTCGGTCGTCCGTGGCCGATCATCTCAAGCCTCGTCGTGAACGTGGCCGCCTTCCCGTAGAAGATGTGACGGCCTTTTAGCGGACCGGCCTGCACGACCTTGATGCGCTGAACCACGCTGAACGAGTCGCCGGAACGGCACCCGTTCCAACAGCCGGTGTCGATGGAATCGCCGACGCTGATGTCCTTAGCCTTGACGTAGGTGGTGGTGGTGTTCATTTCATTTCCTCCTCTAGTGGTTGTTGCGGGGGGGGGCCCGTTTCCGGATCCCCCCCTACCCTCCTACTCCTACCGGTGGACAGTGAGGACGTAGGTCTTGAAATGGCGGCGGATGATGTCGCCTTCCTCGTTCTGGTATCCGATGACGTTACGTTCCTTCACGAGGACGAGCGCTGTCAAGTAGCCTTGCCCTTCTATGTCAGACCATTTCGGCCAAACGGGGATGGCAACCTCCATGCCTACCGTGACGTTTTGGATTGGTGTTGGGATGATCCTCATGTTCAACCCGCCCATCGAGTCGTGGCGGCGGCTCGTGCTCGGCGAGAGTATTCTGCCTGCTCGGCTTTTCTGATCTGGGCCCATGCTTCTGCACCGTCGTACTGGTGCGAGAACACGGCGAAAGCTTTTAGTTGGGCGGTGGTCATAAAGCCGCCGTGGGCTTCCATGATGTGAGTAGGGACCTTGTAGACCCTTACTGTCTTCGTGTCTGGCGTGGTCATGTGGTTGGTTCCTTTCGGTGGCGGGGGATTTCCTCGCTTACGCTCGTCATCGTAGGGACCCCACATCGGGTGTCAACAGGTAGTTGACGATTTCGGGCTGTTGTCACTCTTAGCGGTCAGATTGTCTACTGCCGGTAGGGAAAACGGGCCGAAAGTTTCTGAGATTTCTTTTGAGAATGGGCCCATTTTGGGGCCAGAACCGCGCGGCGACGCTTCCACTTGTCACGACGTTTGTGCAGGTCAGAGCGTTATTCGAGAGGTTGTCTCTGTTAGGCGTGCCTAACAAACTCTCCATTCTCGAAATGGGAACCTCGTTGTCACTTAGCGTGACGATCGCGGGTGCGGGGTCGCGCGTCGAACGCGTGTTCGATCGCGGGTGCGGGGTCGCGCGTCGAACGCGTGTTCGATCGCGGGTGCGGGGTCGCGCGTCGAACGCGTGTTCGATCGGACTCGTACACACCCTCCGGCTCCCGGCCCGGGTGTGTGTGAATCTGCTGTGTGAATCTGCTGTGTGAATCCTGTCAGAGCGTCAGAGAGCCCGTCTGGCGGCCCTCGGGGTTCCTGGGCGGGCAGGGGGCCGGATAGGTGTGAATCTTCGCCAGGAAGCCTCACAGCGGGTCTGGGGGCCTCCGGGGTGTTGAGTGCCTCCGGCAAGGCCTGAAGAGGTGTGAATCTGGCTACTGGAGGATTACCGCAAGAACCGAGGTTGCACCGGAAAAACAGGCCGGACCCAGAGGTGGAAAGGACACCCCCGGGTCGGGCCCGGAGCCATGTGGGAGATCATGGCTCTATGGACAGACTATAGGCTGTAAAGGCCAGGGTCATCTATCCATGCTGTTACCAGAAAGATTGCCACGAACGCGGCGACCATGGCGGCTCTGCGGATTCGTTGAGAACGACGAACCGCTAGGCGAAGCCGTCCTCCGGGGGCCAGGGTCCCGTCAATAATTCGGTTGTTGATCACAGTTCCATCTCCTTGTCTGTCAGGCCCAACTTGCGGGCGATCGTTTCTAGCCGTCGTAGCGTGTTCGCCGGGTCATCACTTGGCCTCCGCTGCTTCTAACAGTTTCGCTTCGGCTTCATCGCGCCGACGCTCGTACTCATCAGAGTCGCAATCGAAACCATACGCAGCGCGCTCGGCCTCGCCGTGACCTTGGCAGTAATCAATCACATCACCGCAGTAACCACAACATGACACATGGAACTCATCCATAACGTACCTCCCTGTATGCGCCTGCCTCATCATTACTTAACCTCCATGCGGTACAAACCGTCAAGCGTCGCATCCTCAATCTGCTGGTTCCGTTCCATCTCCCGCATGATGGCGGTTGCCTGCAGGTCCATACCCTCGCTTCGAAGCGCCGCTCGGTTGTCAGCGTCGCAAGACGGGCACCGCTCTGGGCCAGAGTGGTATTCGGTCTGTGCTTCACCCTCAAGGAGAGCGGTGCAGGTGGTGAGGTGGTTTCCGTTTGTGCTGGTCATGTTGTTGTCTCCCTTGTTGTTCATATCTAGAGTATAGCAGAACTATACGGGATTGCAACCTCTAGTGGAAGATTTCTAAAAGAAATCCCCCGAGGCTTCGCCGGTGGTCCAACCAACCACCGGCGAAGCCTCACCGGGGCTCCCGGTCCGGGGCGGCGAGGAGGGATCGAACGCGTGTTCGGTGGTCATGTGTCACATGTGACATGTGACCACCCGATGGGCCGACCGGTCGCCGGTCGGCCCATCCAGCGCGGTCAGTCCATCGGAATGACCTTCGCTGCATATGAGCCCGAAGCAAGCCGCGAGATCACATACCCTTCGGCCGTCCACCCTGCGGAATCTTCGCCTTCGACAAGCACGGTCGCAGTGCCATCGCCTCGCAGCCATGCCTGGGTAACGCTGAAGTTGCTAGGCAGGTATGCGGCGACTCTGGCTGCTGCCTTGACTGGCAACGAATCGCAATCCCAGGACCGGACCGTTACCTCAATTGCTGTTTTCATGTTCTTTCCTTTCTGGTGTTGCTGATAAGTACACTATAGCAAGGCTATACGGAAACAGCAACCTCTAGTGGAAGATTATTTATGTGACAGATGTCACACGCTTAGAGGTTGATATTGTCAACTAATGGTGCCATAATGGACCTTGCAAGCAACCAACCACTAGGGAGACAACATGCTAGTTAGGCACAACACACACAGGGTCCGCGATGGCAAGCCCATGGGAGTCGCGGGACAACGGGCCTCGTTCCTCAAGTACCTAGGCGACGCCTGCAAGGGACGGATCACAGAGGGACTCAGTCCACTCGTCGAAACCCGGACAGGTTGGCTGTCCGCATTCGCGGGAGCGCCTACGCCAATCCATGTAACCCTGATAGGGGTAAACCTCTACCGGATCTCATGGAAGCGCCCCGCGGGACGTGGTGGGCATGGAACGGGCAAGCACGACGTAGAGCGTGCAGTATCTGTCCGATGCACACGGGACCTGCACGCCTACCTGTCGGACATCGGATCCAACCCGGAGCCGATAGACCTAGAGCCCGTTGGGTAACCGAACGGGGAGGGGCGAAAGCCTCTCCCCCACCACCCCCGGTTCCCGGGCTGTCGAGCGTGTGTGAATCTAGGTGTGAATCCTGTCAGCGCACCCACCCTGCAGGCGTGAATCCCCCGGTGCCTCCCGGTAGGCCTGGAGAGGTGTGAATCTAGGTGTGAATCCTGTCAGAACTATCGGTTCACTCCAAGACTTTCCGATCTCCGGGGCTGCTGGAAAATTCTTGAGGTTGGGCGGGGAAGGTCGATAATCGCGACCGGGGCTCCCGGTCCGGGGCGGCGAGGAGGGATCGAACGCGTGTTCGGTGGTCACATGTCACATGTGTCATGTGTCACATGTGACATGTGACCACCCGATGGGCCGACCGGTCGCCGGTCGGCCCATCCAGCGCGGTCAGTCCATCGGGTGGATTGTGATCCCGTTGGGATGGTCCACGATGTTGGCAATGAATGCCTGCAGGTCATCGGTACTGCGAACAGTGACGTGGCGTAGCACGTCGTGCTTGCCCTGTGCGATCCCGCCGCGTCCCGCCGGGCGCTTGACTGAAATCACGAACCAGTCATTCCCGACATATGCGACGTGGACCGGTGTAGGACCTCCCGCGAATGCAGAATGCCAGTCGTTAGGCCGGTATTCCACGATCGGAGACAGCCCTTCCACCGCGTGACCTTTCACTGCATCGAATAGGTACTTGATGAATGAACCGCGCTGTCCCGCGGCCTGCATGGGCTTGCCATCAGACTTACGGCAAGTGTTATGGCGAATGTGGATCATATTGTCTCCCTAGTGGTTGGCTACTTACAAGGATCATTATTGCATCAGTAGTTGACAATACCAACCTCTGACTCGGTATTTCTGATGTGACACGCGTCACAGAACAATCTTCCACTAGAGGTTGCTGTTTTCGTATAGCCTTGCCATAATGGACCTTGTAAGCAACCAACCACTAGGGAGACACAATATGCACAATGACCCGATTCACAGTTTCGTGATCCTCACATGGTCACGAGACAACGCGATCACGCCAGCCATTGCGGATGCCAACGACCTCTACCGGTCGCTAGTAGCAGTCTGGTACCTGCTGGGCGCGCGATTGGACTTTACGATCGATCGGTTCAAGGTTCGCTGGATTCCCTCCGATTCTGGCGGACGTGGAGAAATCTGGGACGTTACCTACGGCGAGACGCTGGTAGCAACATTCGAAATGGCTGAAGGCTAGGAGGTAGGGTCACTGACCCACCCTACGGGGTGGGTCACCCACCCCTCCCGGCGAGTGTGTGGATCCCACCCCTCCCGGTGAGTGTGGATCCTGCCCCGGTCGCTAGTGGTGTGCTCCCGGTACGTCCCGGTAGGCCTGTAGACGTGTGAATTTGGGTGTGAATTTGGGTGTGAATCTTGTCACAGACGTTGGTTTTGTCAACTAGTGATGCAATACTGTGGATGTAAGCAACAAGGGAGAAACAACATGTTTAGCGAAACGGAAGCAGAGCGAAACCGGCGAATCGAGTTCGAGATCGCCGACGCTGCCCACATGGCTGCGGTCACTCGCCCGAAGAATCGACCAGTCAAGGGTTGGCGTGCCGATCACAAGGACTGGGTCGTGACCCCATTTCAGGGACGGTGGGAGTACGAACCGGGTTGCATGTGCGCCAAATGCGAAAACTGGTTTCACGAAATGGCCGACTGCTGCGGCGCCTACGAGTTCTAATCGGCCATCGGGTCCCTGCGGGGGCCCGAAAGCCCCCGGTATGGCCCCCGGTGCAGCACCCTGGGTGCCTACGGGTGTGAATCTAGACGCAGTCGGTGCAAACGATTTCGTTGCCGATTGTTTCCCAGTCGTCGAGCACCAACCGGTTGCATCTATCGCAGGGCATCATCAAACACTCGGCGCACATGAACCCGGTGAGTGTGTCAGTTGTCGCTGGAACCCGGTTCACCCATCTGCCCGATCCGGGGCTGGTGTCGTGAAAGCAGGTAACGCAGTCGTTGCCTATGTCTGTAAGTGTGCTCATAGTGGAGGTGCCGGGAATCGAACCCGGGTCCCCTAGAGGGCCGCATGCGGATTTCTCTAGGGTCTAAACCTTTGCACCCCCGTGTCCGGCCGGGGCAACTAGGGAGAACATGTCGCCCCGGCCGGGTTGTGGCACCCGATTTCTTGGGAGGGGTCGGGTGCCAGGTTTTGGGTTAGTTGTCTTCGTCGACGTAGTCGTCCTCTCGTTGGGTTTTGTTGTGGTCCATCGGGTCCGGTTCGATGTCGATTCCGTAGACGGTTTTGGCGAAGTCTGCGAATAGGTCTGGTTTGTGGTTCATGGTTGCTCCCTTGTTGGTTGGTCTACTATCAGTGTACCGGGTGGGTGGGGGTTTTGCAACCCCCGTCCCGGATTAGTTGTCCCAGTCTCTTTCTTTTTGGGCCTGGTACTGCATGTCGGCCGCGTATTCTGCAGCGATTTCCTTGTCGCAGTAGATGCAGCCCTCGTCATCGCATTCCTCACACTCGGGGTCTGTCTCTAGTGGTTCTCCCAAGTAGTTCGGTGTTACGAAGTCCATGTTGTTTCTCCCTTGTTGATTGCTTGTAGTTCCAGTATGGCAGCAGAATCAGGGAATACCAACCTTTAGTAGACATTTATTTATTGGTCCGCAACGGCCCCCGGGGAGGCGTCCAGCCCCACCGGGACGCCCCCCGGCGGAACCATCACGCCACCACAACCTCCGGGACAACCGCTGCCTCATTCATGAACCTGACAGCCCGACTCGCCCGGCTGGCCGCATCCCACACGAACGAATGATCATCCCGAAGGGCCTTGAGCCACGAACCAATGTATGAAGCGTGATCCGGCCGAGGATCAGAGGCAATGCCATGCTGGTTGCATAGAAAGACTGCCCCTAGTTCCGCTACGAGTTCCTCAAACGCGTACTCGTCCCGGCCATCCTTGACCTTCTGACGATTCGCCCTAGCCTCCGGCTTCGTCCAATGTGTGTGCTCGTGGGCAACGGTCGCGAACCATCCGGCGGGCGTCTCGAACTGAGTGTCCAACGGTGTCACGATAAAGTCGTTGTGCGGATCGTAGAACGCCCGGTCCGATGGCTGCTCACGCCAGTCTGAGCCGAGACTCTGGAACCACTCCCGGTGCGCCTGGACATCAATGTTTTCGTTCACGACAGGTTGCGCCGGTGCCTCCGGTGCATCGTCTACCTGTGATGCATGAAACACGTTGTAGGCGCGCATGATCCGGCGCTGTGTCCATTCGCCGGTCTCCGGCTTCTTAGACTTCCATTTGCCGGACTGGTTGACGTATGACGTGCCCCAGTAGATGATCGGTGTCCCGGTCTCGCCTTCGCGAACCTGCCCGCCTAGTTTGCCCCATCCCTTGTAAGTAGACCAGCGCGGGTCGGAGGGATCCGGTGAGAGGATGGAGAGAATCATCATGTTGCCTCCGGTGTAGACGCTTCCGCTGGAGGGATTGTGAGGTGATCCGGCGATGCCCTGCCACGGCTTGGTCCATGCTCCGGCGTCGTCGCTGAGAGCGTGGATTACCGCTTCGGTTAGTTTCGTCTGGATTGCATCAGTCTTTACACTCATTGGATTGTCTCCCTAGTGGTAGTGGTTATGGGACCATTATTGCATCACTAGTTGACGAAACCAACGTCTAGACGTGTGACATCCGTCACACCGCACCCAACCCCTCCCGGGCACGTCTCCTGGCAACTCCCGGGCACGTCTCCATGCCCCCCGGTGCGTGTGAATCTGCAGCCGTGCGTGTGAATCTGTGTGTGAATCGCATCACTCGCCCCCCAGCGCATCAAACAGTTCGGTCAACTCGAACGGAAGATCCTGGTTCATCGCATAGAAAGCTTTCACCAACGCCCCCGCTTCGTCAGCATCCAACACAATCGTTGTCTGATAAGTACCGCTCATGCATTCAGTCATCACGCACCACCTTCACAACAGGACCAACACGATAAATAATCACATGCTCAAACTGTCGAGCCATCACATTCGCCCAATGCTCAGCCTGCTTCTCATCACCCATATACCACCCAGCACGCCCAAACGCATCAACATCATGAGCCAACACAACAAAATCAGCCATCACGCACCCCTCCGTGCTTCCTCGTTGATTACTAGGTAGTTGCTCATGTCGTTGTTCCTCTCTATTGGTTGTTGTTTGTGAACGACCGGACGCTTATTCCGGTTTCGGCTTCTGCCCCAATGATGTACATATGGAACGTGTTTTGTTCGTTCCACTCGTCAACCATTGATGTGATCATGTCTTTGGATTCGGAAAGTGTCCACCAGTCCCATGGCTGGCAGGTTGCTGGATCGATCCGGCTGGAGTCACCGGCTGGAACTGATACCCGAATGTAGATGTTGTGGTCTTGATTGGTGGTCATTACTTGGCCTCCTTGATGTCGATGGTCGCCTTGGCTGCTGCCACCGTTGTCCACAGGGACTCACGGGGGAGCAGGGAAAGGTACGGAGCATGAACAGTCACAACGCCATCGTCATCAGTTGTGATCTCATAGCCCTTGTAGGTGGTGGTCATTTCGTTTCCTCCTGTGGTGGTGGTCATTACTTGGCCTCCGCTGCTGCCTGATCTGTGAAGAATGGGACAGCGCCGTGATGCCCGCCGTCGCCCTGTCCTAGCCCTTCGATGAACGCCTCGACGTCGCCGATGGCATAGCCAGCGGCCCGCTCGTAGTAGTAGCACGCGATATCTGACTCGTCGTGACCGTGGGCGATCCC
>JACKQG010001350.1_pt1 | contig 34211 bp, 40 predicted proteins | sample 8237621 | NCBI WGS metagenome assembly JACKQG01 (sample SAMN15677084, study PRJNA649215) | marine metagenome | biome: marine; feature: Black Sea; material: saline water; isolation source: suspended particulate matter (SPM) from the Black Sea western gyre | collected 2013-06-09/2013-06-10 | depth...
AGAAAATGGTGTTTTATTCAAATATGATGAAATTCAACTTTACTCAACGGATAAGATATGGGTAGAACATGTAGAGGGATTTGTATTATGCATAAAGCAAAACCAGTCCCCAATAGAATTAGATATGAAATTGGTCAAAAACGATGTACATTTTGTGGTATTTTCGTATTATCAGATAATCCTAGATGCATGTGTTGTAAAGCAGTTTTGAGAACAAAGCCTAGAAGTAAAAAGAGAGCATAATCATATTTCTTGCTTTAGTTGTTTTAGAAATTCCCTGAGTACAATAGTTCTCTTTTTTGCCTCAATTTTACCTGATTTTGTGTTCATAAGAGACTCTAGTTTAAGCAATTTTTGATAAAAATGGTCTACAGTCCATGTTTTATCATCAGGAGTTCTTGTTGTACAAAACGGATCATCAATATTGTAAAAGGGCCTCTTAAGAGAACCACCAGTTGCAAAAACTCTTGCAAGTCCTATTGCACCTAAAGCATCTAGTCTATCAGCATCTTGGAGAATTTTCCCTTCAAGAGTTTCAGGAATTTTATTTTGTGAAAAACTATGATCAAGTATTGCATCAGAAACAATTGTTATTTCATTATTTGAAAAACCATATTTTTTCAAAATAGATTTAGATTTTTGTGCACTTTCCGTAGAAGAATTTTTTGAACGCTTGTCAGATTTGGGATATGAGACCACATCATGTAATAGTGCAGCACTAAGAACTAATTTTTCATTTGCTTTTTCTTTTTTACATAATTTTTGTGCATTTTTGTATACTCTCATAATATGTTCAAAATCATGCGCAGAATCATTGTCAATTATTTCTTTTACTTCATTTTTTATAGAATCGAGAACGTTCATTTAGAATCTCCATATTTTTGGTTTAACAAATTTTATTTTCCTCTGAGTAATTAATAGTGTCCAATTAACAGATGCAAAAAGAACAATCAAACCAATCCCAGCCCCATCAATTAACAATATTCCTGTAAGTCGGTCTTCAAATAATTCTAAGAATGGAGTCAAAACGGCATTGCCAGAATAAATCATAATGATATATGAAATAGTTCTACCAAACCAAAATCCAACATAGATACCCAAACTTTTGGCACGCATTAACCCATAGGCAATAAACAACATGTTACTTGGAAGGGGGGTTGCACCAAATAGAAAAGATGCAATAACATAACCGTATTTTTTTTGGTTGAGATAATTTCCAATCACATCAAGATTAGATTTTTGCTCTTCTGCAACAAATCGTCTAAATAGTACGCTAATTCGTTTAAGAATAAATCTGCCAATAGTAGCTCCTGTAGCACCAACCATAGCAAGAATTACAACATTCAAAGTTGGATCTAGAAGATAAAATGATGTTAAGATAATCCAGCTTGGAGGCATCAGGATGGGGGATGCATTTACTCCAATTAGTGCAAGAAAAATTCCAAAATATGAAAATTTTCCAAAAATTTCAAAAATATCTAACATCTTTCAAAAAACATACTATTTTTTTTGTTTCTAAACCCTTGGATTCTCATTTAGTCATGAAAAAATTTCATTCTGATCTAAAAAATTATAAAAATTACATGTTTTTGAAAACAATGATCAGGTATTGTAACAAATTGGATCAATCATGCAATATCCTTATATGCAATTTATGCGTACAGTAGCCATGACAGAGATGGTTTGGAAGTGTTTTAGATGCAATTTATCTTTCAAAGACGACCAATTAGCTGAAATGCATAAGCAAATTTCAGAACATTCTGTTACTAAAGTAAAGACAATTGTAGCATAATTAGAAGAATTTTATAAAAAATCATCATTTTAATTAAAATTTAGTGCAGAGGGTGGGATTCGAACCCACGAACTCCTGAGAGAAGGGATTTCCAATATCATGGATCTTGAGTCCCTCTCGGTTGACCGGGCTTCGATACCTCTGCAATGAGATACAGTATAGACCAATATTTCTCGATTACTATTTTGACAAATTAAAAAGATGATCCCTCAATTTGTTAATTTTTTGACAAAGCTTATAATCGTGCGACATGGCTTCAAAAATATGGCAGAATCAGTACCAATTTCCGAAGCAAAAAAAATGCGAAGCGGAGTTAATGTTGAAGCTGAAATAATTAGCAAGACCGAGCCACGAACTGTGAATCTCAAAAGTGGAGGAACAGTAGATGTTTGTGATGCAACAATAGCTAATGAAGACAAATCAGAAGAAAACAAAATGAAACTTACATTGTGGGGAGATGATATCAAAGCATTTGATGTAGGAGATAACATAGTTATCGAAAACGGATATACAAATGAGTTCAAAGGTGAAGTTTCCTTAACAAAAGGCAAATTTGGCACCATGAAAAAAGTATAGCCTAAAAATTTCTTTTATTATTAAAATTATTTTTTAAATCTACCAAAACTACAATTGTACCAATAATTGAAATTATTATTCCTAAAAGAAGTAGGACCCCAGAAATGGCAAAAGGTAAGACAATATTCATTATAGGCGAATCAGGATCAGATAAGGCATCAGTGTTTTCGGGATCTTCAGAAAACATCACAACAATATTTACTGGTCTTGAACCAATATTTTGAATTTCAAAATTCAAGGTGTCAGATTGTACAATTTCTAATGCTTCAAATAAAATGGGTTCAGACATTACAAATTCACCAAAATCATCTCCAAAAATATTTGAAATTTTAATCAATAATCCATCTGCAGATTTGAAATCTATAATTTGAATTCCCCAAAGCAGAGGAGTATCATATGAGGAAGCACCATATGACACGTATGCTAGTTCGCCAGGCATAATTTGAATTTCATTAGTTACTTCATCAAACATTCCTTCAAAGAGAGTAGCCATCGAAAGATCATTTGGACCTGAAATATTAGATGGGACAATAGACATGGCAATAGAAAGAGAAATTCCAACCAAGACTAAACCTACAACTATAATTATTAATCCACGTTTGTTCATTTTAAAAATTAAAAATAAACTAAAGATTATCTGCGTCTAGATTTCTTTTTAGCTGCAGTCTTTTTCTTTGCTGGTTTCTTTTTAGCTGCAGTCTTTTTCTTTGCTGGTTTCTTTTTAGCTGCAGTCTTTTTCTTTGCTGGTTTCTTTTTAGCTGCAGTCTTTTTCTTTGCTGGTTTCTTTTTAGCTGCAGTCTTTTTCTTTGCTGGTTTCTTTTTAGCTGCAGTCTTTTTCTTTGCTGGTTTCTTTTTAGCTGCAGTCTTTTTCTTTGCTGGTTTCTTTTTAGCTGCAGTCTTTTTCTTTGCTGGTTTCTTTTTAGCTGCAGTCTTTTTCTTTGCTGGTTTCTTTTTAGCTGCAGTCTTTTTCTTTGCTGGTTTCTTTTTAGCTACAGTCTTTTTCTTTGCTGGTTTCTTTTTAGCTGCAGTCTTTTTCTTTGCCAACAATTCTTTTAATTTTGAATATGCATTATCTAATGATTTTTGAACTGATTCTTCTGCCTTTGTTCGTCTTTCTAATTCTTTAAGGAATTTTTGTGCAGATTTGCGACTTTCGATTTTTGCTTCTCGCAATGATGGTTTTGTTTTAGTTTGATTTTGTATTTTTGTAACAATTTTTGATTGAATATCAGAGAAACTGGTAACGTCACCTGAAATCTTTTTTGCAGTTTTTTGTCTGCTTTTAATTTCTTCATTTAGTTCATTTACATGATCATTTAATGAGCGTAATCTAGCCTCAGCATTTTGTTTTTCAAGAGGGTTTTCAGCAAATTCAATTTCTTGTTCAGTCTGTTCAATTGCTTCTTTTTCTTGACCTAGTCTTTGCTCTGCTGCGGCTATCAACCTTCCAATACTCTCCAGTTGGGAATTTTTCCTAGTTAAAACAGTGGAGACATCAGTAGATTCTTCCTTTTCTGATTCTATTTTTTTATCAATTGATTGTAAACCAGATGAAGAACGTTTTTCAGTAGCGCGAAATGCTTTAACTTGATCTTCTGCTTTCTTACGTAGCTTTGTTGCTTCTTGCTTCTTTTGACGTAATTGAATTACTAACTTTTCTAATGATGCCAATGATTGAATCAAGACAAATGGGCCGGTTAAGTGGTGGACATAATCATGTGTTGACTTTCATGTAAAGAAAATTGACTTAATTTGATCGCTAAAAACGATTTTTTAAAAAATATTAGTTAAGAGAAGTTAGCATTATCATGGAATTTCATCCAAAAGATTTGCCCATATCAAAAACATATGATCTAAAAAATGAGAAAGAAGCAATGATAGCAGTTGAAGACATGGTAAAACTCGGATTTAAGGGGAAAAAAGAAGGTTACAAGGTATTAATGCCAAAAGAATCAAAAATTGCAAAAAGAATCGGTTATTCTGTAACAACAGGAATCACAACAGGATTAGGACAAAAAAATGAAGATAGAGATATCAAATATTGGACATATCATCATGATGATGATCATTATGCAATAGTTTTGATTCACCGGGATAATGTTGCAGAGTTAGATTTTTGATTTATCAAAAATTTTGTAAAGTTTGGTTCTTTTTGCCATCACTCCAGCTAGCATTACTCCAATCACAGTTCCACCAATTACATCCATTGGATAATGCTCTAAAACATAGAGTCTGCTTAATGAAATTAGAATAGGATACAAAAACATCAGATATGCCCCACGTGGAAATCTCTCAGATAGAGCATACCCCAAAATAATTGCAAATATCATAGATCTTGCAGCATGTCCAGAAGGAAATGAGGCATCGTACCCACCTTCACAAAACAAGGCAAAGGTATCTTTGCTAACAGGTACTGGGAATTGAACTGCATCATATTCAAAATCAGGCCTATCCCTATCAACACCGCATTTTACATACCCAGTAAGTAGTGTGGATATTACAATCAAAATCATCAAAGTAATTCCAACACGACGGGTTTTTGGAATAATTAGTACAAAAATAGCAAATCCCAGCATCCATAAAGCCTCACCACTTTCGGTAATTGATTGCATTATGAGATCAAGTGTAGGATTTCCAACATGTTCAGAAAAAAATGAAATTACACCATGATCAAAACTGTCTGTAATTTCAAAGTATACAAGAACAGTAAGAATTAGAAATAAAATAGTAAGTAAAACAAAGGAGCGAGACCTAATATCAAAAAGCCAATTTTGCAATTAATTAAACCTCAAGCACATGTCTTTTAATTTTTGTCAATAGATAAGTTTTGAAATAAAAAATAAAGAAAGTAATTGTGATCGACTCAAAGAATTTAACCAAGTGGACAATAGACAAGGCGTGAAAGTACTCACACTAGATGATTTTGACCTAAAAGGCAAGACCGTTTTTTTGAGAGTGGACATGAACTGTCCAATTGACCCTGAAACACTTGAAATTTCAGGTACTAGGAGAATTGAAGAAGCAATAGAAACTCTTGATTCATTAAAAGAATCCAAAGTTGTCATCGGATCACACCAGGGCAGAGTTGGAAATAACGAATATACTGGAATGGACAAACATGCCAAAGTTCTTGAAAAACTAATGGGTAGAAAAATAAAATATGTTGAGGATACTATTGGGGAAGCTGCACAAAATGCAATTAAAAATTTAGAAGAGGGAGAAATTTTACTTTTAGATAATCTTAGATTATGTGCTGAAGAGAATTATGAATTTACTCCAGAAAATGCAGCTAAAACAATAATGGTCTCTCGTTTATCGAAATTGTTTGATCTTATAGTACTAGATTCATTTCCTAGCGCACATAGATCACACCCATCAATAATTGGATTTCCACAGGTTCTCCCAGCTTGTGCAGGAAGGATTGTTGAGAGAGAAGTTAGAAATCTAGATGAAATTATGACAGTTTCTAAAGCACCGCACGTTATCGTGTTAGGAGGTTCAAAAATTCCAGATAGACTTGAAGCAATAAAATTACTGATTCAAAATGGTCGTGCAGACCATGTTCTATTGACAGGGTTAATTGGAAATGTGTTCATGCGTGCACAAGCTAGAATCAAATCACCTTTAGGAATAGAGAGAGAAGATGAAGTAGTTGCAAAAGCTCATTCTTTGATAGGTGAATATCCAGATGTCTTTGCCACTCCAGTAGACATTGCAATTAACAAGGATGGAGCAAGAGTCGAGATGGATGTAAGGGAGATGGGTAAGGGAGATAAAATATTTGATTTAGGTCCAAAGACAGTAGAATATTATTCAAAATTAATTACAGGTGCAGGAACTGTATTTATCAGCGGGCCTGCAGGATTTTTTGAAAAAGAGAATTTCAGTTATGGAACTAAAGCATTGTTAAATGCAGTTGCAAATTCAATGGCAACCACAATTGTCAGTGGAGGACATCTCACTACAGCATTAAAACAGCAAGGATTGGTAGATAAAATCAATCATATCAGTACAGCTGGTGGTGCATTGGTACTTTATCTTACAGGAGAGAAACTACCAATGATAAGTGCATTAGAAGATGCTGCAATTAAATACAAATCTAAATAGAAGATTTGCAAGAAGGGTTAGGACATTTTCTTTCTTCAGATGATCCCAAGTAGATATCATTACCGCATGCATTACAATGGAATTTCTCCATAGGATCAAATAGTTTCAGATACATTGTGGTAAAGTTTTGTGCAATATTTCTTGCCAGACCAGAATCACATAATTCATTGAAGAATGATTCAGTATCGTCAATTATCCAAGAAGGGTCTAAATCACCATTTGCTTTTAGGATGTCAAAAATTTCATCATTTGTGAATTTAGTATCAATATCGTTGTATTTTTCAAAGATGATTTTTCTAATTTGAAGTGCAATTGGAACTGTAGGAGTAAAATCACTCATACTAGTACAGATTTTCTGCCTCTTCTTTTAGTTTGTCCACATCTTCAGCATCTTTTAGATTCTTGCCAATGTAGGTATAAAGAGCAGATTTGAGTACCTTGAGAGAAAGCAATGCACATTTGATTCTGACAGCCTGTAGATGTTCAAGACCTAATTCACTTAGAACATCATTTTTTTCAAGGGCTCTTGCTTCTTCAAGAGTTTTACCCTTTGTAATTTCAGTTAATACCGAAGAGCAGGCCATGCAAATTGCACATCCTTTTCCATGAAATTTAATATCAGTAACTTTGTTTTCATCAATTTTCATATCAATGTCAATACTATCACCACACAGGGGATTAGAGTCGTGGAATGTCACATCATGATTTTCAATTTCGCCATAGTTGATTGGATTTCTTGAGTAATCAACAATCATTTCATGGTAAATGTCTGCATTGCTACTCATAGTTTGAACACCTTTGCCACAATATTTAATGAATTTACCAGAATATCAATGTCTTGTTTAGTATTGTAAATGTAAAAGCTAGCCCTGGATGTTGCTGCAACATTTAGTCGCTCCATCAATACTTGTGCACAGTGATGACCAGATCTAACTGAAATTCCCTCTTCATCAATAATTTGAGCAACATCATGAGGGTGAACATCTGCAAAATTAAATGAGATAACACCTCCACGTTTTGAAATATCTTTTGTTCCATAGATATGAAGTCCTTTAACTTCAGATAATTTTTCTATAGCATATTTTGTTAATTCAATTTCATGTTCTCTAACATTGTCCATCCCAATTTTAGTGAGATAGTCAATTGCAGCACCTAAACCAACAACATCTGCAATGTTAGGAGTACCTGCCTCAAATTTGTAAGGCAAATCATTCCAGGTAGTTTCATACTTGTGAACCTCTCTGATCATGTCACCACCACCATGAAAGGGGCTCATGGTTTGCAGTACAGGCTTTCTAACCCACAAAACTCCAATTCCAGTTGGTCCAAGCATTTTGTGACCAGAAAATGCAAAAAAATCACATCCTAGTTTTTCAAGGTCAACTTTCATATGAGGAACTGCCTGTGCACCATCAACTAAGGTAAGAACACCTGCGGCTTTACATTTCTCAATAATTTTTTCAGCATTAGTAATTGTTCCAAGAACATTTGACATTAAACTAAAAGTTACAAGTTTGACTTTTCCTGTTGCCAGGAGTTTATCAAGATCATCTAAAATTAATTCACCATCATCATCCATTCCAATGTATTCTAGTTTAGCATGTTTCTCCTGAGTTAGAAGTTGCCATGGTACAATGTTACTATGGTGTTCATATTCAGTAGTTACAATAATGTCCCCTTCGTTGATGTGAGGTCTTCCCCATGCATATGCAACTAGATTAATTGCCTCAGTAGTACCTCTAACAAAAATAATTTCTTGACGATTTTTTATGTTAACAAAGTTTGCAATTTTATCTCGTACTGCCTCATATGCTTCAGTTGCTTCTTCAGCTAGTGCATAAACTGCTCTGTGAATATTTGCATTGTGATTTTGATAATAATCAGTGATAGCATCAATTACCTGATTTGGTTTTTGTGTTGTAGATGCATTGTCTAAATAAACAAGAGGTTTGTTATCTCTGACAGTTCTTTTTAGAATTGGAAAGTCATTTCTTAAATTTTCAAATAATGATTCTGTACTTTGCATATCTTAAAGCTCCACGTAAATTTCATCGGCGTCTATTTTAACATTGTATATTTTTAGAGGAGTTTCAGCAGGAAGATTTTGTGGTTCGCCATTTACTAAATTAAAGACTGAGAGATGCAAAGGACATCTAACACCTTCATCACTTAGAAAACCAGTAGAAAGATCAGCATCAGCATGAGTGCAAATTAAATCAGTTGCATGAATTTTACCCTTTAGATTAGCAATCAAGAGTTTCTTATCTTCGTGAACAAATCCAAAAAGTTGGCCTTCTTTTACCTGCTCCATACTGCAAGCTTTAATCCATTCAGACAAAATATTACCTATACTTGTAGTGTTGTTCCATTTCAGAGTCTTCGTTGTAACGAGTTTCCTCAATTTCAACAAATTTGGCTAATTCTTCATCAGTGTTAATTGTAAGTTCTCTATTTTCCCATTTAGATTCAATAAGATAAGCAATCCATGCTCGAACTTGGATGGACATTTTTCTTGAAAGAGGCTCCAAGAATCCTTCAACAATGATTCTCTCAGCTTCTGCATGAGTAAGACATCTGGTTTTCAAATAGAATATTTGTTCTTCATCGATTTGTGCAACAGATGCAGAGTGGGTAGCCTTTACATCATTAGTAAAAATTTCCAATCCAGGAATTGCGTCAGATTTTGCATCCTTATCCAATAGAATAGAACGACCAGACAAAAAGGAGTTTGATTTTGCAGCGTTTTCTTTGATTCTAATCATTCCTTTGAAAAGAGATTTAGATTTGTTTCTGAGAATGGATTTTTCAACTACTCTTGCTTCAGTAGATGGACTTTCATGATTAACGTTAGTTTGTATATCAAATGATTGTTCATTGTTCCCAAAAATAACTTCAGAATCATTTGAAGATGCACCAGTGCCATTAAGAAAATATTCAATCTTATATCTAGACAACATTGAACCAAACAATCCAGAATACCAATTTACTTTGGAATCTTGTGCTAAATCAGTTCGTCTTGTTGTAAAGGTTACAGCATGTTGATCCATCATTTGTAGAGTGGTAAAATCTAGTTGTGCATTTGCTGCAAGATTGGTGTTTAATAATTCAAGATATGCTTGTTGAGCTTCAGTTTTTGGAGAATATAATTCTTGGACAATTGAAGCTTTACTACTTTCATCTGCAAATATTACATTCCTAGAAATTACAGAATGATCATCATCAGATAGACATGTCAAAAAGTAAATTGGTTTATCCAAGATTAAATTACGTGGAATGTGAATGAATATTCCAGAATTAAATGCAGCATTATTTAGTGCAGTGAATTTATCTTCTTGAGATTTAGATGCCTCTAATGCTTTTTTTACCAAATCAGAATTATTTTTTATTGCATCAGATATTGAAGAAATTACCAATCCTTTAGATTTTAAATCATCAGGGAGGTTGATTTTATGAATATTAGTTCCTATTTGAATAATACAGATTTCTTTTTCTAGTTCGCTTAGTCTTTTTGTAAGAAAATCAGGAACATTTGCAGTAGTAGATGTTGAAAGAGATACTTTTTCTGGATCCATCTTTTTTGCATCAGTGTATTTGTTGTAAAGTGGAGACAACTCAAGTGCCAAACCATCATAGATAGATAGAGAACTTTTTCTGTAATCTTTTAACCAATCAGGTTCATTTCTTGATGAAGAAATCTCATCTATGTGAGTCGTATTAAGTTTTGAAAGAAGGGCTTGAGACATGATTCATCAAAATTATATTTTGGGAAGATTATCCCACAGAGTCATCCATCTCTAGTTTGATGAGTCTGTTTAGTTCAACAGCATATTCCATTGGTAATTCTTTTGTAAATGGCTCCATGAAACCATTAACAATTAGAGATAGTGCTTCTTCCTCATTAAATCCTCTACTCATAAGATAGAAGATTTGTTCATCGCCAATTTTTCCAACAGTTGCTTCGTGGGTAATTGTTGCATCTTCCTGATTAATCTCCATGTAAGGATAGGTATCAGTTTTTGATGTGTCGTCTAAGAGTAATGCATCACATCTTACAGTGGATTTTACACCAGTAGCACCTTTTGCTACATGCAACATTCCTCTGTAAGTAGAACGTCCATCAAGTCTGCTTACTGACTTTGATGTGACTTTGGAAGTAGTATTTGGTGCAAGATGAACCATTTTAGCACCTGTGTCTTGGTGTTGTCCCTTACCGGCAAATGCAATGGATAAGGTTTCCCCATATGCTCTCTCACCGAGAAGATAAACTCCAGGATACTTCATTGTTAGTTTACTGCCAATATTTCCATCAATCCATTCAACAGTTGCACCTTCATGTGCATAAGCACGTTTTGTTACAAGGTTGTAAACATCTGCACTCCAATTCTGAATTGTAGTGTATCTTAGTTTTGCATCTTTGAGTGCAACTAATTCTACAACTGCAGAGTGTAGTGATTCTGAAGAATAGACAGGAGCAGTACAACCTTCAATGTAATGTACTTCTGCACCTTCATCTACAATGATCAAGGTTCTTTCAAACTGACCAATGTTTTCTGCATTAATTCTAAAGTATGCTTGTAGAGGCATGTCAACTTTGACACCAGGTGGAACATAAATGAAAGAACCACCACTCCAAACTGCACTGTTTAATGCTGCAAATTTGTTATCCTCTGGAGGAATAATTTTACCAAAGTATTTTTTGAATAACTCTGGATGTTCATGAAGAGCTGCATCAGTATCTAAAAAGAGAACACCTTGTTTTGCCAAGTCTTCTCTTAGACTGTGATATACAACTTCAGATTCATATTGTGCACCTACACCTGCTAAGAATTTCTTTTCAGCTTCTGGAATTCCAAGTTTTTCAAAAGTATTCTTGACATTATCTGGAACATCATCCCAATTCTTCTCTACCTTGTCAGATGCTTTTGCATAATAGTAAATATTCTGGAAATCAATTACACTAAGATCTCCACCCCAAGTTGGCATTGGTTTTTGCATAAAAATTTCATAAGAACGTAATCTGAAATCAAGCATCCATTGTGGCTCATTTTTCATTTTACTAATACTAATTACGGTTTCCTTAGACAGGCCTTTCTTGCTAAGGTGGACATACAGTTCGGTAGAGTCCTTAAAATCATATTTTGAATAATCCATGTCGAGATTTTCAGCAGTCATGTCCGTCATAACCCCGTTATATTATAAATACATGGGGAAAAATAGGCGAAGCTAAATAGCTTCAGCTAAATTTCATCCTAGGTAGTCAGAGTGTTCTTCATCGCATCAAATGCACCAACTACGGTGTGAACTTCAGCAACAGTGTTTTTGACTTTGAATTTTTTAAATTCATCTGATGTGAATTGCCCAATAGAAACTAAAGCTAATTTTTTAAGATTATCAAGTAAAATATTCATTTCATAATCTTTTGTCATTATCTCAAAGAATGCACGAACAGATGAAGCACTGGTGAAAATAATTCCATCTATTTTATCTTGTGAAAATAATTCACGAAATTGATTCCATTGAGTAGTATCTCTAAATGCACATACATCATACAGATGGATCTCTACAACATCAATTCCAATCTTATTTAGTAATTCTTTGAGAAAAGAATTTGAAGCACCGCTACGAGGAATGATTACTTTTTTTCCAACTGCATGGATTTGAGAAAACTCTTCGCCAATACCAATGGATGAACTATTTTTTGGTTCATAATTCACTTTGATACCATATGCGTTTAATGTTGTAGTTGTTTTAAGACCAATTGACATTACCATAGTATTTGCAACTGCCAATTGCAGTTTCTCAAAGTTTCCAATATTTTTTGCAGTGTCAAAGAGAATCTTCACAGCCTTTGAGCTGAGAAATACAGAGTAATCAGGATGTTCAGATTCCACTAGATTCAAAAACTCGTCAACAATTTTTTCACCTTTACTCACTAGTTCTATTGTGGGTAATGGTATTGGAGTTGCATTGTTTTGTTCAGCAAGCGAGATAAATTCTGAAGCATCGTCTTTTGAACGTGTGATTGCTATAGTCTTCCCGTCAAGCATTATTTCCAACCTATAGTATCAGACAAATCAACAACTTTGCCAATTATAATATTTGTAGGAGGGGTAATTTTATTTTCTTTGACTTTATTTGCAATATTAGTTACAGTTCCTTTGATCATTTTTTGTTTAGGAGTAGTACCATTTTGAATTACAGCCACAGGAGTTTTTTTATCCATTCCTCCAGCAATTAGTTGTTTACAAATCACATCTATTCTAGATAATCCCATCATAATCACGATAGTGTCAACTGATTTTGCAAGATTCTTCCATTTGACAATCTCTTTTTTCTTTTCTGGATCTTCATGTCCTGTTACAAAAACTACGGATGATGCATATTTCCTATGAGTTAGTGGAATACCAGCATATGTTGCAGACCCAATTCCAGAAGTAATCCCTGGAACAATTTCATATTTTATTTTGTTTTCTTTGAGAAATTCTGCTTCCTCACCACCACGTCCAAAGATAATTGGGTCACCGCCCTTTAGTCGAACTACATTTTTTTTAGATTTTGCATATTGTACCATTAAATCATTAGTTGTGTTTTGATGTGTTGTATCATCCCCTACTGCACGACCGACATAGACTTTTTCGACTTTTTTTGGGATCATGGAAATTATTTTTTTGCTAACTAGTCTATCATACAAAACAACATCTGCTTTTTCTAGCAATTCAACTGCACGTAATGTGATTAATTTACTATCTCCAGGTCCTGCGCCAACAAGATACACTTTTCCAGTCATGTCTTATTCCATTCCTCCACTTTTTCTCTCCAATTTAATGCAAGATCATTTACTCCTCTAGCACGCAGTTCCTCCCCAGTATTTTTTCCCAAAGATTTAGGATCATCTTTTTTTCCAGTTTTATCAACATGGAGAGATTGCTTTCCATCTACTGAAAATGCAGATACACTCAAAGTCATCTCCAAACCATTTGATTTTGCATATGCCCCTAACGGAAATCTACACCCAGAATCAACATAGTCAGAAAGGGAACGCTCAGCCTCAATCTCTAAACGAGAATCAGGATCTTCAATTTTTTTAAGCATTGAAATTGTTTGTGCATCATCAGCCCTTGCAACTATAGCTATAGCACCCTGACCTGGAGATGGAGAAAAATCATCAATTGACAATGGAGTGTATTTTACATCCACTCCAAGTCTTGAGATTCCAGCTTGAGCAAGAACTATTGCATCATAACTTTCTCCAGACACTTTTTTTATTCTAGTTTCAATGTTTCCACGTATTGGTTTTACAATTAGATCAGGTCTTTTTCGTGAAACCTGAACTGCACGTCGTAAAGAGCTAGTTCCAATAACTGAACCTTCTTTAATATTATCCAATGTTGAACCGTCTGAAGAAATAAAGACATCATTTACTACTTCACGTTTTGGGATTGATGCAAGTATTAGATTCTCATCTAACTCTGATGGAACATCTTTCAAACTATGAACTGCAAAATCAACTTCCTTTAGAGCAACAGCTCTATCAATCTCTTTTTCAAAAATTCCTTTTTGATCTATTGTAAATAAAGGTCTTGTATCAGTGTCACCCTTTGTAGTAATAGTTTTAATTTCATAATCACAATCAGAGTTTACTTTTTTTAATTCAGAAATTACCCAGTTAGTTTGTGCAATAGATAACTGACTTCCCCTAGCTCCTACAGTGTATTTCAATTTTTCACCGACTTTAATGCCAAATGATATGCATCAAGTGTTTTGTTAAGATCTGTTTGTGTATGTGCATCAGAGAGAAAAACAACTTCAAACTGAGACGGAGCAATGAAAATTCCATTTTTCAATAAAGTATTGAACATTTTTTGGAATTTCTTTGCATTTGCATTCTTTGATGTTTGATAATCCACAACAGGCTTGTTTGTAAAGAAAATTTGGAACATTGAGGCTGTAAAGTTGATTTGATGAGGGATTTTCATGTCAGTTGCCATATCATCCAATGCAGTAGAAAACAACAGATTGAATCTTTCAAGTTTAGAGTATAGTTTGTTTTTGATTTTGTTTATCGTCTTAATCGAACTGATTGCAGCACTAACTGAAATTGGATTTCCTGCAAAGGTACTTGCTTGGTAAACCTTACCTCCAGGGGAAAGTAAATCCATGATTTCTTTTTTACCGCCAACAGCAGAGATTGTAAATCCATTACTCAATGCTTTTGCCATTGTGGTCAAGTCAGGTTTTATTCCAAAATGTTCCTGAGCTCCACCAGGTGCAACTCTAAAACCAGTTACAACTTCATCAAAGATTAATGGAATGTTATTCTCTTTAGTAATTTTTCGCAAATCATGGAGAAAATCTTTCTCAGGTAAGATCAAACCCATGTTAGCGAGTATGGGTTCAACAATAACTCCGGCTATATCTTTATTTTTTCTAATTGTTTTTTGTAAATCTTCAATATTGTTATACTCTACAACCAGAGTGTTTTTTGAAACTTCATCTAATCCACCATCAGAAACAGAAATTCCATTATGCGCAGAACCAGAACCTGCTTTTACCAAAACAGAATCATGTGCACCATGATAGCACCCTTCAAATTTTATAATTTTTTTCTTTTTTGTAAAACCACGAGCTAGTCTTATTGCAGTCATTGTGGCCTCACCACCAGTATTCATCAATCTTACTTTGTCAATAGATGGAAAATTTCCAATAATTAATTTTGAAAGTTCAGTTTCAGATTCAGTCGGAGTGCAATAGAGAGTACCCTTTGAAAGTTGAGCAGATACGGATTTGATAATTTCTTTACGTCTGTGTCCTAAGAGTAATGCCCCATAACCATTGCAGAAATCAATGTAACGATTATTGTCTGCATCCCAAATGTATGCCCCATTTGCTTTTTTTGTAAAAAATGGATATGGCTCAAAATATCTAACAGGGCTATTAACACCAGATGGAATTACTTTTTTTGCAATATCAAATAGTTTTTTAGATTCAGACAACCATTCAAGGGTATTTTTGGTCATTATTATTCGTAATTTGCAGCCCTTTGTGCTTGAAATTTCTTTCGGAATAGAAATGCGGTAATCATTGTCCCAACATAGGGGGCAGTCCAATAAAGCCACAGATTTTCAAAGGCTCCAGACAATAATGCAGGTGCCAGTGCTCGAGCAGGATTCATAGATGCCCCAGAAATAAAAGCCAAAAAGAGAATATCCAACCCAACTATTCCTCCAATTGCAACACCGCTGAATCCTCTTAGTCCTTTTGTATATACGACATAAAATATGACACCCATGAGCATTGCAGAAGCTAAAACTTCAACAGGGAAAATCACAAATATTGAAAAATCATAGTTGGGGGCATTTGCCCCAAGATTTACTTTGTCTCCAATGAATGTTAAAACAAAAAGAGACCCAAGTATTGCACCGATTATTTCTGCCACAAAATAATATACAACTTGAATTTTTGATATATGACCTGTAATGTAATAACCAATAGTTACTGCAGGGTTGAAGTGTGCCAAGGAAATCTTTCCAAAAGAGTACACACCAATTAACAGTGCAATAAAAGGAGCGACAGCTGCAAAAGGAATTCCTAATTGGCCATCAAAAAATTCAACATCATATACAATAGAACCGGTTGCAAAGACTACAAGAATAAAAGTTCCAATTAACTCAACTGTAAAAATCTGTAAATTCGAATATGCCATGAATTAGCCCTCAAGAGATTTTATGAGATTCAACACTTCAGATTTTATTTTATCACGAATTTCTCTAACTTCATCAAGTGATTTTTCTTTTGGATCAGAAATATTCCAATCAAGTACATCTTTTACAAACAATGATGGACATGATTCTTTATCCATGCATCCCATGTTAACAGTTTTAGAAGAATTTTCAATCATCGAGTTTGACAATATCTTAGGTTGTTGATTTGTCAGATCTATTCCAATTTCGTTCATAACTTGGATTATAATTGGATTAAGTTTAGATGACGGAGTGGTTCCAGCACTTGAAACTTTGAATTTATCAGGGGCATATTTTCGAAAAAAGGCTTCAGCCATTTGGCTTCTACCAGCATTTTCTACGCACACAAATAGTATATTTTCAGACATTTCTATAATATCACATAAATAATAGTTTATATAAATTTAGATTGATATGAATGGAGTCAGCCTTTTAAAATGTATTTGTGATGAAACGCGTTTTGAGATTTTAGAATTATTACAGAAAAACAAAGAGTTGTGTGTAAATGATTTTGTAGAAAAATTAGAAAAGGATCAACCACTAGTATCACACCATCTAAAGACATTGAAAAAATGTGGGATTGTCAAATCTAGAGATGAAGGAAAAAAGGCAATGTACACAATAACAAATAATCAGTTATCAGAATTAATCTCAGTCGTTACAAAAACAAGCAAGAGAATTCCAGTTTTATGTTCAGATGAAAAGTGCTGTTAAAATTTTTCAGGTCTTAATACACCAACTTCACTGACATACAGAACAATAGCAAAATTGGCAAATAATGTTCTAGATATTTCTTCTACAACATCTTGCAATTTTTCTTCACGCATAATAACTTCGACTTTGACATTTTTTTCAGTTTTTAATCCTTGTCCACGAATCCCACGTGCACCATTCCCATCAACTTCATATGTTGTATATCCAGTGATTTCATGTTTACTTAGAATATCAATAATATTTTTTTGAGCTAATATCTCACATGTGATTGTAAGTAATTTTACGGGATATAGTTTCATATCCAATCCTTCATGATGTAATTGAATAAGTCTATCGATCCTTCCCCATTATGAAGAATCGTTGAAATTGTAAACATGATTGGAAGTAAGATTATGATATTGTATGGGAATGTAATTCCTAATGCAGATGTAATGTAAAGACTGGGTTTTGCCTGAGGAATTGAATGACGTAACACAGCAGGTGCTGCAATAAATGATGCACTAGCCAAAAGCAAACCAAACATTACTGCTCCACCTAGGCTCAATCCCATAACAGTTGCAACAATAACACCAATTATCCCATTAAAGGTCGGCATAATCACAGCAAATGCAGTAAGGAAAATTCCAACTTTTTTGATATCGTCTAACCTTTGACCTGCAATTATCCCCATCTCAATCATAAAAATTACAATTGCACCAGTAAACATTTCATCAAAGACAATTCGAATTGAGCTGAATCCATCTTCTCCAATGATATAACCAATTACTATACTTCCTAAGAGAATTACAATAGCCTTACCAGTAATTGAATCATGTAACACCTGAGAAAGTTTTGTTTTTGTTTCTTGAATGCCCATATCAAGATCAGATGTATCATTTTTAGATACAGATTCTTTTTTCTGACGAATTTGTTTTGAAACTGCCATGTTTGTCAAAAATATTGCCATGATGAAAGCAACAGGTTCTAAAACGGCCAAAACTGCTGCAAGGTATCCTTCTGATGTTACTCCTTGATTTTTGAGAAAGGACAATCCAACTGAAAATGTAACTGCACCTACTGCACCATACGTAGATGCTAATGCATATGAATCAAAAATATTAAACTTGCCTAGTCTTCTCAAAATTTGATAGTGATTTAATGTAAACAACAAAGACAATCCAATTGCAACTAACATTGGAATCAACATGTTTTCAAATCCAGTATTTCTCATCTCTATTCCGCCATGAAGTCCTATTGCTGCAAGAAGATAGATTGGTAAAAATTCAGAAATTGCTTCAGGAATTTTCAAATCAGATTTTATTCTAGCTGCAATTATTCCAAACAGAAAGAATAGAATTATCGGAGTAAGCAGATTTGACTGAATTAATTGTAAAATGTCCATTTGAATATTTCAAAAAATTTTTGCTGAAATAAAAATCAAGGTATTATTGAAAATTAAACAAATAGATTAATCAGAAAAGTAAATCCAATTCCCATTGCAGCAGCACCTGGAATAGTGATAATCCAGGAAAATACAATTTGTCTACTAACCTTCCACCTTACTGCACGTTTTCGTCTGGCAGCACCTGAGCCCATGATAGTTCCAGTAATTGCGTGAGTAGTACTAGCAGGAATGCCAAATACTGCAAAGATTGCCAGCATCATACCACCTGCAGTTTCGGCTGCAAATCCCTGGTATGGTCGGAGTTTTGTGATTTTTACACCCAAAGTTTTGATTACTTTGTAGCCACCAAAGAAAGTGCCCAAGCCCATAGCAGCTGCTGCAGCAAAAATTACCCATAATGGCATTTCAAGTTCAGGGATTAGTCCTGCGGAGAATAAAATTAAAACAATAATACCCATTGTTTTTTGTCCATCGTTTGCTCCGTGAGTTAGAGCAAACCAAGCTGAAGAAATTATTTGTAATTTACCAAATGTTTTATTGACAGGTCCAGGTTTACGACTTGCAAATATTGTAATTATCAAAGTAGTTAACAGTAATCCAAAGATTATTCCTCCAACGGGGGCAATGATAATTCCTGCAAAGACTTTGGTCAATCCACCATAAACTAATTTCTCAAATCCTAATCCTGCAATTCCTGCACCCATAATTCCTCCAACTAAGGAATGGCTGTTTGAAATAGGTAATCCAAAATAAGTACATAGAGTACTCCACCCTATTGCACCTGCCAATCCGCCAACAATCATGTATACTGTAATGTCATCAGGACTCACAATTCCTTTTGCAATTGTAGTTGCAACTGCAACACCAAAAACAAATGGACCAATGAAATTCATTGCAGCAGACAAGCCTACAGCATGAATTGGTTTTAGAACACGTGTTCCAATTACAGTGGCAACAGAATTTGCAGAATCATTAAACCCATTTACAAAATCAAAGATTAATGCTACAATAATTGCACCTATTGCTATTTCTAACATTTAATCATCTCATGTATATTTTAGAACAATATCTTCAATGACGTCTGCAACATCAACACATCTGTCAGATGCAGTTTCCATTGTTTCATAGATATCTTTTAGCTTGATAATTTTGATTGCATCAGTACTCTCAAAGAGATCTTTGATAGCCTCTCTATACAAGTCATCAACGGTATGTTCAATATCACTTGTGTTTCTACAATGCTCAATCATATCTTTTGGATTTTTCATACGTTGTAATTTTGAAATCATGTATTCAACTTCTTTTGTGGCTTTGACTAATTCATTGGCAATCTCAACAGTGTATGGAGGAGGAGTTGTGATTTTATAGCTGTAAACCCTTGCTGCAATTCCATCCATGAAATCAATCACATCATCAATTTTTGATGCAATTCTCTGCATATCCTCACGATCTAGAGGAGTTATGAAGGTCTTGTTTAGCTCAGAAAAGATATCGCGTGTTAGGACATCTGCTTGAGTTTCAAGTTCATGAATCTTTTTTGCTTGTTCAAGATTAGTAAGATCGTCGAATAAAACCACCACTGCTTCAGAGGTCTCAACTGCTTTTTTTGCCAAATCATCTAAAATCTTTAAGAGTTCTTTTTCATTGGATTTTAACCAAGATAACCATTGTGCCATGATTCATTGAATGGAATTTTGGTTATAGGGCTAGCGAACATACAATCTATTGTACTATATAGAAACAAGTGGTAGATGTAAATTTTAATCTGATCGCATTTTCAAAGAGATTATTGTAAAATTAAAAAATAAAAAGAAAAAAATTATTCTTGAACTGTAAAACCTGGACCCCATTGGTCAGTGTTTCTCAGATCAGAACTATTTTGAGTATTTGCTTTCTCTACATTGAACATTGCATCGTATGTAGGATTGTTTGGATGATATCCCTGACATTCAAAGTCAAAAATATTTTCTAGAGCGAATTTATTTTTGACATAGCTTTCTTCTTTGTTGGTTTCAGTTTCAACAGTATAATCAATTGCTCTACAATTGTTGTAGTTGAAACCACGAATTACTTTACCATCAGATACTAAATCAACATCAATGTCAACCAAATCTAGATTACTAGTTCCTTGAACACCTTGAATTTTCATTGTATCATCTACATGATTGTACAACATAGGATAATCACCAACAATTCCTCTCAATTCAATAGTAGGATAGGTAGTTTTTCTAGTAAATTTTTCTGCAGCAACACTCTTGTTACCATTTTCATTATCGACATTTTCAGTTGCACTCAACACCTCACTTTGCTTAAACATGGAAAACTCTATTGTTTCATTTCCATCAGCAAAAGTAAAAGTTGCGATTGCATCCAAGCCACCATCAGTGTTCTGAATCGGTTCTGCATACGAATTTGTCAAATGGGTTGTTCTCCAAGAAGGAACATCTCCTCTCAGATTATCATAATTCACATTCATGCCATCAAGTCCGGAACAGGTAAATGTGGATTGTAGAACTACAACAAATCCACTTTTTCCAGTGAATCCTTCTTCTTTGTCGGTTTGTGTGGTGATTCGTGCATCAGATATTCTGCAACTAGTAAAATCAAATCCTCTCAGAGTTGATTCAGTGTTAGCAAATTCCACTTGTGCATCAAAATCAACATTCGAAGATGTAGAAAGCCCAGATACCTGTCTTGATTTGTCTATTGCATTGAATAATAGTGGATAGTAATCTAAAACCCCCTCTACCTCAAATTCTGCAACAACATTTTCAGAAGATTCCTCATAGCCCGAAATTATATTGAACACTGGAAAATAGATTTTTTCTGCCCCATTTTCATAACTAAAGGTTATCGAAGTGCTCATATCATTAGCGAACTTAAATCCAGAATCACCAAAGTCGGTAAATGAACTATTTGCAGTGATTTTATAATCATTATCAGAAGTAAGCCCACTACATACAAAGTCAATTTTATCTACAATGGCAAATCCAACTTCTTTGAAATAGCTTTCATAGTCATTTGAGTCAAGCGTTTCGACTTGATAATTATCTATTCTACAATTGTTGTAATCAAGAGTGATGATGGATTCATCTCCTTTTACAAAATCTGCATCAACGTCAAAATATTTCAACTGATAATCGAATGCATCGTTAGAGAACCTATACTTGTATGCCTCATCCATTGCTGCATGCAATAATGGGGAATCAGTAACAGTTCCTTCTACGGAAAATGAAACTCCAGAGTTATCTGCAAAGTTTTCATTCATTTCAAATACAGGGAATTCGTATGTTTCAACTCCATCTCTGAATGTGAATGTCAAAACAGGTGTTACATCACCTATCATGTTGTATCCTTCTTCGCTTTCTTCAGCATATACATTAGAAATTCCAAATGAGACAACAGCGAACATTGCAGCAATACTAAAGATTGCAATATTTTTTGCGTTTTTGTAAGTCATTAAATGCTGAAGATAATTTTAAGACTATAAGCTGTGACATGGTTTTACACTTATGAAATATGTTTCTAGATAGTGTTAGTAATTCTATATAGAAATTACCTATTATTCACAGTTTATCAGTAGATCTTTTTCAGAATCAAGATAGCATCTATCAGAGTCTGCACCGCCATCAATCACATCTGAACCAGAATTTGCATGAATTATGTCAATTCCAGACTGTCCTTTTAGAATATCATTACCAGAATTGCCCTTTATGGTGTCATCACCGTCATTTCCAGAGATAATATCATCGCCAGAACCACCAAAAATACAATCATTTCCCAATCCACCGGAAATAAGGTCATTTCCTTCCAATCCGAATATTAGATCATCACCATCAGTACCATAAATAACATCATCGCCAGGAGTTCCTTTGATCAAATTATAACTTGAGTAATTATTTCCACAAGTATTCACAGTGATTCTTTGTGAAGTGTTAGAGTTATGTCCAGCATTATCAAAAGCAATCCAAATAAGATTAGTTATTCCTGGAGGATAAGCATCAGGAGCATTGTTAATGATTATCTTGATTCCACTATCATCAGTAGCAGTTGCAGTTCCGACAAATATCTCAGTTAAGAAATCTTCAGCTTCAACTTCAAATGAAGGTGGAGCAATTATTACAGGTTTAGTTTGATCATATGAGATATGCTCATCAATTTCAGGTGCAACAAAGTAAGGAGTCAAAGGTTCTTCATAAAATTCAGTTTCAAAAGATTGAATAGAATGAGTAGGAGAATCTATAACTAATAATTCACCATTGATTCCAATTTCAATATCAGTGATATCTTTGAATGAAACATAATATGGACCAAGTTGATCAGATTTAGATAATAGTAAATTAGCATCCTGAGATAAATGTAAAAGTTTACCATCTGCAGAGTTTACGACAAACATTTTTCCTAAAGGATCAACTGCTATGGCTTCAGGAGAAAATACATAGTTATTATAATAAAATGGAAATGATTTCATAAATTCCCCATCTGAATTGAATTTTTCAATTGTGTGATTGCCTTTGTCGGTGACATAGATATTTCCATCATTATCAATGTCAATTCCTACAGGATTAAGGAATTGCCCTGGACCCAATCCGCTGGATCCAAATGATGAAACAAAATCACCATTAGAGGAAAATATTTGAATTCTTTGATTTCCGGTATCAATTACATATACAAGTCCATTGTGAGCATCTATCCCAGCAGGATACATAAATTGGCCTTCACTTGTTCCTTGTTTTCCCCAACTCGTAACAAATTCACCATCTAAAGAAAATTTTTGGATACGATTTAGATCACGGTCTGCAACAAAAACAAAATCACCATCCACTGCAATGCCAGATGGATTGTAGAAACTTCCTAGTTGTTTTCCACTATTGCCCCAATCTGTAATGTATTCACCACTACTGGAGAATTTTTGAATTCGTTTATTGCCAAAATCACTAACAAATATACTTCCATCATCAGATACACCAACAAATTGAGGGTATGCAAAATGACTTGGCTCTGTAGCACCAAATGAGCCCCATTGATGAAGAGAGTCATAATCTCCAGATCCAAAAGAATTTTGAGCAAAAGAATTAGCTAACAGAATTACAGAAATCGTAATAATTACAAAAGATAGTTTCAACGATTATTCATGCCAAAATTTGAGAAACATAACCAAAGTTAGCTAATGTTACAATTTTTGTCAACTTTATGTCAAAATGGTTTATTCACTTCACGCGTAAACACATAGCTTGCAAGTGCAACCATTGCAAGTACAAATGCTATCAAAATTCCGAGGCTCAAAATTATTGGAATACCGCCTTCCGAGACTCCAGTCATTAATTCTCTAACCAGTAAAACAGTGTATGTTACGGGATTTAGTTTGGCAATTACTGCTAACCAATCAGGAAGTAATTCTAATGGGAATAATGCAGGACTTAACATGAACAAAGGCATTCCAAGAAAATTAATCATGCCCCAGAAAGTTTCTTGAGACTTTGCAGTAGCTGCAATCATTACAGAAATTCCAGAAAATCCCAGTGAAAATAAAATAACTATCGCCATGATTGGTGCAATCATTATTGGATTTGGAAAATTAACACCGATTGCTAAAGCAATTCCCAAAATCAAACTTGCTTGTAAAGCTGCAATTAAAGATATGGCAGACATTTTTCCTAAAGCAATTGCAGAACGTGAAATTGGAGAAGACAGTGCTTTATTCATAAAACCATACCTCCTATCCCACAAAGTATTCACGCCACCAAAGATACTAGTAAAAATTGCAGTGAGAATAATTACACCAGGTGCCATAAACTCAATGTATTCACCTTCAAACCCAACTGATTGAATTAAAGGTTGAGTTCCAGAAAAAGTATTTCCAATAACAATAATCCAAATTGCAGGTTGAATTAATCGGATTAAAACTCCACTGCGAGATTTTTTGTATCTTTTTAGTTCTCTCCAAAAAATCGTATACGTATCATATAGTAATGTGTTCATGCACGCAACCTCTTCATCTTTGCATGTTCACGTTTTCTATTAAATCCAGAATCATCACCCTTAATTTCATGTCCAGTGTAAGAAATGAATACATCATCAAGGGTTGGCTGAGTAAGAGAAATAGATTTAATTTTAATGTCAAGTTCTGAAGAAATTTGAAAAATTTTTGGAATTACTTCAGTTCCATGGGATGCAAAAAGAGTAAGTTTAGCTCCATCTTCGTTGATTTTCTTTACAAATTCAATTTTCCTAATCTCAGACAAGAAAGAATCATGGTTATCACCCTCATCAATTACAATAGAAATAACCTCATTACCCATTGCACTTTTCATGTTTTCAGGAGAGTCTATAACCTGAATTTTTCCACCGTCAATAATTCCAACTCTATCACATAGTTGGTCTGCCTCCTCCATGTAGTGTGTAGAGACAAAAATAGTCATATCAAATTCAATGTGAATTTTCTTGATATACTCCCAAATTTTCCTACGAGTTTGGATGTCCAATCCAACTGTAGGCTCATCAAGAAACAATACTTTTGGTCGGTGTAGTAATCCACCTGCAATGTCTAATCTTTTTCTCATACCTCCAGAATATGTTACAACAGCCTGATCTTGTTTGTCAACAAGTTCAATTAATTCTAAAACATCATCAATTCTTTTTTTGATTTCATTTTTTGGGATATGATTTAGTTTTGCTTGTAGTAGAAGATTTTCTCGCCCTGTCAAGTATTCATCAACTGTTGATTCTTGTTGAACATATCCAATGTTTTCTCTTACTTTTTTTGGATTTACAGCTACATCAAATCCAGAAATCAGAGCTTCTCCAGATGTTGGTTTTAGTAAAGTGGTTAAAATCATCATTGTAGTACTTTTTCCGGCACCATTAGGTCCCAAGAAACCAAAGATTTCTCCCTTTTCTACTGAAAATGAAATGTCATTTACAGCAATTACATCACCGAATGATTTGGTGAGAGATTTAGTCTCTATCGAATACAATACATTGATCGCAGTTATCAATTATAAATTGCTAAGTATTGATTATGCCGATCCTCATAAAAAATTTAAAGACCAGATAATGAAATCAATGCATGAAAGGATTATGTCAAAAATGTCACTCATCAAATGTAGATGTAACAATTCTAGAAGGAATTCCAGTCTGCAATGTATGTTCTAAAAAAACAGAATAATCAAAAAAGGTTATTTTGAAAAAAGAAGTTTAAAGAATTATTCAATAGATTTGAATTCTTCTTTGGTCATTCTTAGGATGACTTTTTCTCCCACTCCCCAAATTTCAGATTTGGATAGGATTTTTGAATGCATTAAACCATCAGATACTTCAATTGACTCTAATTCATTGGTATCAGGATTTCGATGTAATCTCTTTACTTTACCAATTTTGTGTCTATCAATATCAGTTACTGGGATTCCAGTTCTCACAGGAGGTCTACTAAGAAGTAGTGTTTCTTCTGCAAACTTGTCAATGTAATCCTCAGATAGAAAATAGTCTCTACGGAATCCTTGGTGAATGGTTACACCAGATACGGCAAGTGTGTCTTGGTTGATGTGTATGTGTTTGACTTTGCCATATTCAATTCCCTCTCTGTCAATGACTTTTTTTCCAGTAAAGGTATCTGCTGTGGCTATGTTTGAAGGCATTCCTTCTAGTTTTACGGACATGTGTGTGAATCCTATGATTTGCTTATCATACCAAATATCAGAAAATTCTATCAATGGGGTTAAATTACTTGACTGCAAAAAAAATCACGCATGGAAATAAAGGAAAAATTGTTTCGCCCGATACTTATCACAAAGGGAAGAAAAACAGGCAGAGAGCACAAAGTGATGCTTAGGGCAGTCAACCATAATGGAAAAATTTACTTTTCTAGACATAGACCTGATGGGGATTGGTTTCAAAATGCGCTGGCAAACCCACTAGTCAAAATACAATACAATGATTCAATTTTCATAGGAAATGCAAGACAAGTAACAGATGACAAACTAAATGAAGAAATTTCTCTTTTAAAATATCCAGGAGAAGAAAGAGCTAAAGAAAAAAGAGTTGCAATTGAAATTACTTTAGAATAAATTAATTAGATTTTCTTGATTTCCAGAAATAATAGATAGTCAACCCACCCAAAATTATTGTCACAGTTACTAGCGGTAAAAACAATTCAGAGTTTGTAGACTCTCCAATAGTTTTTGCATATTCTAAACTAGATACAGACAGATCTTGGGATTCAGACTCTGCCATCATAGGTGCAGATGCAGGAAGTGAACGAATCGATTCATCAACAGGTGCAGATTGCATACTCTTTGCAGATTCCTCGATTACAAAATTTTCAGCAGAATCAGTTACAGGAATTGTTTTGTTTTGAAATTGAGATAAAGATAGTAATCCTGAAAGACCAGTTGCAATTCCCAATCCTGCAACTTTGTAAATATTTTGAAATGAGCGAACAAGTAATTTACTTTCTTTAGTTTTCTTGGAAAATTTTGGAGGGACAATCACTATACTGAATTTTGTTGCAGTGTAAATTTTCATGTCTTGAGATTTTGAATTTTTTTCAATCTTGGAGATTTTTACAATTCCCAAATCTTGAAGTTTGATCAAATGATACTTTACTAGCTGTAGAGAAATGTTAGTTTTTTGAGCAATTTGATTTGCTGTCAATTCTTCATTGAATAGTAATTGAAGGATTTCACGGCTAGAATCATTTGTCAACAACTCACCAAATGACTTTATTTTCTCATCATCTGTGGCTAAGATTTTGATTTTTTCAGTAAATTCATCATTAGAATTTTCATCAGGCAATAGCTTTCTTCTTTAATTCTAGAATATGTAAGTTGTTTGGTAAAATTGAGATTTCACTAATCCTTTTATCTCAAACAATCAAGGAATAGTAATCACTAAAAATGATGATTCAGAAAAGATGATGAAAATGAGTTCAAAAATAATAATTCCAATTGCCGTAATCGTTTCAGTACTAGTCACATCTGGAATTATGTTTGCAGTTTTTGAACAAAATGTAGAGATACAAGTTGTAACAGAAACTAGCGAACCTGAAATAATCTATGTCGATAAAATAGCATCAGAATATTTTGAAGGAACAAATGAAATAAAGAAAATATCATCACAGCAAGAACTAAGAAATATTTTAGAAGCATCTTCTTCATTTAGAGGAGGTTTTGATGATAGGGTTCTCAGAAATACACTGGCAGATGAATCTGATTGGGTGGGCGGCTTTCAAACAGCTGCAGTTCCAATGCCAGAGTCAATGCCTACTGATGGAGCATCCAAAGTACAAGCAGGAGGAACAGACTATTCAACAACAAATATTCAAGTAGCAAATGTTGATGAACCAGACTATCTCAAAAACGATTCAAAGTATGTCTACATTGTATCTCAAAATACACTTTCAATAATTGATGCATATCCTGCTGAAGAGGCAAAATTAATTCTTAAAATTGCATTAGACATTGAATCCCAATATATTCAGAACATGTTCCTCAATGAGGACAGACTGGTAATATTTTACAACGGACAAAGCGATGAGGAGATAATCCCACTATTTGACTTTGTTCCAAGGCGCTCTTACAGTTCGGTTACCCATGCATTAATCGTAGATGTTTCAGATAAAGAGAATCCAACTATTCTCAAAGACTATTCCATAGATGGCCATTTCAGAGATGCAAGGATGATTGGAGACTATGCATACTTTGTAACAAACAGCAATGTTGATCATCAATATCCGAGATTGCCAGTAATCATGGAAGATTCAGTTAGAATAATGACTCCAGAAGCATTTTATTTTGATAATGTAGAGCAGTTCTCAAACTTTAACACACTAACTGCAATTGACATATTCGGGGATACAATAAATTCAGAAACATTCCTTATGGGATATACTGGTTCATTTTATGTATCAGAGGACAACTTTTACCTCACATATCAACAAAACACACCATTTGGATTTTATGAGAATTCATCAAGAGACAGATTCTTTGATGTAATTGTTCCACTATTGCCAAATGACATACAAGATGAAATAAAATCGATACAAAATGATTCTTCATTGAGTTCTTCAGTACAATGGACAAAGATTTCAGAATTGATGCAAGACGCTTACAATGAAATGGACAAAAGTGAAAAAGAAAAACTGTTTGAGAAAATCAAAGATGCACTAAATGAATACGACAGGAAAATCCAAGAAGATACAAGAAAAACAATAATTCATAAAATATCAATCGATGATGATAAAATAGAATATGTTGCAAAGGGGACGGTTCCAGGCAGATTACTAAACCAGTTCTCAATGGATGAGAGCGGAGATAGATTCAGAGTTGCAACTACTGCTGAAATTTACACTCAATACGAAGGAACAATTCGCTCAAACGCAGTCTATGTGCTAAACGAACAATTAGAGATAGTGGGAGAACTAGAAGAGATTGCACCTGATGAGAGTATCTTTTCTACCAGATTCATAGGGGACAGACTATACATGGTAACATTCCAACAAATCGACCCATTCTTTGTAATTGATTTATCCTCAGATACGCCTAAAATTCTAGGAGAATTAAAGATCCCAGGATTTTCAAACTATTTGCACCCATATGATGAGGAGCATGTAATTGGAGTCGGCAGAGACACCAAAGAAATTGAAAACGGTAGAGTTCAGCAGTTGGGAATCAAAATCGCACTATTCAATGTGGCAGATGTAAGCAACCCAAAGGTCTTAGATGACATAGTCATTGGAGATAGTTCCACTCAATCTGAAGCACTATACAATCACAAGGCATTTTTCTTTGATAAATCAAGAGATGTTCTATCCATACCAATAAGTGCAGATATTGAAAGTTTGGAGATAACTACAAGCTCCAAGATGTTTGCACCAGAGTATAATCGCTGGAGTGGATTCTATGTATTTGATTTGAACAAATCAGATGGAATTAGTACCAAAGGAACAATCACTCACTCTGATAGTGATTCACGATACTATGGAATGAACAATGCAAGAACATTTTACATTGATGATGTTTTATACACTGCATCACAAGGATTTCTAAAGATGAATTCCTTTGAAGAGTTGGATGAAATCAATTCAATACAACTTGAAAAAACGGGCAAGTTTATCGAATACTTTGAAGCAGAAGAGGCATCAATTTTAGTAGAGCCAGTTTCTGAACCAGAAGTGAGCCCTTAGAAAATTACACTAGATGAACTATTGTCGAGCATCCTCGTCTATCAATTTCAACACCATTTTCAACTTCACTAACAGTAACAGTAAATGAAATCACATCACGGGGTTTAGCGTTTTCAGCATGTAGTTTCAAGTTAAGATCAAGCATTTCAAATTCAGTTGTAGGTAAATTGGATTGATCCAAATATGCATCACATGTAGATTCTATTCTAAACCGGTCATCTTTAAAGTGAAAACCAAGCTTCATTTTTCTCCCCTCTCTTCCAGATGCTTTTACACTCACATCAATAATTCCAGGCTTTGTTTCAGTGTAGCTTGATTTTTTATTTACAAAAACCCCAATATCAAAGGGTTTACCAGCAGTGGATTCTGCCATCTTTTGAATTCCATCATTCATGACGACATCTATTGCTTTGATTGATTGTGGAACTCTTGCAATCCATTCATTTGTTCTAGTTATGGTAGCATGAATTCCAGCACGTCTTCGTTTATCCTCATCTTCAGGTAATTTGTAATAATCAACCCAGGCTTCATAATCATGAGAGATTTCTTCAATAAAATCAATGCAAGTTCGCCTATAATCATCCACATTGTCAGTTCTCAGTGAAGCATCATCTGTTCTCATACCGTCATAATCCATCGGCATTGCCATATTCTGAACTAATCGAAGTTCTAAAAAAACTAATCTTGACTGAAATTAATGATTATAATAGGAATTTTTCAAAGACCAATTATGATATTTTCAGAATTGGTTGCAGACTTGCAAACGGCTCTAAAAAAAGACCTAGCACAAATTAGATTTCTTTTAAAGAAAAATCCAGCAATGGCATATACAAGAATTGTAGAAATTGGTAAAGAAGTTGGAAAAACATACAACATCAAACTAATTGTAAATTTTCCAAAACAAGGTAAGATAGAAGAATTTGAAATGTATGGGAAAAGAGATTTAAGTTTAATTATAGATTATGATAAAAAGAGATTTCCAATAGATAGAGAAATCATCAAACAAAAAGCATTAGAAATGTTAGGGGATGTCAAAACAGAAGATGCCTACATGTATGAGAACAAGGAAGGAGTAAGAGTATTTACAGATAATTGGAAAATAGACATCTTACCGCACTCAGTCCACATATGGACAGAATTTAATGATAAAGTGACAGCATTTTGCGATTGGTTAATGGAAAATGCTTATGAGATGAAAAAGAAAGAATGATTTTTAGAAATTAAAGACTTTCAAGTTCTTCAAGCAATAATTGGGCCTCTGTATTTTTTGGTTCGAGTTTAACTATACGTCTACAACAATCAATGGCTTCATCCTTTTGCTCCAAAGCTAAATGTGTATTAGTTTTCAGAGTCAAGTTTTCAACATCGTCATTATCTAATTCAAATGCTTTTTCAAAATAAGGCAAAGCCTTCTTGAAATCATCAACAAGGGAGAATGCACTGCCCATGATAAACATAAAATCATGATCATCAGAAAATTCAGATTCCAAATTTCTTCCAAATACTATTGCCTCATCATAATCTCCATCTCTGAGTAATTTTTTGATATGTCGTTTAGGATGTTTGAAAATACCAACCATAATGTTTCAGAATTTTTAATAAATAATCACAATTTGAATGTAGATGAATCTAGGAAGATACTCTCATAATTCCTTTTTCAATGAGAAATTGAATTCCACCTACAAAAGAATCATCATCTATTGCACCGTCAGCCCACCATCCAGCATTGTTTTTAATCCAAGATGGGATTTCATTACTTCCTCCAGAAGATCCTTGAGAGGTTGGAGGGATTTTCATGATTCCTTCTTTAATTAAGAATTGAATTCCTTGAACAAATGAACCATCATCTATATCACCAGCAGCCCACCATCCAGCGTTATTCTTTATCCAAGAAGGAATTTCTTGAGTTTTAACAGGAGGTGTAGATACAGGAGGTGTTGAGCCATCAAGGGCATAAATTGGTACAGTTATTTCCAAATAATCTGATGCAACACTAGGTACAATTCCAGGAGGGGCTAAACCGTAAATCCATACAACATATTTTGCTGTACCAGGTTCTTCTTTAATAATAAAATCAAGTATGGCCTGTCCTGATGGAGAGTAGAGATAGTCTACACCTTCTTCCTGAGCAATAGATCTTTGTGGAGATAGATTATCATCTACAACAAGGAAATCATATTGAACTTGGTTTAAAAATTCAGTATCATCATATTTACTGATAAATTTGATGAGCCATTGGGATTCACATCCTTGAACTAAATCTTCAGGACCATAGAAAATGTTAAGTTGGTAATCAAAGTTTTTTGTAGGCTTTTTTATGCTAGTTGATTTTTCAAAGTCTACCTCACATCCAGCGTTTTTGTAATCAACTGCAGATGAATGGTATTTAGAAATTGGAGATTCTTGAACATTTTCTTTATAATCTAACAAAACAAATTCGTATTCTGTTGGAGGAATTCCTTCTGAAACATGAGTGAATGTTTTAGCTTTTACAGGAAATGGAAAATCATCTACAATCCAGACACTACTTGTGACACCGCCAGTTTTCCATCCAACTTTAATGGTATCCCAAGTGCCAGATGGAGTAACTACTGTTTGAAGAGCCATTGGAACTACTTGTTCCCCTCCAATATTTCCAATCTTTCCCCAAGATGCAGCACTGAATGCTTTTGGACCCTTGCCACCAGAACTTCCATCAGATGTTGCAAATGCAGATAGCCATGCTATAGAGGATTTGAATGCCCCACGGTATAGTCCTAATTCTTCACTACCACCAGTTGGTTCAGGTGCAATTTTTCCAAGTTCCATTTCACCAACAATTATTTTATTTCCATCAAATACTGCAACTTCAGCCAACCATTTTGATTCACTGCCAACTTGTTTGTCGCCTTTAATCCACATATCCATTTCAAATATAGTACATTCCTTGTAATCCACATGGCACATTGAATAAGAAAAGAAATCACCTTGCTTGAGACCTTCACCAGCATACCATTCACCAGGATGATCTACCCCACCTGATTGAAATTGGGCAAACACAGAAGGAGATGCCAATGAGCCAAACAATAGAGCAGCAATAGTTGTAATTAGTAATAATGAACCTTTCAAATCTGAAAAAAAATAGCCAAATCGGATAGTTAAACCTTTTTCAAATATGTAAAAAAATGCGAAATGAGGAAGAATATCTATTCGAATAAGCAAATATAGAGGAATAAGTACAGGAATTCCAGAAATGTGCGAATGTTCCAAGGTACACTTGTTTGAAGTTGAATTCAAACTAGATGGCATGGTCGTAGTTCCTACTCATAAAAACTGCGGATTTTCACTAGATGAAAAACAAGCTGACAAGTTCCAAAAAGAATTAGTGAAATCATGGGGCTTTGAGGATGAAGACGAATAATTAAAAAATAAAAAATAGATTTTAAGTAACTATCGGATTACATTTGTCCGACGGCTTCTTTGCAAACACCAGTTGAGCATTTGCAGTCTGCGCTACAGATACAATGACCTTGCATTGCACAATCGCATTCATAATCTGGATCGCCACTTTCGGCTTCGCATCCACATGCTTGATCTACCATGATAAATCAATAATTTTACTTATTTTAAAAGGTTAGTACATTCAGATAGAATGTTACGCACTTGTGATAATCTCTAGGATTTCATTGCAGGATTTTTGCACAAGTTCGGATTGCTGTTTGAGGAGATTAGAGTCAGCCTCAACATCAAATGCAACTTTTAGAATATGGATAAGGTCTTGTTCTCGATTTAAAGAATCCTTGATTTTCATAAAATTTTCTTTGTTTAGATATCCTAGATAAAAATAACAATCAGAAAGCATTGAATTTTTAACAAAGAAATCATGTTTTTGTTGAATGATTTGAGAATGGTTATTTTTTTCAACCAAATCAGAAAATCCTATTGTTGATTTTAACATCCTCTCAAGCAACGTTGGAGTAGCTCGCTCAATTCCAACTGTTTGAGTTACAACAGAGATATGTTCATTGATAGAATTCTTTTCTAGTTTTCGAAGCAAATCAAGCATATGAGAAGGACTTGAACGCTGATGATTAATTGCAGAAATTGCATTAGCTAAATAGAAAGTTGCACATTTTTGCCAACAGGATGCAAATACATCAGATGACTCTATTGATTCTTTAGTTTTTTGACAGCAAAATTGAGATTCTATTAAACAATTTTTTGCAAAATCAGAGAATAAAGAGACATGTTTTTCACGAATTTTGGCAAGCATCATTTTTAGATCCCATGACTCATCATGAATGATTTGTATTTGATCATACTGGAGTAGTTTGTATGATAGGGTTTCAGACAGTGAAGCATGGTGGATAATTGCAAATTCATCATCATATTTGATAATTTTATCAGGCTCTGATTTTCCATCAAAAATAAAAAAATCATAATCACATGAATCAAATAGCAAATCAGAAACTCTACACCCACCAAGCCCTACAGGATGCCCAGATAATCCATTCTCTTCGACGAATTTTTTCACATCCATGTGAAAGGATAAAGATAATTTTTCTATAAAGGAATCAACTCACAAAGTTTTACAAATTCATTCAAAGTCAAAACATTTCCTTTAAATTAAGATTTAATTTGTTTTTTATCAAGCTCCTATAGTGTAGTCCGGTTAAGCATTTTGGCTTCTCAAGCCAAAGACTCGGGTTCAAATCCCGATGGGAGCACTTTAATTTT
>JACKQG010001351.1_pt1 | contig 34177 bp, 22 predicted proteins | sample 8237621 | NCBI WGS metagenome assembly JACKQG01 (sample SAMN15677084, study PRJNA649215) | marine metagenome | biome: marine; feature: Black Sea; material: saline water; isolation source: suspended particulate matter (SPM) from the Black Sea western gyre | collected 2013-06-09/2013-06-10 | depth...
TATCCGGTGGGGCGTTGTAGTGAATACAGATAACAAGGCGCTGCACCGGACGCCAATTCCGCTGCGCTCCATTGCCGCCGGTGAGCTTGGTCGTTAGGCAGAGAATTTCACACCTTGATTCATTCTCAACCTCAATTCCTCCTCACCTAAATGGCAAGCAAATCTGAAATTGCCATAAGGGTTGAGGCAATCGAAAGCCTTGGCTCGCACCTTCATAATGAAGTTCTCTTTGCTCGTAAGTTTGTCGCTGAGTCTGAGAGGCCTGCAATTGAAAAGGAGTGGATGACCTGTGTTGATAATGCTTGCAACTACTCGGCCTTTCTTCTGAAGTCATTCTTGGATTCAATTGATAAATATAGCGGACTCCCAATTGAGCAGTTTTCCTTTTATGTTGGCAAACTTGCGATCCAGCACTTGCTAGAGGTGATCAATGTATTTGAGCAAATTCTCAATAAGTTCATTGTTCAAAATAGCAGAATAAGAACCCTCATCGAAAGGAGGATTGATAGAAAAGTGGAAGTCATTGAGCGGTGCTGGGCGAGCGACTGCACAGGGAACGATAAAAAGCAAAAGAAAGCTATTGTCGGAATGTATAAGAGCAAAGTGCGCGAAATGGCTTTTATTAGGCAATCCCTTTCCGGTGCAGGGGTAATTGACAAAACGGACCGAGACATTTGGTCCTTTGCCTGGGACATCCGAAACAGTATGCATATGAATTTCACCGCGACTAAAGCAATTGATTTCCAATACCCTGATATCCGGACTGGAAAAATTTACCAATTCAAATTCGCAAAGGGCGAGGAGCTCTACCACCCTCAGGATTTGCTTGACTTCTACATCATCACGGAGCAGCTCATCTTTATTCTTCTGAAAATCCTCTCCCATTTTGATAAAAATGAGGAACCAGCCTAACCATGCGTGACAGCCGATTGTGGATGAACCCCCTCCGTTAGCCATCCAGAGGAAATCATGTACGAGCCAGCGGTCCGATATCAAATTGAGTATGCAGACCAAAATGAAAGCTTCGCGGCTTTTTTGCCTCGAAACGGTACCGTTGCCAGCATGCACTGGAGTTCCAAGGGAGTTGGCCCTTGGGTATTGCTCGCGTTAGATGTTCCATTCGATTACCAGTTTAAGATTGGCGAGCCCTATCAATACCGAGGAGCAGTAATTGATGCTTTCCTGATTCGGTCTCGATGGGAAGGGTGCAATATCGGGGATCTCGATGGTGTTTCTGTTTCGATCCTTCTTGTTGAGCAGGGAATGCGTCCGATCAAACACACCATCGATGTGGATGACTACGTACATATCGCTTGGGGAACATGCAGGCCTATGGCATGATGGCTAATCCACCGTTGCAGAAGCTATCGGCTACGTCGTGTAGTTGAGCAGCACTCCCATCGGACGGACGGTATAAAGGAGAAACGATGACTAAAGGCGCCCTCCACCATGCCAGCACAGGATTTGAACCCAATCGAAATTCACTATTGAAGTCCTTCGCAATCATCGTCCTGTCCGGTTTTCTGCCAGCTTGCGCACAGCCCGTTGAGCAGGACCTGCCCATTGATGGAGGCGAGGTATTCAGGATAGGAGATCGAACAGCTTTCTTGATCCTTCCGGAGAAAAGCAATTCTGACGACCTCATTCCATGGGTTTGGTACGCGCCTACGCTCCCAGGTCTTCCGGGTGTGGAGGAGAAGTGGATGTTCGAACAGTTTCTATCCAATGGCATCGCCATAGCAGGCGTGGATGTTGGTGAATCAAACGGCAGTCCAAAGGGAAGAAGCGTATATTCCGAACTGCACAGGGTGCTTACCGAGAGACGTGGGCTGGCACCAAAAGCGTGCTTGCTGGCGCGCAGCCGAGGCGGGCTTATGTTGTACAACTGGGCTGCCGAAAATCCGGAGTATGTGGCATGCATTGCCGGGATCTATCCCGTTTGCAATCTACGCAGTTATCCGGGCTTGGCCCGCGCCTGCGACGCATATGGAATGTCAGAAGATCAGCTTGCTGCGAAATTGGTCGAACACAATCCTATTGATCGCCTTGCGCCGCTTGCAAAAGCAAGGGTGCCCATCTTTCATATTCACGGCGATAGTGACAGTGTCGTTCCACTGGATAAGAACTCAGCGGTGGTTAAAGAAAGATATGATCGTCTCGGCGGCGAGATGGAACTCGAAATCGTCAATGAGCAAGGGCACAACATGTGGTCTGGCTGGTTTAACAGTCAAGCCTTAGTTGAATTTGTGATCGCCCATGGAAAAGACCAGTCGAGCAATTCCACCCAATCGATAGACTAGAGATGCGCAATTCGGCTTGGCCCGGCAAAGGGGGGCAGATCATATTGGCCTCAATCGCGGGCAGCTTAATCGGTAATTCCTTGTAGATCGTAAGTCTTGTTAGAATAGGTGCAGGGATGACTGACGGCGGTTAACTCAAATCTGTCGCTGATTCCTTCATTAACGATTAGGCTGACGTTTTGGGAAAACAGAATGAAACGGCTCTTCATCTCCTTGCTTCTACTGGCGACATTTGTAGTTTATTATTCTGGTTGTAAGCGGGGCAAGGACAAGGAATTGACTGCCCCAATAGAGAACTCGCCCGTTCAAACCCCGGGCTTACAACCAAAGCCACCCGGATCCACTGTTCAATCAAGTAGAGAATTGGAAAGAGAATTGGCGAATTGGGCGGAGGTGGCAATTGAAATCGAGAAAAACTCTCCGGGTTGGTTGCGAAAATATCTCATAGCTGAGTTCTCTATACCTGCGGAGGATATTAGTTCCGTCAATATTTTACCGTTTACCCAAGACGGATTTTTCGAGTTTACAAATCGCATCCTTAACAAAATCCCCTGGATTACTGCAGTGCAATATGGATATTTGAAAATTGAAGACGTCGGAGATCTGGAAAGATTAATTCTTAAAAATTATGGGCGGTCGATGGAGCCCCTCGATAAATCGAAACTGCTTAAAGAGGACTAACTCCATTGCAACTTTATTTCCGCGTGTCACTGCAAATGACGACCTGGTTCAGTAATTCGATGTGACAGTTTACGTTTCAAGCCTGGCCGGATCCACTAGGAGCAAAGGTTATTTGCGGCATCCATTGCGCCATTGCAAATGGAATCAAATAACTTGCCAGGAAATCCTTTTGGAAGTTTCTGTCCGGTTTTAGAGACAGCGCCTTCAACCTCTTTTGAAATGGAGGCAAGTTGAGCTTCCATTTGTTGACCTAAACCCACAGCACTGGCATGAGCAAGCCAATGTCTCGCACCGACTTCCTGCCATCGGTAGTGTCGGTTTTTGCTCGATACAGCCATCGCCATTTTTAGTTGGCGAACCGGGAGTTTGTTTCGTCCATGTCCGGAGATTGGGTAAGCCGAATGCACGTCGTATAAAGGCGTCAGGCGAAAGTCGCCGCCGGCGAGGTGCTGAATGCTGAAATTTTTGCCGTGGCCATCTGGGGCTTGGAGCACCCAGAGTAGAACTTGAGTACGGAAAAAGGTCCAAGCGTCTTGCGGTTGGCTGGACCCGGCGCGAAGCAATTGAACGCAGGATGTAATTCCCGGTCCGCCGTCGCTCTCATATTTTTGCCGCGGTGGTACAGCCATCGCTTGGCAAAAATCTTCCTGTGGAAGACGCATCCACCATTCTCCATTCGGCGCTAACTTTCGATCAAAGCGTTCGACTGCCAAGCAAGACCAATCGCCAAAGTCGAGGACTTCCGATTTTGCAGTTGGGATGCCCAGGGCATTCAAAAGTTGAGCGCACAACCACTCGTTTTCCAACGAATGTGGCATCGGAACATCTCCAACTTGTTGCAGTGGAAGTTTGAAAATGTGTGTCGTCGGGGTGGAACCTATCGGTCGGCACCACTTGCCTTCATGAAATAGGAAAGCAGTTTTCTCTTGTGCGCCAGCAAGTGAGATGCGGAAGGGAGTTCCTTCATCAGCCAAGTATTGCGCCGGATGAGCAGTGCGTCGCAGTTCATCCGCGATCTGTTCTTCGGTTAAAGCACGGCACTGAATCGTGCGTACGTTATCCGGCGTTTGGCCCGGTGCAAGCAACTGAACCGCGCCGACGCAATCCCGTCCGATTTCTTTGAGCAACTCAAATGGTGTTTGTCCAACTCCAAAGCGTCGCGCGATTTGCTCTCGAATTTGAGCTGAATCTGGAAGCAGGTTCTCGAACCAATCACCTACGAGCGGACCTTTGATCCAATCATCGGCGGTTGCCGGCCAAGGGAACGAAGCGGAAAGACGTCGGCTTGCTGGAGAGGCAAGCCAAGAGGCGGCGTAACGGAATCGATCCGCCCCGTTGGAAACATGCTCCCATTCGCCAACCAATTCACCGTTTTGCCAGAGGTGTAAAGAGCCCATTTTTACCAGTCCGTTTGGGCCGCGTTGGTGGGGTCGGGTTTCTCAAGCAAGCCTAGATTGAGATCGAGGGCCATGAGCAATTTGAGTAGTGAGCTCAGTTGGCAACTGCCCGGTTTGTTCTCGAGGGCGGATATGGTTTTCGGCAATAGCCCGGATTGCTTGGCTAGGTCCGACTGAGTCAATCCGAGCCGTTGGCGTTGCAGCCGCAGAGCTTGCGCGAGTTGTTGCTGGTTGAGGGCGCGGACGGGCATGATTTCCCTTGTAGGGTATAGCGTGATTGTGAACCCTGTAGGGGAAATTTATAAAAAATACCTCATGCGGTAGAATTTGCGGTGAATAGCAGGACTCCAGGCCAGTCCAATGGTCTAAAACGCATGAGATTCTGGCCTCAACGGAAATAGTAGTAGCTTCGATTTCCCCATTCGGATCGTTTCAACGCTGTCGCCAATGGTCATATTCCACAGAGCTTGCAGGTTTGCTGATAATGGGCCGAAAAAAGCGAAGAAGAAAAAGCGGAAGCAGTTGAAAGTCCTCGCTGAACAACTACCACCGTGTGGGGTCGTGTCTATATGAAATCGAATGACTTTGCCCCGCTCTTGCCACCGGAGTACGATGTCATTGACCGTGATTGCTTCTATCAAGCCGCCTGAAATGCACAACAAGAGGCCGTGCTTGGCCTCGAAGGATCCCGTGCGATCCGCCTGGCGGAACGCATGGCAATCATGCAAACGCTGGTCCGCTTCGGGCTGGCAAAAATCACCCGGGGAGGGGTCCCAATTGGATGACGGGGTTCTAGTGTGATGCGTAGGATCTTTACACTCATTCTTTCGCTTGCTCTCGCCTCGAGGCTAGTTTCAGCCGATCATCAGGCAAGCGAGCATGATGGGGCCGCAAGCGTGCGGATTCCCGTGCAGGTAGAGGGCCAGCAGGACCTTCGAAGCCTCCAAGTCTTAGGGATCGATCCTCTCGGCCCTGGATTTTCGATTCGCGGCAACCCTCTACATTACTTTGCACGAAGCGCAAGATATCTGTCTTTAGAATCAGGTGCCTTTGGAGTCCAGTATGAAAAGGGGGGCATCCGAGTGCTCGGGCTTCTCCCAGGGATCTGGTACAGGATAACGCTTGGTGGTGACGAAGTTGCTTCAGTGGAGATAGTAGTCTCCCCTTTACTTCCGGGAGAAGATAGGGTGCTCGCGCCGGTCCAGGTTCGCCGGACAGCTCCCGTTTTATGGGGTTTCGTTAGAGACTCGTTTGGCTTTCCGGTCTCCAGGGCGAACGTACGGCTGGTGGACAAGGAGGGCACTTCTATCCTCCGGGCTCCAACTGCCGAGACCGGCGTGTTTCGCATCAACCCACCACCAGAATGGGCGGTCTTAGAGATTTCGGCTAAGGGGTGTGAAAGCCTGGCGCTGAGTTGGGAAGATCTCAGTGAGTACCGATCGAGCGAACGAGAGTTGCTGGAGGTTGAACTGCAAACATCCATGTCGGTGGGCCTCCGCTTGGACCGCCGCTCATCATTCGACGGTCTGGGGTACATGGCGGAATTAGGCGGCACGGGTCCACCTCCGAGCGACGAGCATTACACGAAGTGGCGGGATCAAGATTCGGAGGTTCGGTTCCGAAGCACCACCCTTATAGCGAAGGAAAGTTGTATTTGGTTGAATATCGGTGGGCAGTGGATTGAAAAAATTGCTTTAGAGGATGCGAGTGGAAACTACTCATACAACGTGCCTAATGGGGCAACGCTCTCGGGATCATTGTTGACACCTTCAGGCCGCCCGGTGCAGTTCGTGCCCGTCCGAATTCGTTCTAATCGACCTTGGTCCTTGGAGCGGCAGGCCCTTACCGATGGTGAAGGGCGGTTCCAGTTTCAGATGCTCCAGCCGAATGTTGAGTACAGCTTGGCGAGCGACTCATTGGCTGGTAGTGCAAGCCTAGTTATCGATGAACTTGGTTGGTCCGTAGATGTGGAGATGGAACTGTCAGAGGAGCCAATTCTGGCCCGGGTTCTGGACACGAATGGAAATGGGCTATCTAAGGTGCCGCTCAAAGTGGACGAGATGGTTCGGCATGGCGGCGGACTGGTTGAGTCAGTCATCACACCTGGGGGCATTTACTATCGGGCAGGGCGCAAAGAATGGCTCTACGCAGTGACGGGGAGAGACGGGCTTTTCCATCTCAATCCGGAGTTGAATAGGTCAGGCTCAAGGCTGTGGACTGTGAACTCGGATGTTGTGAGGGCATGTTCTTGGGAACTTGGGCTCGAGCTCGAGGAATTGGCGAGCGGGCTTGTGGTCCCTCTAACGGGGGGGCTTGAGCTATCGTTCGTCGGCCGGAATGGAAGTAGCACCCAATCAAAGATTGAATTCGAACTTAAGCCTGCAAGCGAGCTCCAGATTCGGCATTACCCAAATTCTGATAGTTCCGGTCGCGCGAGTTTTTATGGGCTGCCCTGTGGGGAATATGAGCTTCGGCTGATCTCCAAAGATGGAGTAAGGGTCGATTCGAACGAGGGCTATCAAATCTTTGTAGGACCGGATTTAACGGCGAAATTGGAGGTCGTGCTAGAGAATTGATCGAGTCGTTCAAATGGGCGATGCCTGTCCCAATCTTGGTGCGTCTAGCAAGCTCGCACTTGGTGGGTTGTATCGCCCCTGCGGGGCTGACGGAGCGGAGCGAAATCTGCCCCCGCAGGGGAGGGCGGCAAACTCTTCCGGAGTTAGGTAACCCTATTCCGTGTAATAAAACTATTGCACACCTAGCCCAGCCATTCAGCGGGTCCATATTCCACACATCAACGTTGGTGAGGGCAGGGTCATTCGGATGTTCAATTCAAGATGCATGGTTCAAATTAATTCGCCGACTTCGATTGTTTGGAGGTCAGCGATGGATTCCGATCCGTCGAGTGAAAAACGTAGTACCGAATTGCGGTGTTCCTTCGGGAAATTAATCGCGGTCAGGATAGGCGATTCGGTGTGGCCGTGCGCACTGCACGCGGAGCCAGATCCACAGCTAATGCCTTTGGTTTCCAGCATATGCAGCAGAGTTTCGGCGCGGGTGCCGGGGATGGCAACGCTCAGGATGGAACCCATTACAAATTCCGGATCCGTCGGGCCGGCGACGATTAGGTCGGGCACGGCTAGGCGCAGGTGGTTGAGCAATTCGGCGTGACGCTTTAGGTAGCGATCGGGGTCTTCCACCAATCTTTGACGACGGACCTCGGCCGCTGCGGCGAAGGCTGCGGCGCCCATGACGTTTTCGGTTCCGCTGCGCAGGCCGTATTCATGGCCGCCACCTAAAAACATGGGCACGGGAGCGGGGGTGCCGTCCTTCAGGAACAGCGCGGCGCAACCCCGGATTCCGCCCATCTTGTGCGCGGCTACAGAAATGGTGTCGGCGCCTAAAGAGTAGAGCGACTCGGGACGTTTGCCGGCGGCTTGCACGGCGTCGCAATGGAAGCTGGCATGCGGTGCTTTTTGGCGGGTGAGCGCAACTAGGTCGGCGATTGGACTTAGCGATCCGAGTTCGTTGTTGGCCCAGTGCACGATGACTAGTGCTACATCCTCAGCCAGCATGGGCGCGAGGGCGTCGGGTTGGATGACTCCTTGAGTGTCCGCTGGGATTAACTCAACATCGAAGCCTTGTTTCCGCAGGCTGAGTGCGGAATCCATCGACGACGGGTGCTCGATTGCACCGACCAATACTCGTGGATTGCCCGACGCATTGGATTTAGCGGCGGCCAGAAGTTTGGCGTTGGTCCGCACACGCTCTGCCATGCCAAGTATGCCTAGATGGTTGCCCTCCGTCCCGGTCCCCGTCCAAATCAACCGGTAATTCCGAGCACCCAACGCCTTGCTCAACTTCTTCCTTGACTGATCCAACGACCGCGCCGCCAACGCACCTAAACCATGCAACGATCCAGGGTTAGCGTAGGCAGTCTTAGACGCTTTTATAAACGCTTCCATCGCCTCGGGCAGCGGTGGAGCCGTCGCGGCGTGATCCAAATACAACGGCGTGGCCAGGGGGGCCGGGGTGGGGTCGTTAGCAGGCATGGCGCGGTGAGGTCGTAAGGTCGGCGAACCGGCGGGAATTGTCTCAGTTCCTCACGAATCCGCCAATGCGCCGTAGAATTCGCAGAGATGATTTTCCCCCGCCTACAAATTGTGGCTCTCGGTATGGCCATTTGTGCAGTAACTGCCCCGGTGGCGTCGGCTGCTGCGACCATCATGAACCCCGCGACCGCAGCGGCGTCGGCGTTGATTCCGGCCGCCCAACAACAGGCCGAAGACGGACGCGGGCAGTCGCTGTTCACCAAAGAATGGCACGCCGAACGACGTCAAGCTTTGATGGAAACCTTTCTGGCCAAAGCCACCGACAAGGACGCGGTGATCGTGCTGCGCGGCGCCGGAACCCAGAACGACTATCGCGAATTCCGCCAGGACAACAACTTTTGGTATTTCACCGGCATCACCACGCCCAACGCGGTTTACGTCTGCATCCCAAAGACCGGCAAGGAGTATTTGCTGGTGCCCAAAGTCGGCCAGATGGAAGAACGCTGGAACGGCGATCGCATTGACTCGCGCGAAGCCAAAGAAATAACCGGGATCGAAACCTGCACCAGCATCAGCAAACGCGGCGGCGGTCCGTGGAGCAATTTGGAAGCGTTGCTGGATAAACTGGCAGTGGATTACCAGACCTTTTACGTGCAGAAACAACCGGCCGAAAACTGGATGATGAGCCGCGACAACTTGGCGGGGGCCAAAAACGCGGTGCTGAAGGATCCGTTCGACACACGGCGGACTCGGGGCGGCCAATTCGCGGCGATGCTGGAGGAAAAGATGGGTGTCAAAACTCAAGACATCACGCTGATGATCGACAACATGCGCCTGAAGAAGACCGCGCCCGAGCTGGAAGCAATGCGTCGCGCTTGTAGCACTAGCGGAAAAGGACACGTCGCAGCGATGAAATCGGCCAAAGTCGGTGAATATGAATGGCAGCTCGCCGCGCGCATGACCGGCGCATTTTTGAACGCTGGCGGCATGGGTGCGGCTTATATGGCCATCGTCGGCTCCGGCCCGAATGCGTGCATTTTGCACTACACCGAAAACACGCGCAGTTTGCAGCCTACCGACGTGGTGATGATCGATTACGGCGCCGAGTACAACCACTACGTAGCCGATATTTCGCGCACCTGGCCAGTGGCCGCCAAATTCACCGCCCGCGAACGCGAGGTTTATGAAGCGGTTTATGCCGCCCAGGAAGCTGCGTTCAAAGCATGCAAGCCAGGCGCGACGCTGAACCTGGTTGACCGCGCCGCGCAAGCCGAAATGTCCAAGCGTGGGTTTGGCCGCATGTGGCACGGCACCTCACATTGGCTCGGCATGGCCACCCACGACGTCGGCGCTTACAACAAAAAGTTCGAGCCGGGCATGGTGTTCACCGTGGAGCCGGGCATGTACCTACCTGAAGAAGGCTTCGGCGTGCGCATCGAAGATGTCGTCGCCATCACTGCCGACGGCTACGAAATCTTGTCCTCCACTATCCCACGCCACATCGACGAAATCGAGGCGCTGCGAGCGTCGGCAGTGGAACTGAACTAGGCCAGCCCGCCGCGGAGGGGGTATCCTTTGAGCCATGAAGGAGCAAATCCCCTCTGCAGCGCCGCCGCGTTGGAATTGGTTGATCGCAGGGCTGTTGGTCCTGCTCGCCTTCGGAAGTTACAGCACGGTATTGGCTAAGGGCGGCTGGATTTGGGATGACGACGATTATGTAATCAACAACCGCACGGTTCGCGAAGAGGGCGGCTTAAAAAGTATCTGGACCGATTCATCGGCCAACCCGCAATTTTATCCGATGGTATACACCACCTTTCGGTGGGAGTATCAATCCAATCCGCCGGCCGCACAGCCAGCTCCGGTACCTGGCGATCCGATCCAAACTCGCAAACCGGTTCCGCCTGATCCGACCCGATTCCACTTCAACAACATCCTGATTTTTGCGATCACGGTGCTGCTGTTTTGGCGCGTGCTGCAAAAACTACGCATACCCGGAGGGCTCGTTGCAGTCACCTTGTTTGCCGCCCACCCGATCAATGTGGAGTCGGTGGCGTGGATCACCGAACGCAAAAACATGCTGTCCGGCATGTTTGCGATGGCCGCCGTGTTGATGTATTTGCGCTACGCCCGCATCGGCGACGCCGACGATGACGGCAAGCCAAGAACTGAAAAACCAGAAATCGGCTTAGGTGAAAATTATTGGGCCAAGCTCGGTTGGGGCAGCTTCGGATTGAGTTTATTGTTTTGGTTCGCCGGCTTGTTCTCCAAGACAGTGATTGCCTTTGTGCCGCCGGCCTTGTTTCTCATTCTTTGGTGGAAACGGCCGCGCGAATTGTGGCGTTTGAGTTTAGGTTTGCTGCCGTTTTTGGCGGCTGGCATCTATTTCGGTTTGCAGACGGCCCGGATTGAACGCGAACAGGTCGGCGCGTCGGAGTCATTTTTCGATTTGACTCAGCTGGATAAGTTTGTGTTGGCTGGCCGGGTCGTGTGGACTTATTTGCTGCACATCATCGCCCCGTTTCAGCAGATGTTCTTCTACCCCAAGTGGGAGGTTGATTCCGGCTCCTTGATCCAATGGTTGATTTTTGCAGCGGCCATCGCCTTGCCGTTAGCACTGTTGTGGAAGGCCAAAAAACTCGGTCGCGGTCCACTGGTCGCGGTGTTGATTTTCGGTGGCGCTTTGGTCCCGGTGATGGGTTTCATTCCCGTCTACCCGATGCGGTTTTCATGGGTTGCCGACCACTTTCAATATCACGCCAACTTCGCGATTTTTGCATTGATTGGAGCGCTGTTGATCAAGCTTCCAATCCCGCAAAAAATCGGCAGAGGTGTGTTGGGCGTGGTGTTGGGGCTCCTAGTTTGGAAAACCAATGCACAAGGCTTGATGTACCAAAACGTGGAAACTTTGTGGCGCACTACGATCGACGTCAACCCCACCAGTTGGATGGCGCACGAAAACCTTGGGGTTGAATTAAAGAGTCAAGGCAAGGTCGACGAAGCGCTGGAAGTCATGCATCGCGGTTTGGAAATACACCGCGATCCGCACCTCCTGCAAAGCGTTGCCAATGCCCATTTGGAACTGTTTGTGACCAAGCGAAATCCAACTGATTTGGATATGGCACAGGCATATATTGAAGAAGCATTGGAGACGTGGCCAAAGCGCATTGACTTCAATATGGTTTACGGAACCGTGCTGTATTTCCGCGGGCCGTCTATGGCCCAGCAGGCGATTGAGCGCTTTGAAATTGCGTTGCAAGCAATCATTGCCGACGATTACCAAAAAGCTTTTCTTAATGAAAAACTGCAAAGTCAGATCATCGCCATGATGGTAGAAAAGTGGTTGTCGGCTTCAGTCAATGAGGGCAATCGCTTGACCTTTCAGGAAGATTACGCCCAAGCGTTGGTGCACTATTCCAAGTCTTATCAAAGCTTCGATGGTAATCAGCCCCAGCGCTGGCGCGATTTGTATCGCTGGGGCCAGAACAGTCCTTTCCTTAGCTTAGAATTGCGCCGCATTTGGACCTTAGCCGCATGCGCCGACGCCAAGGTTCGCGATCCGCAAACTGCGTTGGATCAAGTAAAAGAGTTGTGGCAAATTACGCCTGCACATTTGCAAGCTGGCGGCGTGCCGCAAACCGAGCAATCAAAATTACAAGTTGCGATCCAAGATACTATGGCGGCATGTTTTGCTAATAGCGGACAATATATCCAAGCCATCGATATTGCCGAAAAAGCCATTCAGCAAGCGGTGGCGCAGAAAGCTCCGCCGGCTTACGTATCCCAACTTCGCGATCGAGTGGCGATGTACCGCAAGAAACAGCCGTTTTACTACCAGAAGATGATTCCGGTTCCGCAAGGCCTGTAGCTAGGCGTCGGGACTTGGAAGCGTTGCTGCGGCTAGCTTTCTATGCGTTCGCGCAACTGCGTCCAGCGCTGGCTTTCTTCGGCGTTGCTTACCGCGCGGCGGAAGGCTTGCGGTTCGGTAACGACGGTGACGAGTTGGCGTCCGCGGGTGACTGCGGTATAGAGCAAATTGCGGCGCAGCATCATGTAATGCGAACTCGCCAGGGCGATCACCACAGCCGGTGCTTCCGAGCCTTGCGAACGATGCACAGTTACGCAATATGCCGGAATCAAATCTTTCATTTCTTCACGTCCATAACTGTGGGCAATTCCTTCGATTTCAATAAATAATTCATCATTTGAAATATGCGTGACGACGCCAGTATCACCGTTGAAAACTTCGCGTTCATAATCATTTTGCACCACCATCGCGCGGTCGCCGGTGCGCAAACCGCGTGACCATTCGGCGCCGACGCCGTCGGGATTGAGGCGTTGTGCCAAACGTTGATTCAACGCGTCGACGCCTAGTGGACCGCGATACATCGGCGACAAAACGAGGATGTCTTTGAGTGGGTCCAAGCCGTACTTTTCTGGTATGCGTTCGCACACTACACGTTCCACCAAGTCAGCGGCGGCGTCGGCGTTGTCGGGGAAGGTGACGAAAAAATCTCCGGCCGGAGAAGTTGCAGTGGTCGGGGATTCACCATGCAAAATGCTGTGCGCCGCTTCCACAATCCCTGAGCCCCGCCCTTGACGGTGCACCAACTGCAACCGCGTTTGGGCCACAGTGCGGCAGCGCAACAAATCACGCAAAACCGCGCCCGCCGATACCGACGGCAATTGATCTGGGTCACCCACCAACAAAACGCGGCAACTGTCGGGCACTGCGCGCAACAACGCGGCGGCTACAAAAACGTCGAGCATAGAAACTTCGTCGACGATCAAAAATTCAGCGTCGATGGGATGGTCTTCATCATGTTTCCATGCCGATTGAATGGGATCCCAACCTAACAATCGATGCACCGTGCCCGCCTGACGGCCAGTGGCTTCGTGCAAACGCTTCGCCGCCCGCCCCGTCGGCGACGCCAACTTGATCGGCCCGACGGCGGCAGCTTCGAGGATGTCCAGCACCAAACGCAAGGTCGTGGTTTTCCCCGTTCCAGGCCCACCGGTCAACACGCTGAAAGATTCACGCAAAGCCATTTCGACCGCTTGCAGTTGGCTGGCGTCTGGCTGGTACTGTGCCCGCCGAATAGCTGCCATGACTTGCTCAGGATTGGCAGCAGCGTCGCTGTTTTGAGTATTCAGACGCCGAACGTTGGCGGCAAATTGAGCTTCCGCCGCGTCGGCTAGCGGATGGGCGTACCAGCGCTGGCTGCCGGAATCGGTGGGTGAAACTTCCGCCTGGGCAGACAAGAACGACGGACCATCGATACAAACAATGCCCTTGCGTTGAATAAGCTCGACCAGCGCAGCAGTGGCGTTTTTTTCACTCAATCCCAAGGTACTGAGCTGTTGATCAATCGCCGCCTCGGGCAGACAAGTGTGCCCCTCGCGCATGCCTTGGCTGAGTAAATGCAGCACCACGCCCTTGCCGCGCACCACCGAATCTTTGGGAATTCCAAGCTGATGCGCCATGCGTTCGGCGGTCTCAAAACCAATGCCGCGCAACTCACCGATCAACGCATAGGGATCCGCCTTGACGCGCTCAATCGCCGCCGCATCCCAACGCTCGTAAAGCTTATTGGCTTGTGAACCGTTCAAACCCAGGCCACGCAGCTCAGCCATTACCCGGTGCCGCGCCCGCCCGACTGCGAAGGCGTCGGCCAGTATTTTTGCTCGTACCGGGCCGATGCCATCCACCTGCTGCAATTTGGCGGGGCCGGCATCCATCGCCTCGAGCGCGTCGTCGCCGAAATGATCGACTAGGCGGCGCGCCATGTCCGGACCGATTCCCGGAAAAGAATCGCTGGCCAAATATTTTTGCAGGCCAATAGCAGTATTCGGGGTGGTTTGCTCCGACCAACTAGCCTGAAACTGGCGACCGAAGCGTGGATGGTGCTTCCAATGGCCGTGCAACTTCAAAAAATCGCCCTCGTGCACCTCGCCGATGTCGCCCGCCGCGGTGGTGGTGTCGGGAAGTCCAGTGCTCAGCGGCTCCTCGGGCGGCGCGGTGCCGTCGGAAACTTCCAGCACCACGACGGCAAAACCGCTGTCGGCGGCGCGAAAAACAATAGAGAGTACTTGTCCGCTGACGGTTTGATGTTCACCGCCACCGCCGTCTTCTCCATTCGGGAAAGACGATCGTCGGCTCTGGACGGGTGGCAGATTCTCCACTATCATGTGTGGCCCATTCGGGCGGCCTGCGCGGTGTTTTTGTCGTGCGGCGCCGGTAATCATAAACAGCCCAGCAATTCCTTGATCAAGGTCCAAGTCCGTTCCAACGAATCCCTCGACGCCGCGCTGCGCCGCTTCAAGCGCCAGTGCAACCAGGCCGGGATTTTTGTCATGATGAAGGAGAAGTCCTTCTTCACCAAGCCCACCTGGGCTCGCACCGAGGCAAAAGAAGAGCGCCAACGGGTGGTTAAGCGCGCCGAGCGTATTCGTCGCAACTCCCGCTTCTAAATTTTTGGAGTTCAGAGCTCATTTGAGCTCACTGAAGCTGGCCCCTGTTCTCGCGAGCAGGGGGCCAGCTTCACGCATTTCATGCCGCGACCTAGCGCTAGGCCCCAGCATTACCAACTTTCATGCCGCGCCGACTGAAAAAGAAAAAGCGCCAAGGGCAGCGCGATTTAAGTCAGGAATTCCAGGAATGGACTTTCGAAGTAGGCGCCGACGAGCACGGCAATCGCCTGGATAAATTTTTACACCAGCGCATCAGTTGGCGCTCGCGCCAGGGGATTCAGAATTTAGTCGCTGAAGAAGGTGCTGTGCAGGTCGTGCCGGGCAAAGACCCGCAACAGGCGACCATCGGGCTACTGCGCGTGAGTTTGAGATTGCGAACCGGCCAATTTGTCATGGTACGGCAGCCCAACCCTAAACCGCCGCCAGACGCCCCGATTGGGCCGGATCCATCGAACTTGGAAGTGGTTTACGAGGACCCGTGGTTGTTGGCGGTGAACAAACCGCCGCATATTTCGGTGCATCCGTCGCATGGCCATTTAACCGGGTCGCTGATCCACCTCATTCACGAGCGCCACCGCGCGGTGTGGGGTGAGACCGAAGATATGCCGACCCTGTGCCATCGACTGGACCGCGAGACCAGCGGGGTGCTGTTGACGGCAAAAACTCAGTTCAGCCGCACTCAAGTCGGCATGCAGTTTGAGGCAAGGGAAATTAACAAGACTTACCAAGCCTTAGTCGTCGGCGAAATGCAACAGGAGAGTGGCGTGATCGAATTGCCGATCGGGCGCGCGCTGAATTCCACGGTGCGGCTGCGCATGGGCGTGCGCGAGGACGGCGAGGGCTCGGCCAGTAAAACGGTTTGGCAGGTACTCGACCGCGCGCCGGGTCACACCTTGGTGAAATTGGAGCCGCATACTGGCCGCACCCACCAACTGCGCGTGCACCTGGAAGCGCTTGGTCATCCCATCGTTGGCGACAAGCTTTACCTAGGCGGCGACGACGTTTTTGTGCGTTCGGTAGAGCATGGCCTGACCGATTTGGATCGTGAATTCTTGCAAATGGATCGCCAGGCGCTGCATAACTGGAAGCTGGAAATCAGTCACCCGGAAAGTGGTGAAGCAACGCTGCTGGAGGCGCCGCTTTATCACGACATCGCCGATTTTCTGGCGGCGCTAAAGGCTGGTTCTTAAACGAAACAGCTGGCCATTGCTTGAGCCGAAGCCCGGCACCGGCGTATCCTTGTTGGGTGGATCGTATTTTCACCGCGCATGGGCCGCAGCAAGCCGAAGCATTGCTACTCAAAAATGTCCTGGCCGACGTCCGTCTCTCGGCCGCAAAGCCGCAATTATTGGCCAAACCGCTGCTGGTGGTGGTGCCGTCTTCGGAATTGCGGCTGAGCTTGATTTTACGTCTGGCAGCCGCCGGCGCGACGTTGGGGGTAGAGGTGCAGACTTTGCATTCGGTGGCTTTGCAGCTGCATCGCAACGCTGGCAACGACACCACCAGTCGCAGTCTGCTGTCGGAAGTGCTGGCCCGCCGCGCCATCGAGCAACAGCCCGGTTTATGTAGTAGCTTTCAGCCACTGGCCGACGGCTTGGGTTTGGTTGCGTCGACCGTGCGTGATTTGTTGAGCTCCGGTTGGGCGGCCGATGCGGGAGTGGCTGCGGGTGTTGAATCGGGTGCGGGTGCGATGGAGGGTCCGAGCGTTGGTGCTGGTGCTGGTGCGGTGTCGACCCAAACCGAAGAAACTCTTGCCGCTGCATCTCAAACCGCCAAACTCATGCAACTACACGGTGTCCGTCGGCCGGGTGATCTGCAGGCGCAAGCGGCGCAATTAGTGAATGAACATTTGCATGCGCGCGCAGTTTGGGTTCACGGATTCGCCGACGTCACTGGCCAATCCAAAACCTTGATCCAAGCATTGTGGAATTGGGGTGCAAACTTGATCGTGGATTTGCCGCCGGATCCGGCGTTTGATGGTGAAGATCGTGGTGGTCGTTTTGCACGCCGTTTTGTCCGCAAAATTTGCAATGTGGAATTGGGCGAGGTGAACATTCCGCCAACCGAGGTAAAGCGAAACTTTTTTCATACTTCCGGAACTGCAGATGAAGTGAGGGAGGTTGTCCATCGCATTCGAGTTTTGCTCGCCGACTCCCATTCCAACTCCCACTCCAATTCCAGCGGCCGCTGCAACAAAAATTCACCAGAACGCATAGGAGTGGTCGTACGCAACTTTGCCACTTACGCGGCGGATGTGCGTTACTGGTTTGAAGAACTTGGCGTTCCTTTTCGCAGTGGCTCGGCACCGGCAGGTTCGTTTCCGGATAACCGGCGCATGCAAGCGGCGATTGAGGTTTTGCAGCGCGGTGCTGAAGCATCGGTAGATCGTTGGTTGGATGCACTTTCACGCTCGGCCAAAGGACAGACTTTGGCTTCCAAGGCCGAAGACTTTCGCATTGCCATGCGCACCCTGGGCGTGGCTCATTTGCAACAAGCGGCAAAATTGCAGGCCGCGAAAATTGCTGGCGACAGCGGAATTTATCGTTTACCAGTGCGTACTAAAGTCAGTGAAGAGAGTGCCGAAGTGGAAGTCGGCGCCGAACAAGAAACGCGAAGTATACGTTCCAAAACAAGGTATTTAACCATTGCTCAACTCACCCTCGACATAGGACTACTTCAACAAACCTTGGAACGCCAACAGGCGTGGCCGTGCCAAGCACCGCTGGCCGAACACGCCGAATATGCTCGCTTGGCTTTTGAAAAAGACTTCGGTTGGCGTGCCAATGATGACTGGGTGCATTTGCTTACCAGTTTGGCCGAGTTGGATGGCCCCGAGCAGGAATATAGCCGCGAGGAATTCATGGTCTTGCTTTCTCGTTCGGCCAAGGATTTTGGCAGCGAAAACGCCGAAGCCAATGCCGGCGGCGTCGCGATTTTGGACTTTACTCAGGCGCGCGCTCGGACGTTTGATCATCTGTTTATTTTGGGGCTCAATCGCGGAGTTGTGCCGCGCAGCATTAACGACGACTCAGTTTTGCCTGACAGCCAGCGCGCCAAACTGCAATTCCTATTACCCGACTTGCAACAAAAAAGTCAAGCTCACGACGAAGAGCGCTACTTGTTTGCTCAACTGTGCGCCTCAGCTCCAAATTTGACCCTATCTTGGTTGCGCGCCGACGACGACGGCAAGGAATTGGCGCCGTCGCCTTATTTGCAACGCATTTGGTTGGCTGGTCGGGCTGGTGAAGCGGAGGAGCTGGCGTTTGCTGTGCCGCGATTGCGCAGTGCATTGTTTAACAATCAGCAGCAACCGTTGAATCGCAAGGAAGCGCCTCAATATTTTGCTTTGCGCGGTGAGCGCGGTAATTGGCGTCAGCTTTTAGCGTTGGATCATTCTGCTACGCGGCATGCGGTGTTGGATGAGTACGAACCTGATTATGCGGTGCCAGCACAGCGTGAAATCGCAAAAACTGTCGGACCATATTTGGGTTGGATTGGAGCGCGTAAAACTTCACCCGAGCGAGTATTTGTTACCCGGCTTGAAGCCATTGCGCGTTGTCCGTGGCGCACCTTGTTGGCCTCGCGATTGCGCTTGGAGCCCATTGCCGATCCCATGCACGACTTGCCTAGTACCGACGCGTTAATGGTGGGCAATGTGGTGCACGAAGCGTTGGAATTATTGATCAAAGATCAAGGCAGCGAGGTGCCGCGACCCAAGCCGTCGGCGGTTCAGGAAGCATTGGCTGCGTCAGCGCTGAAAGTAGCGTTGGGTGAGGAGTTGCGTTTGCAAGGCATGATCGACGCCTTGGCTGCCCAAGCCGAACCGTTTTTGCAGCGCGCAGTGAATTTCGAATGGCCGCAACCTGATTTTGTATTGCCGGTCGAGGGCTGCGAAGTGACTGAAACTACTACGGTAAATTGGAATGACTTGAGTTTTGAACTCAGCTTTCGCGCCGACCGGGTGGATAGTGGCGAAACTGGCTTGATCTACACGGATTACAAAGCGTCTAAGCCGTTGACCTCGGCCAAAGGCGATGCGACGCGGGCCGCAAATCATTTGAAGGAGGTGCAACAGGGCACCCGTTTGCAAGCTACGGCGTACGCGACTTCGTCTACAGGGGCTGTTGGTCGTTATTTGTTTTTGAACGTGGCCGACGACCTTGAGCGACGCTTGGCGGAAATTTGTGTGGTGGGTAGCGATGCAGGATTCGGTGATTCTTTTAGCCAAACTTGCGGTGTGCTTTACCAATCTTTAATGCTCGGCGTGGCCACTCCGCGATTTGAAACGGCCGATGGCAAGAAGAATAAAACCTGTGATTACTGTGATGTCGCCGATGCTTGTTTGGTGAATGACTCCGGCAATCGAAGGCGTTTGGTCGCAGCGGTTGAAAACCTTTCTATGAGCCGTTGCCATGCCACGATCGAAGACAGTACGAAGGCTGCACTGAGCGGCGCGGAATTGAATTTGACGGACCTCTGGCATTTGAACGACAAACCCAATCCGTGGCAAGTGGAGGAAGAATCATGAGTCCGACTTCCACCGCAACTTCGCTGCACGACGCGGCCTCGCGCCAGGCCGGTCGTACATTATTTGGCAAGCCGTTGGTTCTGGAAGCTGGTGCTGGTACAGGAAAAACCGCAGTATTGGTAGCGCGGGTGGTGCATTGGTGCATGGGATTGGGCTGGCAGAAATATCAAACGGCGAATCGCAATTACGAAGAAATAGCCGAAGCAGTTTGCGAAGGTGTCGTCGCCATTACTTTCACCGACGCTGCGGCCGTAGAAATGCAAGTGCGTGTGGCAAAGGCTATGCACGGTTTGCATTGCGGCGATCATCCGGCGTGGATGCCGCGCGTAGAGTTTAAATTTCCGGAAGAGGAAATAAAACTGCGTGCGGCGGCGTTGCTGTCGGCGGCGGATCGTTTACGGGTGCAGACCATTCACAGTTTTTGCTCCGCGTTATTGCGGCAAAATGCCTTAACAATCAACCTACACCCACGTTTCGAAATTGACGCCGATGGCTCCCGTGCCGAAGCGCTGGTTTTGGAATATTTAAGCACCCGCTTGCCGCAGCTTTATGGCGATACGCCCAACGCCGACGCCGTTCGTCTTGCTAGTCATGGTCACGGCCCCGGCAAAGTCGGCGAGGTACTGCTGATGTTTTTGCGCAATGCCGTCACCTCCGAGGACCTGCCCGATGACGCGGTCGACGATGCGACGGTGAGGTCAGTTTGTGAGGAGTTGCAAAAGTGTTTGGCGCCTGCGCTTGAGGTTTTTCAAAGTGCGGTTGCGGAAATGAAAAGCAAAAAGGGTTTAGCTGGACTTTTGAAATTGGCGGAGCAAATGCCGCTGCTGCAATCTCGCCTGGCGACGGTGCAAAACGTTGCTGGATTGAGCGAACTTTTCAGCGCTGGCGCACCGGGGGCGGAGATGAAGTCCAACAAGGCGCAGGAATGGACGCGCAATAAATTTACCAATACTGAAGAAGGGCTGCTTTCCGAAGCACAGACCGTCACTTTAAATACTGCTTTCACAGGCCTGGGGAGTTGGGCAAAAAACCTGTGCAACCTGGAGCCGGATCTGTTGACGTCGGCGATGCGATTGGTGAAACTATTGCTCGGCGAAATCAAACAAGAAATGCGACGCGCGGGCGTGCAAACCTATTCCGACCTACTAGTCGACGCGCACGCTTTACTTAAACATCATCCGCATTTGGCGGAACGCATGGCGGCCAATATGGACCAGCTCATGGTCGATGAATTTCAAGACACCGACGCCTTGCAATGTGAATTTCTTCAATATTTGGTTTTGCAGCCCAAGCAAGCTGGGCTGCCAGCGCCGGATTTGTTTTTGGTCGGTGACCCCAAACAATCCATATATGGTTGGCGGGGTGCCGATTTGCGCTCGTACCACGATTTTGTGCAAACCCTGTTGGCCAATGGCGGTGTAAAGTTTGACTTGACGGTCAATTTCCGTTCGGTGGTAGCAATTTTGGACGAGGTTGAGCGCTGCATAGAGCCGATCATGGTGGCGGAAGAGGGTCTGCAACCTGACTTCCAAAAATTGCGTCCGGCGCCTGACCATAGCGCATATTCTACGGAGGTTGCCGTTGAACATTGGGTTTCATGGCAACACGAAGGCTTAGAAGGAGAATCCACAAGCGCCGGCCGCGCGCGCGAATTAGAAGCGCAGGCTTTGGCTTTGGATCTCAAGCAACGCCATCAACGCGGGGATTTGAAGTGGAGAGACGCGGCCATACTCATGCGGTCGACTAGCGCGATGGAGACCTACCTCAGTTGTTTGCGCGACGCTGATATTCCGTTCCAAGTGGAGCGGGATAAAAATTATTACAAGCGTCGCGAAATTATTGATGCTGCTGCATTGGTGCGCAGCATTGTGGATCCGAATGATCAACTTGCACTTTTAACTTTGCTGCGTTCGCCGGTAGTGGGCGTACCCGACGCGGCATGGTTACCGTTGTGGGCGGAAGAATTTCCTGGTTTGATGGCGCAGTTGCAAGGCCCGAGTCAAACCGAAACCTTGCAACGTTTGCACGAAGTCGTGCAATCCGTTGCCGCCCAGGTGGAGCAGATGAACATCCCTGGGGTAGAGCGTATCGCCGATTGGCATAAGCTGTTGCAGTACGCGATTCACAGTTTGGCCGAATTGCGTCAGGACTTCCACATCCTGCCCGCAGACAAATTTGTGCACAAATTACGTCGCCGTTTTCCGTTGGAAGCTACGGAAGCAGCGCGCCACTTGGGTGCGCACCGATTGGCAAATTTGGAACGGTTCTTCCGTCGCCTAACCGCGTCATTAATGGATAGCGACGGCGGTCCACAATCCATTTTACGTTCGCTGCGCCGAGCGGTGGCCGAAGGCATGGATGAATCGGAAGCAGCGCCCGGCGATCAGGCGATGGATGCGGTGCGGATTATGACGATTCATAAATCAAAGGGTTTGACCTTCCCGCATGTTTATTTGGTAAACACCCACGCTACGCCTAGTGCAAGTCATCGCAAGATGATGGACTTCGGGCGTTCCGGCGGTCGCAATGAATTCCAAATTTTCGGCATGTCCACGCTTGGTTGGACTGGAGTAGAGGTGCATCGCAGACGGTTGGAAGTTGCTGAGCGTGTGCGCTTGTTATACGTGGCTTTGACTAGGCCGCAATTCCGTTTGGTGATTACCGGCAAGCGCGCGCCGAGCAAAAAGCCGAAGTCCTTTAGGCAAGCAAAATCGATTGAAGCTTTGCTGCAATTCCGTGGCGGCCTACCCGAATTGTTACCTGATTATCAAGCCCATGCAGGCAAGAGTTTTGACTTGCATGACATTTTTGGTGCGCGTTGGTTTTTTCCAAATCCGGCATCGGATCCGTCGCTGGTGGAAAGCAAAACTCCTGTGCCTGATCCTGAGTTAAGTGCTCAAATGCCGTTGTTCGCTACAGCCGGGCGCAGCGTGCCGCAGGTGCTGCATGAACTACAAAAATTGGAAACCGATCGGCGGCGAGCCCAAAAACGTCAAAGCAAAGCGCTGAAGATTACTGCTAGTGGTACCGTTTCGCATGAAGCGTTGCGCGAAGCCGTGCATAGTGGCGAGGGAGTGGACGTCGGCTTGCCGATTACGGATCCCATTTTTGATCCGGCGGCTCCCGATCGACATGCGCGCGCCGTCGGCACTGCGGTGCACCGTGCATTGGAGCTGATTGATTTGCAGCAAACTCCGGAAGCGGCCTTAGAGAAACAGTTAGAAAGCCTGCCGCAGGATTTACGCGGCTTCATTGCCACAGCAGATTTGGCCGACGTCGCCGCTCAGGCCAAACTGGTTTTGCAGCAAATGGATAACAATGGCATGTTGCATGAATTGTTTGAGCGTCGCGAGTACATATTAGGACGTGAAATCCCGGTATTGCTCACTCCAACCGACTGCAATCCTGACGAAGATCCGCTCGGCGCCATCGTCGGCACCTTGGATTTACTCTACCGCGATCCCGCCGATGGCCAGTTAGTTGTTGCCGATTTTAAGTCCGATCAAGTCGCCGACGCGCAAGCCTTAAAGCATTTGGCGAAAGCCTATCAACCACAGGGCGAACTCTATTGCCGCGCCGTCGAGCAACTGTTCCCCGACGAAGAACCGCCGCGTTTTGAGCTGTGGTTTTTGCGCGCGGGCGAAATCACGAGCAGTGGGGAGGTGTGACGACATTTTGTTTTTGGGGTGTGCGAACCACCTTAATATTGAAACTCTTGCCTGCCCAACGAGCCCGATCAGAGATGAATTCAAACATTAAAAAGCGGAGTCTGCTTGCCCTCGTGGCATGCCTCTGGTGTGCAATCGGCCTGGTTGGCTCGGCGCCAGCGCAGGAAAAACTTTCAGTCAACGGGCGCCAGTGGAATTATTTGCCCAAATTGGAGCTCAAATTCAATTCGGTTAATGGGCTGGATGAATATGTATCCGCAAGTGGCTTTATTCTTAGAAACGGCAAACTCAGTCCTAGTTTGGGACAAGCCGATGACATTTCGGTACACAAATCCTTTCGGCGTAGCTGGGATCATGAATTTGTGAAATCCTTTGGCAGCATGGAGGTGACGCAAAGGCTTTTGATACTCACCGTCCCTGGACTAGGCGAAGATTGGGGCAAAGACAAGAGCGTAGGCGACGCGATCCGCGTGCAAAGTTTGTGCGGTGCGTTAATGGAGTACGGAGCCGGTAAAGGGTTTTCGCCGATTCCAAATGAGAAATTGAAATGGACTAAGATTGGCGGCCAGAGTGCGGTTGAATTCACCTATACCGGGACCTTAAGCAGAGCGGGCGGCCCACAGTACGACGTGCCATTTTTTGCTACCGGCTGGGCCTTAGACTTTCCCGGCGACGACCTCGTCTTCCTTTTTTCTGGCCCCGATTCATCCGAACAGACTTTCAAGGATGCGAGTAAAACTATCAAAAGGGTTGCCGACAAAGTCAAAGCAGTAACAGAAAAAGAAAAAGCGAAAATACTCAAGGAATTGAATGACCTCGCGCGCGGCAAAATGAAGGCACGCTCTTGGGAGTACCCGCATCGTTCGATCGGTTATCTATCCTGGCTGAGCACGCCATCATTGCCCGCCGACGTGAATCAATCTTTGACCATTGCAAGCGCCTGGTTAATCAAACAACAACTTGACGGTCATTGGGAAACGCCGGATCAAGCACAACGCACGCAGGTTGGAGTTACCGCTTTGGCTGGTCGGGCGTTGATTGGCACCAATATATACCTGCAAGATCCTAACATCGAAAGCGCGTTGGAAAAAACAACGCTATGGATGCTTAAGCAGCAAAATGAAGACGGCGTCCTGGGCAAAGTATCAGGTAACTCCACCCCCTACAATCATGCAATTGCGAGCGCGTTTTTATTAGATCGTTATGAATCCACCCGAAGTTCCACCGCTGCCCTAGCAGCCGAAATTCAAAAAGCATTGGATTTCATTATGGCGACCCAAGACATCGGCGGTGCATGGGATTATGAAATTACCGAAACCGACAGTTTGAAATGCGATCCGTCGATAACCTTCTGGAATATTCTTGCGCTTTATCGTGGCTTGGAATGTGGTTTTAAGGTGGATCCGGAACGCCTGAAAAGAGCGCGCGTGGCAATGCTCAGCATGGCGGGACCTGATGGCAAAGTCGGTTATTTCGAACCCGGCGGTGACGTTGCTCGAACTGCCGACGGTGGACCTAAGTTTCCGTGGCATAAATCCGAATCCTTAACTGGGGCGGCGCTGTATTCGACCTTGCTGGTCGACTCCATGTTCTACGATGCAAAAATCCCAAGCGCTTTTCATTGGCATGCGACGCGGCGTATTTTGAATGCTCCGCCAACCATGGACCCGGAGGCATTTGATATTTATTACTGGCAAGCGGCTTCTTGCGGAGCGGCCATCATGGGCGGCCAAGAAGCTAAAGAATGGAAACTAGCGCTCAACCACATTCTGCTCGCTTGGCAGTTGGATGACGACCGCGGGTCCAACTACGGCGCCTGGCCAGCCGAATCGGTTTGGTCTGCCGAGGGCGGTCAGGCTTACACTACAGCCATGGCCATGCTGGCTCTGCTCAACGCGAATTCGAAAGCTATTCCCTATTTGGTAGCCGAAAGCAGTGAGCCGCCCGCCCAGCAGAGCGGCGTCGAAGATTAATGATCCTCGTGCCCCTCGTGTTCGCTGCGGCTTTCAAATTGAGATTCGTCGCCGTGGATAACCTTTTGTAGGTCAAGCGCGAATTCGAAATTTGGATCGGCCTCCAGGGCTTCCTCAATCAATTTTTCGGCGCCATCGCTGTCGAGCATTTCGTGCAACGCCGACGCATAAGCCCACAGCAAAGTGGACGTGCGCCAACCTAGGTCGTCGACCAATTTGGGCACGAAATCCATCAGCCATTCCACTTCACGATTCGCTACAGCCGACCAAGCAAACACCTCGCAGGTGCGTTGCAATAGAAGTGAGTCAGGGTGTAAACGGGCCAATTTCAGCAAGCCTTTGTAGGTCGCAAAATCGAAATCGGCTTTCTTTTCATCCGCCACCAATTGGTTATCGGGCAAGTCAAAAATCTGCGCATTTTCGTGAGTAGCCATGACCCAGGGCAATGCGCCCTCTGCGCCTAGTCCGGCCAAAACGCGTCCGGCGCGGTGGAAAGGTAACATGCCCTCTTTTGCAAAATGCGCGGTGCTCGCCAAAGCCAAGTGCATATTCGGCAGCGGGCCAGCCAGCAAGTTATTGAAATGCTTGGACTCGTCGACGCGGGGCTTAAATTCGAGTACTTTCAAATCGACCCCAGGCTTCATCGGATAGCCCATGTAGTCCATTTCTTCCAACACCTTCGCGGCGCCCGGATGTTCGATCCAACGCTGCGTATCCTGACGTCCCTCGCCACCGGATTTTTGCGCGGTCAAGATCAAACCAGGCACGCGCACGCCATGGGGAATAATCCAATAATGCGTTTCCGCGCCGACGGCATCGGCCAGGGCTTCTCCAATACGTGAAACCATGCCCGGCAAGGTTCGCGACGGATCCAGCGCCAGCGCCAGCATTCCGCCCGGCGCCAATTTACGTGCCCCGTGACGCAGCGCTGCTGGTCTAAAACTACGCGCCCGACGTTGCTCCCACATCGCGTTTTCACGTACAAAAATGTAATCAAACTTGCCGTCGGCTTCGGCGGCGGTGGCGGTTAAACCGTTTAATTCCAATTGCAGCCAACTTGGTTGATAACCCCAAGCCACTTCCGCCAACTCAGGCGGATCAACTGCCCAATGCACGCTTTTTGTGCTGACGTTTTTCAACGCACGCATCGACGGTCCATGCGGAGTGCCAACCATCAATACGCGTTCTGCTTTACCTTTTAGAACTAAAGGAAACAGAACTTCGGCCGACCACAATCGATCCATTTCTGGCGTCGGCGTAATGACGTTGCGTCCGTCGGCCAAAAAGAAGGTGCCGAATACCGAGGCTGCTCCACCGCGGTCGAGCACGCGCGCGACCGAACCTCGTCCAGTTTTTTGGCCACTCTGCTCACTATTGTTGATGGCAATTTTGTATTCAAACCAATCGCGAAATGGATGGCCGGTGGTGGGCACGGTGGGAGCTCCGCTTTGCATGAATGGAATCCCGATTGCGATGATCAACGCCGGAATTCCAAGCCGCAGATTGGCGGCTGTTGCGCATGCCAAGGCAGCCACCAAGGCGATGGAAAAGGCTGTATTTAAACTCGCCTGACCGGCAAAACGATGGTCCATTCCGCCGAGTAGCAAGTAGCCCAAACCAAAGCCGATCAACGCCAAGCCCAATGCCATGGACGTCGGCACGCCTTGTTTGCGCGCGCCCAAAGTTGCGCGCATCGCGGCAGCCCAGGCGAACATTGGCAGCGCGCCTAATGCCAAGGTAAACAGCGGCACCCAAACCCAATGGTTTTCGGTCAGCGGTTCGGTACGGCCGAGCAGGTTGAGCAGCGGGCCCCAGCTAATTAATCCGGCGAACACTTTGGCTTCGGATAATTTTCCGGCCGAAACGGCGGAGGTCGAAATCGCGAAGGCGACCACACCGCACAGCAAAGCCGCGCCCGGGAAACGCAAAAGTTTGTTGTCGCCGATGGAGGTACCGAGCAGCCACCAACCGAAAGCGAATACACCAACCAGTGAAACGGCGCGGCGCGTATCCTGCAACACCGAACCGTCGTCGAACAAAGTTAAGTAAGGGTGCAACGCAATCATCATGGCCGCACCGAGCAGCGCGACCATGACGACGCTAACTTGCTGCAAATTTGTTGGCGGCTCAAAATCGGTCGCTGGATCCGCTTTGCCCACTGGGGGCGGCAGCAAGATTCCAACCAGCATCAGCAAAAACAGCCATGGGCCGGTGCCGAAATTCACCAGCATCAAACCCAGGCAAAAGGCCACTAACATGGTGCGACGCCCAGCGCAGGAGGTCGGCGTGAGGACTTGGCCGAGGCGGCGGGCGACGATGGTCAGCGGAAGGGTCATGCCGAGCAAAATCGGGATGGCCAGCCAGCGCGGGCAGCTCGGTAGGATCCACGCCGCTAATCCAACGGAGGACGCCGATAATAGGTGTAAATGACCGCATGGCCCGGGCCGCATTAAGCCGATGCCCAAAGCTAGCGCGACCAAGCCGCCGACCAGCGCATAGTGCGCGTCGGAACCGCCCAGCGCCATCGCGCCACTATCCACGAATGCCGCCACCACCGTGGTCAGGGCAAAAATGTAACCGGAAAATCTCAGGGAGCGGGGGATCAACGAGCTTGCAGGGTTAGGAGTACGTTCTCGGAAAGAAGCGGGAAGACGCGACGAAGGGACAAAAGGTTCCAGCCGGCGGCTTCGGCTTCGGCGCGGATGGCGTCGGCTGGGATGTATTCGCGCACCACCCGCGCAGGTAGTCCAACTCGATGGCGGATTCGGCGCAGGCGGTTTTTGTAATCCCACCCAGGGTAGTACGCGATCACGGCGCGCGCGGCAATTTGGCGCAGACTCTTGAGCGCGGCGATGCGATCGGTGGCATCAAAATGTTGCATCAGGCGCAGGCTGAGTAGCACGGTTTCGTCAGGCAGTTGCAGCGGGGATCGGTGCAAATCACCGACCACCTCCATGCCGACGCCTTGTTTTAACCGCAAGACCTGCAACATTTGTCGACTCAAATCCAAATTTACCACCTTGCTGCCGAGGGCGCGGATTCGTTCGGTAAAACGTCCGGTGCCGGCCGGTACGTCGACCACCCATTTCGGCGCGCTGCCACCGTTGGCGCGCTGCAATTCGGCACTCACCGCGCGCCAAATGCGCTGATTATTCATGCGCCGAATCGGCCCACGATAGCGTCGGTCGTAACGCGCGGCGATTTCTGCAACGTTGTACTGCCCGGTCCAGTCGGTGGGTGGTTTGGACACCGGCATACGTTACCCGACCGAATCAGCTTAGATCGAACATCAGCAGCTCACATCCGGCGGATCCGGCGGCGAAATCTACGCGATCCATTTGATTCAAAGCCAAGCCGTCGCCAGCGGATAGGTCAAAATCACCGACGGTGGCTCCGCCGCTGATGACTTGGATCCATGCCCCGCGATGGCCTCCTTTGCCAGTTTCGCCGGGTGTGCCATGGTCGCCATGCTTGGAGGCCAGATCGCGGTGGCTTTGTTGATTAGGCTGCAATTGAATGGCATGTAGAAGAGCATCTTGGTGGATTTTCAACGAGCCATTGCGCCCATCCGGCGACGCTACCAACTGCCATACGCCCGGATTTTCGTGCACGCCGATCGGCCGCGATTCATAACTGGGCGCCAAGCCACGCTGCTGCGGCGTAATCCAAATTTGCAACAGGTGCAAATCCTCGTCGGCCGACGGATTGAATTCGCTGTGAGTGACCCCAGAACCGGCAGTCATGCGCTGCACTTCACCGGCAGAAATCACTGACCGATTTCCCATGCTGTCGCGATGTTCAATCGCGCCGGAAATCACGTAGGTAATGATTTCCATGTCGCGATGGGGGTGTTCCGGAAAGCCGCCGCCCGCCGCGACCCAGTCCTCGTTGATCACGCGCAAACTGCGGAAACCCATGTGCACGCGATCAAAATACTCGGCAAAACTGAAGCTGTAGCGGGTTTTCAGCCAACCATAATCGCCTTGACCGCGCTCGCTAGACCGCCGCAAGCTTTGCATTATTTCACCTCCTGGGCGACGTCGGCAAGATCGCGGCGTTCGCTTGGAGTTTCTTTTTGCGCGTAACCATCAGGCAGAGCGCTAGCCGGGCCAGGTTTGCCGATGACAAACGCGGCTTGGGCTCGGTATTCGGATTCGTCGACGTCAAAAGCTTGGTAGGCAAGCGCGTGGTCGAAACCGCCCATGAAGTGGCTGCCCAGACCCAACATCGAAGCTTGCAGCGCCATGCCGTAAGCCGCTGCGCCGGTATCAAAGGTGTGGTAGCTATTGGGTTTTTCGTTGTGGCGGAAATTACGACGACTGAAAATTACGCCTATGACCGGTGCGTTTTCGGCCCAAACGCGATTGCCTTCGACCAGGACTTGAGCGGCGTCGGCGTGGGGACCGGAATTACGTTGGATGTAGCGGATCATCCACGGTTGCTCGTTGTAACAAGACGGCGCCCAGCGTGCGGCTTCGAAAACCGCGTTCAGAGTTTCGGCTGGAATGGCGTCAGTCAGGTATGAGCGCGGGGACCAGCGGCCGACGAAGATTGGGTCGGCTTTTGCCTGTGGAGTTCGGGTGGTTGTGGTCTGCATGCGGATATTATCTGTTATAACAACTATTGGTGCAACTATAATCTGGCCACTGTGGTCAAAGACCTTCCAAAATCCGTCACCCGGGACGCTCACTTGGCATTGATACAAGTACATGAAGCTGTATCCGATGAATTTCGACTGCTTTTTCAACAGTTTGGATTAACTGCCACCCAGTTCAACGTGCTACGAATTTTGGTACAAGGTGACCCCGAAGGCGAATCCTGTGGTCACATCGGCAGCCACTTGATTCATCGTGTGCCCGATGTAACCCGCCTCGTCGACAGGATGCAAGAGCACGGTTTGCTCGAACGATGTCGCAGCCACAATGACCGCCGCGTAGTCAATATTTGCATTACCCAACACGGTCGCGAGCTGTGCGAAACCCTATACGAACCGCTGGCTGAATTAGAGGACCACATCATGAAAGTGCTCAACCTGGAAGAGCAGGCGCAACTAAATTTGCTACTGCGTCGGATTTTGCTGCAATTCCAAACGCAAGGCAGCGCATGATCCCCGGCCTACTGACCTGGTTTGTAGATCGACGCCGCAATTTGCCGTGGCGGCGGGTGGCAGATCCCTATGCCACGTGGGTTTCCGAAATCATGTTGCAGCAAACCCGCGTCGAGGCGGTGATCCCATACTTCGAACGCTGGATGGCGCGTTTCCCCGACGTGCATGCTCTGGCGCGCGCGTCTGAAGAGGAGGTTCTGCAACACTGGGCTGGGCTTGGTTACTACCGACGCGCCCGTTTTTTGCATCAGGCAGCATTCCGCTTGGTGAAAGAGAGTAATGGCGAATTGCCGCGGACGTCGGCGGAATTGCAAAAAATGACCGGCGTGGGTGAGTACACGTCGGCGGCGATTGCGTCGATTTGTTTTGATGAGGCCATTCCGGTGGTGGACGGCAACGTGAAGCGCGTGGCGGCGCGGTTTTTATTGCTGGATTTGGCCGCCAACGACCGCAAGTTGCATCGCGCTGCTGACGAATGGGGCCGCGGTTTAATGGCCCAATTGGTGGCCGCCGACAATCCCGGCCAGCACGAGGAAATCGAACAAAAATCGGCCCGCGCTGGTGCGCTCAACGAAGCACTCATGGAACTAGGCGCGACCATTTGCACGCCGCGCAGTCCGCAGTGTGCTCTGTGCCCAATTCGTTTTGCCTGCAAGGCTGTAAAAAAGGACGTCGACCCGGCGGATTACCCACGCTCAGCCAAACGCACGCCGTGGAAGGTGCTGGAGCTAAATCTCATTTGGCACCAGGACGGGCCCTTGTGTTTGCTACAGCAACGCACAGAAGGTTGGAATCCTGGCCTATGGGAACCGCCGACGGTGGAGCAGGGCATCGGCGAAGAAATTTGCCAAGTCAAGCACACCATTACACATCACAGAATTACCGCGCGGGTCTTTAAACTGCGCGGTCCAGTGAGCGCTCCTCTAACGCCGCCCGACGCGGTCCCGCTGACTGGATTGGCCAGGAAAATTTTGGCCATGTGTTGGAAAGCATGCTAATTCCCATCCTGTCCATTTTGCTTGGCCTGACCCAGCCGCAGTCGTCTAGTGGCGACGGCCAGAATATTCCGTCGGCGCAGGTACCGACGCTGAGCGCCGAAATCGAATTGGACGGCGAATTACGCGAGGCAATTTGGAGTCAAGCTTTGGCGCTGGGCGACTTCACCGAGGTGGAGCCCATCGAAGGCAAACTTGCCGATCCTAAGTCCGAGGTGTTTCTATGGCGTTCTCGCACTCACCTCTACATCGGCTTGCGCTTTTGGGAGCCTGACACTGCCAACATGGTGCTGCAAAACATGCACCGCGACGCGTTTTTGAATGAAGATGATCGGGTGCAAATTGTATTCGACACCTTTCGCGATGGCAAAAACGCCTACTTCTTCCAGCTCAGCGCGGCTGGCTCGCGTGGCGACGCGTTAATCGGTGGCAATGGTCAAAATTTCAACAAGCGTTGGGATGGTTTTTGGGAATCTAAGACCAAAGTTCACGCCGACTGCTGGACTGCCGAAATTGCGATCCCTTTCCGCACTTTGGCCTGCGGCGATGACGGCGTTTGGGGTGCAAATTTTGAGCGCTTCCGCAGCGCCAACCGCCAAACCACACGCTGGACTGGCGCCAAGCGCGAATACGGCATGATGACCGTGCAGGACATTGGTGTACTGACTGGTTTTCAAGATGTGGATCAGGGCAATGGCGTCACGGTGACTCCGTATTTCAAAGTCAAGCGCCTCAGCGAACACGGCGGCAGCAAAGATTGGGACGTCGGTTTTGGTGGCGAAGTGGATTGGTGGATCACGCCACAGCTGAAGATGTCACTGACCGCGCGCACCGACTTTGCTGAGACGGAGGTCGACAGCCGTAAGGTCAACCTGTCGCAATACAGCCTGTTCTTCCCGGAAAAACGCGACTTCTTTTTGGAGGACGCCAACCTGTTCGAATTTGGTCCACGTGGAAGTACGGTACTACCTTTCTACAGCCGTCGAATTGGTTTAGTTAACGGCGAAGAGGTTGACGTCGAGGCGGGCATGCGCCTCCGTGGACGAGCCGGTCCGTGGGGTTTGGGATTGCTGACGGGGGGCACGCCGACCACACCACCTGAGGAACGCACGTTGGGTCCCGAGGCCGAGTGGTTTGTTCCGCCAACCCGGTTCAAACCTCATTCGGGAACAGCACAATGCGGCAATTGGACTTAATGCTACACCCCAGTCCACAGCCGAAACCTAGTCACCGGGGCGGACTGGCGCTACAGCACCGACGCCTTCGGTGGGCAATTTGACCTCAATACCTACGCCGTGCGATCCGATGACGAAGCTACTAGCGACGTAGATGGAATGGTTGGCGGTCGCGCCGAGTTGCGCACCAGTGATTGGAATTGGACGGTTGACCTTCACATGGCGAAAGGCGAATTTGATCCGGCGATGGGTTATGTCGCCCGCCCCGGCCAGTCAAACTTCAATACTCGTGTCGATTGGGAGCCGCGCCCGACTGACCCAGGAAGTTCGATCCGCAAATATCAATTCCGCTTTGAACCGCGCTTGTGGTTTGAAAACGGCGGTCGCGTGATGTCGCATAACTTAATTGTGCAGCCTTTCGGTTTGGAATGGCACGACGGTAGTGAGTTGCGCTTTTTCACCTCGCTGAATGGCGACCGTGTCACCAGCACAGACTTCGAACCAGGCGGCGTACCGGTTTCTTCCGGCTACCACAGCTGGGAAAGCGTGACTACGCGTTATGAATCTTCTGAAGCCAACGACCTTTCGTGGGAGGGCTACCTCGGTTACGGCTCCTGGTACGACGGCTTTCGCACCCGATTTGGTTTCGACTTGAACTATCGACCCGTGCCCGAGTACTCGCTGATGATGGAGTACGACGAAAACCAAGCCGATTTAGAAAACGGCGATTTTGTCACCCGCGTGGTCGCTTTGGGCGGCAACTTTTACACTGAATCCGAGTTGAGTTGGCAGAACCTAGTGCAGTTGGATAATCAATCCAAAGAACTCGGTTGGCAAAGCCGTTTACGTTGGATTCATCGCGATGGTCAAGAGCTGTTTTTGGTCGCGAATTTGGGTTGGATGGAAGATTTCGACGGCTCCATCATTCCAACCGAGCGCGACGTGGCGATGAAGTTGGTTTACTCTATACGCCTGTAATCGCCTTGGCGCCGGCGTCGCCGGCTCGCGCCCATCATTGATTCATGAATCCACGCAATCCAAAATCGTTGCTTGCGCTGCTATGCGTGATTGCGATTTGTTTGTTACTGGGGACTAGCGCACGGTGGGGGCAGGACCTGCGGCAGCAACGGTTGGACGGGCTGTTTCCGGCCATCGCGATAACCGAATCGAGCGACGAGCAGGGGGAAGACATTGCAGCCTGGTTCAGCATCGACGGCGACGGTCTTTATCACACGCGCCGCGTTTCGCGATTATTCGAAGAAGGTTTCCCGGTCGCCGCAACCGATGAACGCCTTAACCACCCCGACGGCGCCGCAATTCCATGGCCGCCGTTTTATGAAAACGTTTGTTACGCGCTGCTCTCGCCATTCGCCCCGAGTGATCCCGCCGCACGCAGCCAGTATTTAGAACAAGCCGTCGCCATGCTGCCGTTTTATTTTGGTTTGCTGAGCATAGTTTTATTGATTTGGGTAGTTCTGAAAATGCCGACGAATGCCGAATCGAAAAATGCATCTCAATTGCCGGCCGCACTCTTGGCCGGGCTTTTATTAGCTCTTAATTACGGTGCAGCCCACTACAGCGCGCCCGGCATCGGCGACCACCATGCCTGGGTGGCTCTATTAACCTTAGGTATGTGGGCGCTGATTGCCGTCGGCATGCGCGAGGATGTTTTGGAACAACCGAGACGCGCGGCGAAGTATGGGGTCATGGCTGGCGCGGTGGGCGGCGTGTTGTTGGCACACCAACCCGGCCCGGCACGTGCCCGGCCTGGCGGTGGCCACGGCCATTCGGGGGGGAGCTCGCGGGCCAGAGGGCGTGTTAGCCAGGGCA
>JACKQG010001352.1_pt1 | contig 34163 bp, 30 predicted proteins | sample 8237621 | NCBI WGS metagenome assembly JACKQG01 (sample SAMN15677084, study PRJNA649215) | marine metagenome | biome: marine; feature: Black Sea; material: saline water; isolation source: suspended particulate matter (SPM) from the Black Sea western gyre | collected 2013-06-09/2013-06-10 | depth...
GCGCCGCCCGGGCCAGCCCCTCGGACACGGTGTAACGCGTCGTCCAGATTGGTATCCCCTGCACCCGGGCCGCAGCCCCCTGCCTGGCAGCGGAGTTGAGAGATTGTACCCCTTCTTCACTCGGAAGAGGGTCTTCTTTGCCGTACAGCATTCCGGGCCACTCCTCGACGTAAATGCAGTATAGCGTGTTTTCACCCATACCCTTCACCCTCGCCAGCGCCTCTGCCACTACCCCGGAGCTTTCCCCGCGTACGGCCACAAGGGTCGAGCTCGTGTACAGCGGCTTCAAATCCGCTGCCATCGCGAGATTGACTATCTCTGCCTGTACCTCGGGGGCGTGGGCCTCGCCCCGTTCTGACCGACGAAGGTCTTCGCGCGACACCGACGGAATGTGATGGATCGCTTCTTTAATCCAACCTTCTCTCAGTGCGATGCCGTAGATCATGCCGGCGGTGGCTATGCCCCCGCCAAAGGCAGTCGCCAGTGGTTTCTCTACTATGTTGACCAGCCAGGCCACCACCACCATCGTGGTCGGCACCAGGCCCACCAGGAACACCCAACCACGCTTCCTGTCGCGCCAGCGCAGAAGGTCGAGTCCACCCGACTCGATGGTAAACGCGCCCAGCAGGCCGAAGGCGTACATATCGCCCAGCACGCCCATCTCGCCCTGGGTGACCAGCACAATCGCGATGGGCACGATGGTGGCCACCAGTATGGCTATGTGCGGAGTGTTGAAGCGCCGATTACGTCGCATCATGCGACGGGGGACGTAGTGCAAGTCGGCCAGTTTCAAGAAAACGTGGTAGGCACCGATGATGGCCGTGTTGGCCGCGAACAGCAGCAGCGACGCAGCGGTGAACACCACCGCCGTCGACAAGAACTGCACGTTGGTCTGGGCCGCGAGGTCAGAAATGAAACGTTCGCTGCCCGGTATCGATACGTTGGCACCCACTTTTGCCACCGACAGCAAGGTCAGCATGGGCGAGGTCAACAGTATGGTGATTATCACACCCACCATGGCGAACATGGCCGTGCGCTTGACCGGTTGCCGCAACACCGGCGACAGCTGGCTGATGCTCTCCAGTCCCGAAAAAGCCAACCACGCCGCTCCGAAACCGACCAACAGCTCTCGCATACCCAGCTCGCGAACGCCGTCAAAAAGACTGAACAGTGTTTTCCAGCCCTCGAGATCGAGGCTGGTGAGCATGACCAGCAGCACGACCATGTTGGTGAGGAAGGAGGCCACTGCCATCACCAGCGAGAGCCTCGCGCTCTCGCGCACGCCCACGATGTTGACCGCCGCCAGCAGCCCCAGGCCCAGGCAGGCAAAAAAGGGTACGTTGCTCGCCACGGTCGGGAAAACACTCGACAGGTAATAGAAACCCGAAGTGGACGAGATCGCGCAGGTCAGGAAGAAATCCACCGTGATGAACATCCCGCCCAGGGCGCCCATTCGTTCCCCGAAGGCCATCTCGCCGATCGCCACCACGCCGCCGCCGTTGGGCGTGCGCTCCACGATCTCTATGTACTTGATAGAGATGAGCACAAATCCCACCGAAGTGAGCAGAACGAAGAAAGGAGCGTTGGTGCCTACCAGTTCGAACAGTATGCCCGGCACGTAGTAGACCGATGTCCCGATATCACAGAACACCACGGCCCATGCCAGCAACCACGTAAGCTGCCGTGCGCCGTCCTGGGAAGAATTGGATGCAGCCAACAGACCAGCGGGGCAAAGACCGTCGGCTACTCAGGCCTGCTCGAGTTGCAACAGCAACTCTTCGCGCCCGGTCACCGGGGCCGAACACGACGTACCCCGGCAAAGCCAGGCCGTCGGAACTCCCTCGGCATTATTTTTACCGCGAACGGGGGCTGGGAGCCAGCTTTCGCCTGTGCCATCTGACAGGGAAAGTATCTCGAGACCCGGCAGGGGATATGCGAGCGCCTCGGCGGTCAGCGATCCGACTCCGTCCTGCAACGGCGCGGAGGGCAACGGCTTCTCGCCACGGATGACCAGCAAGGACCTGCCGCTGAGCGTCGCCAGGGTCACCCCGAGCAGGGCCGCTCCACCGTGGGGGTTGGCCAGGGCTGTCCCCAGCAGAGCCTCGCGTGAACGTTCAGCCGCCTCAAACCAGTGTTCCTCGGCCGTAAAAAGATACAGCCTGTCGAGCAATTCCACGGCAACCGCGTTGCCCGACGGGACTGCCGAATCCCAGGCTTCGCGGGTGCGCGCAAGCGGTGTATCTGCTCCCGCCTGGGAAAAATAGAACCCGCCCTCGGCGTGGGCAAAACGGTCGAGCAGTCCCTGCCCCAAAGCCTTCGCTTCGTCGAGAAAGCGCGGTTGTGAAGTAGCCGTAAACAGTTCCAGGCAAGCGCGGCCCATGAAGGCGTAGTCGTCGAGGAAAGCCCCCACCCGTGCCGAGCCGCCGGCGTGCAGGTGCAGCAGGCCACCGTCGCCGTCGCGCATCTGCGACAACACGAAGTCGACAGCAGCCTGCGCGTCAGCTACCAGGTCAGCACGACCGGCTGCCCGGCCGGTAGCCGCCATCGCCGCTGCGGCCAGCCCGTTCCAGTCGGCCATCACCTTGTCGTCTCTTGTCGGAGCAACCCTGTCCTGCCGCCGTGCCAGCATGGCGGGCAGCACCCTGCCAAGAAGTTCGCGGTCGCCGGCCGATGGCTCACCCGCGAGGGCCTCCAACCTGATAACGTTGCCAGGCTCCGGGGCGCCACCCCCTTCCCAGTTTCCGGCTTCGCTCACGTCGAGCAGTTCGCAAGCCCGGGCAAAGTCGGCTGGCGCCACCGCGTCGGCCAATTGCTCGCGGGTCCAGGTATAGAAAATGCCTTCCACGCCTTCACTGTCAGCGTCGAGGGTGGCCGCAAAACCACCGCCCGGCAAGCGCATATCACGCCTGAGCCAGTCGAGGGTGGAAACCGCGACCTCGAGATACCGCCCATGGCCGGTCAGCTTCCAGGCCCCGAGGTAGCTGGCCGCCAGTGAAGCCTGGTCGTAAAGCATCTTTTCAAAATGGGGAACGTGCCAGACCCGGTCTACCGAGTAGCGATGGAAGCCACCGCCCACGTGGTCGTGCAGGCCGCCGTCGGCCATCGAGTCCCAGCTCAACCGCAGCAATGCACGGCGCTTGTCGTCGGCTTCGTGCGCCTCGGCTGCCAGGAGCAGGTCGAGCGCGCTGCAGGACGGAAACTTGGGCTGGCTGCCAAAACCCCCGTGCTCGCTGTCCACGGTTTCGAGCAGGCCATCGGCCACGCGCAGCAAGCGGCCAGCATCAACGGCGCGAGCAGCGTCCCTGTCGCTCGCCATTTCACGCCGCAACCAGTCCGCGGTCTTGGCGGCACTTTCGCTGACCTCGTCGCGTCGGTCGTTCCAAGCCCTGGCCACTCCCGCCAGCACCCGGCCAAAACCAGGCAACTGGCCGCGGTCCTCGGGCGGAAAATACGTGCCGGCGTAAAACGGCTCGAGACCCGGAGTAAGAAAAACCGTCATCGGCCAGCCTCCGTGACCGGTCATGGCCTGCACCGCGCGCATATAGAGTTGGTCAAGGTCAGGGCGTTCTTCGCGGTCGACCTTGATGCACACGAACAGCTCGTTCATCTGTGCGGCCAGAGTCGGATTCTCGAAGGTCTCGCGCTCCATGACGTGACACCAGTGGCAAGCCGAGTAACCAATGCTGAGCAGGACGGGGAGCTGTTCCTGCCGCGCTCGCGCCAGCGCCGCCTCACCCCAGGGCTGCCAGGCCACGGGGTTCTCCGCGTGTTGCTGCAGGTAAAGGCTGGGCTCGTCCGAAAGGCGATTTACCGCGGTCTTATTCGACACAGGGCTGGCCATGGGCAAGCATAATCATGGACCTCAAAAGTCCACAATGATAGGCGGGCCCCGTGGGCCCTCCGCGCGGCTAGGAGCCCGTCCCCAGCTGCGCCTCGGCCAGCTTGAGAGCCAGCAGCGCAGCCTCGGTGGCTTCCGTATCGGCCGCCGGATCGTCGAGTGTCGCCTGGGCCTGGTCGCGGTCGCGCGCTGCCGCCTCGGCGTCAATTTCGCCTGCCGGTTGGGCGCTGTCGGCGAGTACGGTGACCGTATCGTCCACGACCTCGGCGTAGCCGCCGCTCACTACCAGCTCGTGCTTGTCGCCCCTTGCGTCGGTGTAACTGAGCACGCCGGTGTCCAGTCCGCCAAGAAAGGTAACGTGCTCGGGCAGTACGCCGAATTCACCGGCGATGCCCGGGGCCGTGAGTTCACTGACCTCGGTATCGGCCAGCACCCTTTCCGGGGTCACTATGCGCAAGCGAAGGCTCACGTCAGGCCGCCATCTTCTCGGCTTTCTCGCGGGCCTGCTCGATGGTGCCTACCATGTAGAAGGCCTGTTCGGGCAGATCGTCGTGTTTTCCTTCGACCAGTTCCTTGAAGCCCGAGATCGCGTCCGCGCGTTTGACGTAAACACCCGGCGTGCCGGTAAAGGTCTCGGCAACGTGGAAGGGCTGGGAAAGGAAACGCTGCACCTTGCGGGCCCGCGCCACCACCAGCTTGTCCTCTTCGGAGAGCTCGTCCATCCCGAGAATCGCGATGATGTCCTGCAGATCCTTGTAGCGCTGCAGCACTTCCTGCACCGAGCGGGCCACGTCGTAGTGCTCCTGTCCCACCACGTTGGGGTCGAGTATGCGCGAGGTCGAATCCAGCGGATCCACGGCCGGGTAAATGCCCAGCTCGGCGATCTGCCGCGACAACACCGTGGTGGCGTCCAGGTGGGTGAAGGTCGTTGCCGGTGCCGGGTCGGTGAGATCATCGGCGGGCACGTAAATCGCCTGCACCGAGGTAATTGAACCCTTGGTCGTGGTCGTGATGCGCTCCTGCAATCCACCCAGGTCGGTACCCAGGGTGGGCTGGTAACCCACCGCCGAAGGCATGCGCCCGAGCAGGGCCGACACTTCCGAGTTGGCCTGCGTGAACCTGAAAATGTTGTCGATGAACAGCAGGACGTCCTTGCCGTCGTGGTCGCGGAAGTACTCGCAACATGTCAGCGCCGTCAGGGCCACCCGCGCACGCGCGCCGGGCGGCTCGTTCATCTGCCCGTAGATCAACGCCGTCTTGTCGATGACCCCCGACTCGCGCATCTCCATCCAGAGGTCGTTGCCTTCACGGGTACGCTCGCCTACGCCGCCGAACACCGAGTAACCTCCGTGTGCCTGGGCGAGGTTGTTGATCAGCTCCATGATGATGACGGTCTTGCCGACGCCAGCACCGCCGAACAGTCCGATCTTGCCACCCTTGGCGTAGGGACACAGAAGGTCGACCACCTTGATGCCGGTTTCAAAAGCCTCGACGGCCGTCGACTGCTCGGTAAACTCGGGGGCAGCCCTGTGTATGGGCCACCTGTCGGTCGCCTCTACCGGTCCGCCGCCGTCAACCGGCTCGCCGATGACGTTGAGGATGCGCCCCAGGACAGCCTCGCCCACCGGCGTGGTGATGGGCTGTCCGGTGTTGGTGACCTCGGAGCCGCGCACCAGCCCTTCGCTGGAGTCCATGGCTATGGTTCGTACCGTGCTCTCGCCGAGATGGGCCGCGACCTCCATTACCAGGTTGTCGGGCTCGTCGTTGATAGCCGTGTTGGTGACCGTGAGAGCGGTCAGGATATCGGGCACCTCGCCGGGCGGAAATTCCACGTCCACCACTGCGCCCATCACCTGGGTGATCCTGCCTTTAGCCATTACTGCTCGTCTCCTCCGTAGTTTGTCGCCGCCCCGCGTTGGCCTGCGGCCCGCGCTCGAGTGCGTCAGTCCCTGTGTGCTTTAACCGTTGAGTGCCTCGGCTCCGGCGATGATCTCCATGAGCTCACCGGTAATCGTTGCCTGCCTCGCCTTGTTCATCTGCAGTGTCAGCGCGTCCATCATCTCGCCAGCGTTACGCGTGGCGCTGTCCATTGCCGTCATGCGTGCGCCGTGTTCACTCGCGGCCCCTTCGAGCATTGCCTGGTAGACGGTGGTCTCCAGGTAACGGGGCAACAAGCCCGCCAGCAGTTCCTCGGCGCCCGGCTCAAACAGGTAGTCGGTGGCCTCATCGTCGCCCTCGGCGCTTACAGCGTCACCGTCCTGCTGCGACGATGCCTCGCCTCGATCGATGGGCAGTATCTGCCGGGTGCGCACTATCTGGGTCATGGCCGATTTAAACTCAGAGTAAACCAGGTACACCGAGCCGGCGTCGCCCTCGGTAAACAAGCGGGCAGCCTCGGCTGAAACTTCGCGCGCGAGCTCCAGGCTCACCCCGCCAGGCACGTTGACGTGCGCAGTCAGAACGCGATCGCTGCGGTTCTTGAAATAGTCGTTGCCCCGCCGCCCGCAAATGGTGAGCGAAGAACCCTCTCCCTGCTCAGATGCCATGAAAGCCTCTGCGGCCTTGGAAAGGTTGGTGTTGTAGGCTCCGCAAAGTCCCCGGTCCGACGTGATCAGCAGCACGTGCACGGGCGCATCGCTGCCCTCGCCCAGAAATGGATGCGAGGAAGCCTCGACCCTGTTGGCCAGGTTGGCCAGCAGCGACTGGAGCTTTTCAGAATACGGACGCGACGCGGCCACCTGGTCTTCCGCCCTGCGCAGCTTGGCGGCCGACACCATCTTCATGGCCCGCGTTATCTGCTGGGTGCTGCGCACCGAAGAAATGCGCTTACGGATGTCTTTGAGGTTGGCCATCGTAGTTTCTGGTCAGCAGCGCGACGGTTCAGGCCGCGAAGACTCCCTGGAACTGCTCAAGCGCCGCGTCGAGCTTCGCCTTGAGATCGTCATCGAGTTCTTGTTTCTCGGCTATGGCCGGCAGCAACTCGGCATGCGAGTTGTCGAGGTAACTCATCAACTCGCTTTCGTAGCGCCCCACATCCGAGGGGCCGACATCGCCCATCAATCCGTTGGTCGCCGCGTAGAGAATCACCACCTGCCGCTCGATGGGCATTGGCTCGTACTGTCCCTGCTTGAGCACTTCGACGAGCAGTTCGCCCTGGGCCAGCTGTTTCTGGGTGGCGGCGTCAAGATCTGATCCGAACTGCGCAAAGGCCGCCATCTCGCGAAACTGGGCAAGATCGAGGCGCAGTGTCCCCGCGACTTTTTTCATCGCCTTGACCTGGGCCGCGCCACCCACTCGAGAAACCGACAGGCCCACGTTCACCGCGGGGCGAACGCCTGAAAAGAACAGGTCCGACTCGAGGTATATCGGCCCGTCGGTGATCGAGATAACGGTGGTAGGAATATAAGCCGCCACGTCGCCCGCCTGGGGCTCGGTGAGAGGCAGGGCCGTGAGCGAACCTCCTCCCACTGAGTCATTCATCTTGGCCGCACGCTCGAGGAGACGCGAGTGCAGGTAGAACACATCACCCGGGTAGGCCTCGCGTCCCGGCGGCCGTCTGAGCAGTAACGACAACTGGCGATAAGCGGTGGCCTGCTTGGACAGGTCATCGTAAATGATCAAGGCGTGCTGGCCGTTGTCGCGAAAATACTCACCCATGGCCACGCCGGCGTAGGCCGCGAGAAACTGCAGCGGTGCCGCCTCCGAGGCCGTGGCCGAAACCACTATAGTGTAGTCCATCGAGCCGTGTTTCTTGAGGCGGTCTACCACCTGCGCCACCGAAGACCGCTTCTGGCCGATGGCGACGTATATGCAGACCACGTCGCCGCCCTTCTGGTTAATGATCGTGTCTATGGCCACCGCGGTCTTGCCGGTCTGTCGGTCTCCGATGATCAGCTCGCGCTGACCGCGGCCGATAGGGATCATCGAATCAACGGCCTTGATACCCGTCTGCAACGGTTCGTTGACAGACTGGCGATCGACGATGCCCGGCGCCTTGACCTCGATGCGGCGGTTCTCGCTGCTGTCGATATCACCCAGTCCGTCTATCGGCTGGCCAAGCGCGTTGACCACCCGCCCGAGCAGGCCCTTGCCCACCGGAACCTCGGCGATACGACCGGTGCGCTTTACCTCACCGCCCTCGGCAATTTTTTCCGGGTCACCGAACACGGCCGCGCCAACGTTGTCCTCTTCGAGGTTCAACGCCATGCCGTAAATACCACCCTCGAACTCAAGCAGTTCGCCCAGGGCGACGCGGTCGAGTCCGTGTATGCGGGCGATACCGTCGGCGCTCGAAAGCACGCGACCGGTTTCACGGATCTCAACCTCGCGGTCAAAGTCCCGTATCTGGTCCCTGATAATATCGCTGATCTCTGATGCCCTGATCTGCATCACTTCTCCCTCGGGTCGTGTTGCCCGATTTCCCTGTTGTCTTTTTCAGTCGTCATTTCTGCGTTCGCACTTCTTCCGGGGCACTCGACCAACGATACTCAGTCGTTTCCGCCCATGCTGCGGGCCAACCTTCGCAAGCGCGTGCGCACGCTACCGTCAAAAACGCGTCCCTGCACTTCTACTTCGACCCCGCCCAGCAGGCCAGGATCAACCTCGAGCTCAGGCATCACGGTGCCGCCTGTCCGGCCACCAGCGAGATCGGCAAAACGCTGTGCGATGGAATCGAGCTCGTCCGCCGTAAGTTCGCTGGCCGACCTGACCGCGATTCTTACGCGACCCTCGACCTCGTCCTCCATGGCGCGGTAACACTCATCTATGGCCGGCAGTTCGGCCAGCCGGTCCTTCTTGGCGAGCAACCTGACGAAACGCCCTATCGTTGAACCCTCGCCCGCAGCCGCCACCATGGCAGCTGCAATTTGCTGCCGCTGGGCAAGGCCCATGCGGCCAGCAGCCAGCTGGTCGCCTTCCAACCGGTCCAGGCCATCAGCGAGCTGCGCCAGGTCCTGCCCGGTTTCCTGCACCCGGTTTTCTTCGCCGGCCAATGAAAACAGGGCCCGGGCGTAGCGCCGTGCTGCGGCTCCCGAAATCACTGGAGGCTGTTCTCCCCGGTCGTCTTCTCGGCTGCCGATACTTCTTTGAGAAACTCTTCGATCAGGCGGTTACGATCGGCGTCGCCGAGCTTGCTGGCCAGTGTCGTAGAGGCCAGCTCAGCAGCCAGCCGCGCGGCCTCCGCACGTAACTCGGCACGCGCTGTCTCGTAGTCACTTTGCGCGGTGCGACCGGCTTCGGTAAGCATGCGCGCGGCAGCTTCACGCGCCGCCACGAGCAATCGCTTGCCGTCGGCCTCGGCCATGGCCCTGAGCTCGGCAGTCAATTCTTCGCGCGCCTGGTCAAGACCCGCCAGCTTTTCCTGGTACTCGGCCTGCACGCGCTCGGCTTCTTCCTTTGCGCGTGCGGCGGCCGACATGGCTTCCACGAGTTCCTTGCGACGAGAGGCGAGAAAATCGCGCAGCGGCGCCGAGGTAAAACGGTGGAACAGGAACACGAACAGGCAGAAGTTGAATACCGAAGCTCCCAGGTTGAACCAGTCGCCACTGCTGAGGAGATGCTCGCCGGCGTGACCGGCATCGCCGGCGGCCAGTGCAAAACCGGCTCCCGTGAAAACAGCCACCAGTGTAGCGGCAGCCGAAAAAACTGCGGGACGGGCAAGCCGAGCTGCGCGGGTTCCGTTCACGATTGCCCACCGAGGACGGCCTTGACCATCGCGTCTGCCATCTCTTCTGATTGCGCCTTCAAGCTGTTGCGCGCCTCGTCGCGGCTCTGCCAGACTTCCTTCCTGAGTGCGGCCAGGTTGCTGGCGGCCTCTTCGCGGGCCTTCTCTAGGATCGCGGCCTCGTCTACGCGCGCCTGGCTCCTGACTTCTTCGGCAGCCACCTGGGCCTGGGCCCTGCTGGCCTTGAGCTCCTGCTCGTAGCGCTCGTTCATCTGCTGGGCTTCTTCGCGACCGCTGGCGGCAAGGTCCTGGTCGCCGGCCGTGCGCTGTTCGCGCTCCTCGAGCAGGCGCCCGAAAGGCTCAAACAACAGCCGATTGAGCAGGTAAGCGAGCACAAAAAAGCTTACCAGCTGAATGATAAAGGGAGCTTGCAGTTCGAAATTCATCTATCGAACGGTCCAGTCAAAAGATCCTGTCTCAAGGTCACAGCGCAGTGGAGGTAACGACGCCGATAACCGGTTTGTAGATCAAAACGGGCCCTTCCAGCGCCCAACGCGCCGGAGCCTCGCGGCCCAACCTTGTTTGGCTAACACCGCCCGAAGAGCTTGTCAAAACTGCTCGCGGGCGAAGACCCGGCAGGGTCAACCCAGCAACCGATCGGCCAGCCCGCTAAGCTCTTCTTCCGAGTAGAACTCGATCTCCACGCGCCCACCCCTGCCCTTGCGACGTACCCGCACGCGGGTGGATAGCGCACGCCCGAGACGCTCCTCCAGCCCACCTGTTTCGAGCTCTGCAGGGCCATCCTTAGAGCCGGCCTGCTCCCCATGGTCGGAGGCACTGTCAGCCTGGGCATCGGTGATACGGCGCACTTCTTTCTCCGTCTGCCTGACCGACAGACCCCGTTTGCACACGCTCTTTGCCGTCTTTATCTGCAGGGCAGCGGTCGGCAGGGCGAGCAACGCGCGGGCGTGCCCCTCGCTCAACTCCGAGCTCTCGAGCAGTTCTTTGATCGGCGCCGGCAAGCCTATCAAGCGCAATGAGTTGGCTACGCTTGCACGCGACTTACCCACCCGCCTGCCGACATCCTCCTGGGTGTAGCCGTACTCGTTGATCAGTCGCCGATAAGCCGAAGCCTCTTCCAGGGGCGCGAGGTCCTGCCTCTGTATATTCTCAACGAGCGCAAGTTCGACCAGCTCGGCCTCGGAAACCTCTTCGCGCACGATGACCGGCACCTGCTTCAGACCAGCCAGTGTGGCCGCACGCAGGCGGCGTTCGCCGGCTATGACTTCGTAGCCACCCTTGCTGCGGGTAACAACCAGCGGCTGTATGATACCGTTCTGCTTGATCGAATCCGCGAGCTCGCGCATCGGCTGCTCATCAAAATTGCGCCGTGGCTGACCGCGGCCCGCCCATATGCGCTCGACATCCACCAGGCCCTGGCCCTTGGGCCAGGTCGGCAGGCCGCCAGCGGTCTGGCCATCAACCCCCGGCCCTGCTTCTATCCGCCCAGGGCTTTCTGATGACGCGTCGTCGGGCTCAGGTTCATTGGCAGTGGCCGCCCCGAATATCGCGTCAAGCCCTTTGCCCAGTGCTTGTCTCCTGCTCACTGTGTCCTCCTGCCCGACTCTCCGACGAGCTTGTTTTTAATACTTTCATCAGTAATTCTTCGCCTGCCGCGCGGTAGGCTTCGGCCCCCTTCGACGCCGGGTCGTACAAGAGCACCGGCAAACCGTGCGAAGGGCTCTCACTTATCCGGACGTTGCGCGGGATGACCGTGCTCAACACCAGGCTCTGAAAATGATTCCTCACCTGCTCGGCCACCTGCCGGCTGAGCGTGGTACGACCATCAAACATTGTCAGCAGTATGCCGTCCACCACCAGCGCCGGGTTGAAAGCGCCGCGTATGCGCTCCACCGTGTCGAGTAGGCCGGTCAACCCCTCGAGTGCGTAGTACTCGCACTGCAATGGGATGAGTACCGAGTCGGCCGCCGACAACGCATTGACCGTGATCATCCCCAGCGAAGGAGGGCAGTCTATAAGAACGCATTCATAGCCAGACCGTACTTCTTCAAGCTTCTCGCGCAGGCGGTATTCCCTGGCTTCTTCGCTGATAAGTTCAAGCTCGGCCCCCGCCAGGCTGCGGTCAGCAGGAATAACGTCGAGTTCGGCGAGCCCGGTGGTGCACAGGGCCGATGAAGCGGGCGTGTTGTTAACGAGGACGTCGTAGACCGTGGCCCCACTGCTGCTGCTGGCTCCGACCCCGCTTGAAGCGCTGCCCTGTGAATCAAGATCGACGAGCAGCGTCCGGTGGCCGGTCAGGGCCAGTGCAGCAGCCATGTTGACGGCGGTCGTGGTTTTACCCACACCACCTTTCTGATTCGCTACCGCTACTATGCGCCCCATCGACCCATCCGCTCTTCTCCTCTTGGAATTATCACGCTAGAAGCCTGATTGCGAGCCTTCTGGGCACAGCGGCGGGCACATTCAGCGATACAGACGGCTTTATACCGATCCAGGGGAGGATCTCATTCCGGCTGAGAATTGTTTCACGTGAAACATCTAGCGGAAGCAAAACAGCGCTGAGACCGACTTGTGAAACGATCTGCCACGGACTGAGCCGGAAATTGTTTCACGTGAAACAATCTGGCGACGGTTCAGCCCTGGCCGTCGTCGTTCAGGCGATAAACGAAGAGCCGGCGGCCACCGGCCCGGCCGATATCGTAATCCCGCTGCCTCTCGAATTGCAGACCGCTTTGCCCGGGATCGGGCTGAGCGGCAGCCCCGCCGGCCATGACCAGCAGGTGCCCCCCCTCGCGAAGCAAACCCGCCCCCGTCTCCAAGAAACGATGCGGGGCCTGAAACGCCCGCGACACCACCGCGTCAAAGCGCCGATCCCGAACCCCGGGAGATTCGACGTCCTCGTTGATCACGCTGCAGTTGGTCAGCCGACAGCACCTGATTACCTGCTCCAGGAAACCCGCCCGCTTGCGGCGTTTCTCAACCAGGGTCACGCGTACGCCCGGCAGAACCACCGCCAGGGGCACACCGGGCAAGCCTGCGCCGCTTCCGAGGTCAACAATGTCGCTGCAGCCCGAAAGGCAATCTACCAGGGCCAGCGAATCAAGCAGCTGGGCTTCTACCGCCTGCTCTCGGGGGATAGCTGTGAGCCGCTGGACCCGGTTCCAACGGTAAAGCTCGTCGAGAAAATCTATCAAACTCCGCGCGAGCTGGTCGTCCAGAGCCAGCCCCAACGAGGCTGCTCCAGACTGCAGCCTGGAGAGCTCGCCTTTCATGCACTGCGTTTTTTGAGATGAATCGCGATGGCCGACACCGAGGCCGGCGTCAGGCCACTTACCCGGGAGACCTGCCCCAGCGAAGCAGGCCTGATACGCGCTAGTTTCTCCCGGGCCTCGGCCGACAAGCCCTCGACGGCCTGGTAGTCAAAATCCTCGGACAGGGAGGTACCCTCAAGCTTCTTCATGCGTTCAACCTCTTCGCTCTGGCGGCCGAGGTAGCCATCGTAGGCGGCCTCGGTCTGCACCAGGGCTTCCAGGTCAGGCTCGACTCGGGGAAGGGCAGTCAAACCAGCCCGTTCAACCAGGCGCCTGAGAAGCTGGTAGTCAATCGCAGGCCGCCTGAGCATCTCCCAGCAACTGGTAGAGCCGGTAGGCACCGCTAACCCCACCTCAGCAAGGCCGGCTCGAAGCTCGCCGTCTGGATTGAGCCGGGTTGACTTCAGGGCCGCGGTGGCCCGGCGCAAGCCGCTCTCCCTGCGCTCAAGCGAGGCCAGCCGCTTGCCACTCAGCACGCCGATCGACCGCGCGTGGGCGGCGAGCCTCAGGTCAGCGTTGTCCTCTCTGAGCAGCAATCGATATTCGGCCCTCGAAGTGAACATACGGTAGGGTTCGCCCTCAACACCCCGGGTAACGAGATCGTCTATCATCACGCCAATGTATGCCTCATCGCGAGCCAGCAGCAGGGCATCGCTACCCGACACCAGGCGCACGGCGTTGATGCCTGCCATCAGGCCCTGGGCGGCGGCCTCTTCGTAGCCAGTGGTTCCGTTGATCTGACCGGCCAGGAACAGTCCGCCCAGCACCCGGGTCTCCAGGGATGGACCGAGCTGGATGGGCTCCACGTAGTCGTACTCTATGGCGTAGCCCGGCCTGACAATGATGGCCTGCTCCAGCCCCTCGATACTGCGCACGAACTGTTCCTGCACCTCCAGCGGCAAGGCGGTCGACAGCCCGTTGGGATAAACCTCGTCGCTGTCCAGGCCTTCGGGTTCAAGAAAGATCCGATGAGTATCCCGCTCGGGAAAGCGTACGACCTTGTCCTCCAGGGCCGGACAGTAGCGGGGACCGCCGCAGTCTATCGTGCCGTTGTACATTGGCGATTTCTGGAGGTTATCGCTTATGATGCGATGCGTCATGCGATTGGTCGCGGTGAGGTAACAGCTCAGCTGCTGCAGGGGAGGGTCGATGTCGTCAAAAGAAAAAGTCGGCATGTCCGGGTCGCCCGGCTGCTCGACCAGACGATCCCAGGCTATGCTGCGCGCCGACAGCCGCGGGCAGGTACCCGTCTTCAACCTGCCGGTGAGCAGGCCGACATCGCGCAACGAAGCGCTCAACCCGTGCGAGGCCCGGTCGCCGGCCCGACCGCCGCTGCTCTGCCTGTGGCCTTCGCGGATCAGGCCCTCCAGAAAAGTGCCCGTGGTAACGATCACAGCAGGCGCAAAGTAAGCTTGGCCGCCGCCGCTCATCACGCCCTGCACCCGGCCAGCATCGTGCAGGAGTTCGGTGACCTCGCCTTCAAGCAGGGTAAGCCCTTGCGTGGCACGGGCCACCTGCGTCATGTGGCGACTGTAAAGCAGCTTGTCGGCCTGGGCGCGGGTGGCCTGCACCGCTGGGCCCTTGCGCGTGTTCAAGCGGCGGAACTGTATGCCGCACTCGTCAATGGCACGTCCCATCTCGCCACCGAGGGCATCGATCTCGCGCACCAGGTGGCCCTTGCCTATGCCGCCGATCGCCGGGTTACATGACATGCGTGCAAGTCGGTCCGAGTCCATGGTCACGAGCAGCGTGCGACAACCCGAACGCGCCACCACCAGCGCAGCTTCCATGCCGGCGTGCCCTGCGCCGATGACGATTACGTCATAATCTGTATCCCTGCTTCCCATTGCCTCGGCTGCCGGCTCTCTTACTTGCCCACGCAGAACTCAGAAAATATCACGTCCAGGATCTCTTCGTTATCCAGGACCTCGGTAAGCGCCGACAGCCCTTCGAGCCCCTGCCGTAGCTCGAAGGCGAGCAACTCGCTACCGGCTCGGTCGCGCAACAGGCCACTGGCCTGCTGCAATGCGAGCGCAGCCTTTTCAAGCGAAACGCGGTGCCGCTCCCTGCCCATGAAGGCGGGCTGCCCGGGCTCGCCCAGTACACTGTTGAGCTTACCGCGAACGGTCTCGGCCAACTGCTCGCAGCCTTCGCCCGACAGCGCCGACACCCCGAGCACCGGGGCTCCATCGGCGGCCTGCGACAGGCGCGCGCTGTCCAGCGAGCAACCGAGGTCGAGCTTGTTGAGCAACAACAGGTCAGCTCCAGCGGCAAGCTCAATATTGGCCTCCAGCAGTTCAGGCCGCGAACCGTCCACCACCAACACACGCAGGTCGGCCTCCTGCATGGCCTGTCGACTACGCTCGGTGGCGGCACGGTCCAGGTCGGTCATGTTCATGCCCGTGTCCCCGACCAGGTACTCGCCCAGGCCGGCGGTGTCGGTCATCACCAGCGCGAGGCCGGCAAGTTCGACGGTCTCCTGTACGCAATCGCGCGTGGTTCCGGCTTCGCTTGAGACGAGCACCCTGCCGTGCCCGAGCAGGGCGTTGAAGAGACTCGACTTACCGGCATTGGGCAAGCCGTAGAGCACCAGTCGACAGCCCTCGCGCAAGCGACGGCCGAGGGTGAAAGAGTCGAGCAACGAGGCAACTTCGGATTGCAGACCTGCCAGCGCCTGCAGCGACGCCTCCGGATCGGGTTCTCCGATTTCGTCTTCGCTGAAATCAACGTCGGCTTCGGCCGCCGCGAGCAACCCGCACAGCTGCTCCCTGAGCGAAGCCAGCCTGGCCGACAGGCCGCCCTGCAACTGCTCCCAGGCGGCTTCAGCCGCCTGGCCGGCAGGTGCGTTTATGAGATCGATCAAGGCCTCGGCCTGGCTCAGGTCCATGCGGCCGTTGAGTACCGCCCGGCGCGTGAACTCGCCCCTGTCGGCAGGCCTGGCACCGGCTGCGTGCACCGCGCCCATGATTTTCTCTACCACCACGGGCGAGCCGTGGCACTGGATCTCCAGGCAGTCTTCGCCGGTAAAACTACGGGGGCCCGGCATCACGACGCACAACACTTCGTCAATCGGGCGTCCGCTGCCGGGGTCGACCGCGGTGCCGTGGCTGAGCTTCCAGGGCTGAAGGGGCCGGTCGGAGGCCGGTCGAAAAACCGCCGCAGCTATGGCCGGTACAAGCGTCCCGCTGACCCTCACGACGGCTATCGCCGCTGTCCCTGCGGCCGTAGCGCAGGCAGCGATCGTGTCGGTCTTGTACAAGGGCGCCGCCCCGCTCAGGCAGCCACCGGAACGGGAGCGTGACTGTCAATTTCCTGGTCCTGGCCGAACTCGCCTTCGCTGACCACGGCCTCATCCACAACCGGCAACATGCGTATCTTACGATAAAAGCCAGAGCCCAGTACTCGCAGCTTCAGGCCCTCGGTCTCGGCCAGGGCGCCCTGAAAAACCCGCCGGTCCGCCGGGCTCATGGCCGCCAGCTGAACGCCCTTTACCTCGTTGATCACCTGCTCGCCCAGCCTGGCTGCAAGACCTTCAAGCACGGTGGTCCGCAGCGCACGGTAGTCGCCTATATCGACGGTGACGCGCAGACGATCAGCCCGCTCGCCCTTGTGAATCATGCGGTTGAGCAAGTGCTCCAGAGCGTCCAGACACTCGGCCTCGGGGCCGACCAGCATGGCGTCGGTTTCGGACCTGACCCTCACCACGACTTCGTTGCCATCGTCTACGAGGCTGGCGCTCACCCGGCCTGGAAAACCCATGGACGCGATCAACTGGCCCATGAGTTCAGCTCCGCGATCGCAAAGTTTTAATTTTTCCTCTTCGCTCAAGGGTGGCGAGGGGGCCTGCTTCTCCGGTTGCTTCTCGGGCTTTTTCTCGCGCTGGCGGCTGGGTTGCTGGCTGTCGGCCTGTTGCTGCTGGCCGTCGGATTGCTGGCTCTCGGACTGCTGGCCACCACCCTGGCCACCTCGGCCCCTGCCACGACGGCCACGCCGACGCCGACTACCACTGCGGGATTCCTGGTTGCCACCCTGGGCCTGGTTGCCACCCTGGCGAGAAGCGTTGCCTCCGTCCGCAGCCGAAGCTCCACCACCACGATTCCTGTTGTCGTCGCGCTTCTTGTCGTCGCGCTTCTTGTCGTCGCGCTTCTTGTCATCACGCCGTCCACGGCCGCCACCCTCTCGGCGATTGCCGCCATGAGAAGCTCCACCATCACCTTCGCCACCACGACGACGTCCGCGCCGCCGACGCCCACTTTGCTCGGCCATGTCATAACTCTGGCCGTCCTCCATGACACCCGGACGGGGCGTTGCCCGCACCTGGGCACGACGGGCGCCCACGCCAAGGAACCCCTTGCGCGGATGCCGCTGTATTTTTATCTCAACACGATCACGAGTCAGCCCAAGCTGATTAAGAGCCAACTGAATGGCTTCTTCGACCGTAACTCCCTGTACCTCGACGCTATCTGACATCGGCTTATTACTCCTGTGTCCGCTGCCGGTTGGTGTGGTACTGCTGCGCGATTGAAAGCAGGTTATTCGTGAACCAGTACAACACCAGGCCGGAGGGAAAGTTTACAAACATGACTGTGAAAACGACGGGCATGAGCATCATCATCTTCTGCTGGGCGGGATCTCCCATGCTCGGGGTCATGCGCTGTTGGAGGACCATGCTGGCCCCCATGAACAGGGTCATGACCGGTATTCCGGGCGGGGAGACAAAAGGAATGGCCAGGCTACCGAGTCTGTCGGGCTGCGACAGGTCGGTCATCCAGCCTATGAAAGGGGCGTGACGTAGCTCGATTGCCTGCATGAGCGCGTTGTACAAGCCCAGGAACACGGGAATCTGCACCACCATCGGCAGGCAACCCGAAAGCGGGTTCACCTTGTGACGGCGATAGAGCTCCATCATTTCGCGATTGAGGGTCTCGCGATCATCTTTATACTTTTCCTGTATCTTCTTGAGCTCAGGCTGCACTTTCTGCATGGCCTTCATGGCGTGGGCCTGTCGCTTGTTTACAGGGTAGAACAGCACCCTCACGCCCAGCGTCAGCAGCAATATCGCCACCCCGAAATTACCCACGTAGCGCTCCAGGAAAATAAGCGCCTCGAGCATCGGTCGGGCTATGGCCGAAAACCAGCCAAGGTCGATTGCCGCGTCGAGCGAATGGCCGACGTCTTCGAGCAGGTGCAGCCGCTTGGGCCCAACGAACATGCTCCAGGCCAGGCTGTCGGCGCCGTCCTCCCACAGGGTGACTTCGCCCAGGCCTGATCCCGCGGCGGCAACAAACCGCAGCGCTGTAGTTTCGGGCGGAAAAAATGCCGCCATGAAATAGTGGCTCGCGTAGCCCGCCCAGGTGATCTGGCCCAGCTGGATCAGGGGCTCTTCGAGCCCCGACGCCGCGCTTGCCTCGAGCTCACCGTCTATGAACCCCACGGGCCCTTCTGTCCCCGCAAAGCGATTGGCCTGTTGACCCAACTGCCGGGTCCAGGACAAGCCGGTTGAACGACTACCCTCGGCCTTTACCTCGAGCTCTACGTCAAGAACGTAAGAACCCCCGTACAAGGTCACCCGCTTGGTTATCTCTTCGCCCGCCGGGCCCTGGCCACGCATGACCACTGCCGTATCGGCCCCGAGCTTCTGCACGTCCAGTTCGTATACAATGTTTCGGTCGTCGCGCGGCTGGCCCTCGCCGTCAGTCCAGTAGGCACCGAGCGGCAGCAGGCTGCCGGCGGTTACCATGTCGAGCAGGTCGCTATCGCCCGAGTTCGTTTCATTGAACTCTCGCAGCCTGTAGTGGCGCAGCCTGCCTCCCTGCGAAGTAAACACGACCTCGACGAGATCGCTGGAAAGCTCGGCCAGCTGTTCGACACTTCCTGGCGTGAGATGAATGGGGTCGGCCAGCAACCCGCGGGCTTCAACCGGAGGCAGCTTCAGTGCCGGTACCGGGGCCGTCGGTGACACCGGCGGCGGGATGACCGCTCCCGATAAATCACCACCCGCAGGGGCGCTGCCAAGGTCGGGTTGCAGCCTCCCGGCTTGCTGTTGGCCGGGGGAAACCTGCGGTTGAGGCGCAAAAAGATACTGGTAGCCAACCAGGATCCCGACCGAAAGTATAAATGCTAGTAGTGCTCTCTGTTCCACCAAGCGGCCCCATTTTAAGGCCGCAACCTGGCTCTTGGTTTCAACCCACTGGGTCGTAACCCCCGTCGGTGAACGGGTGACAACGGGCCAATCGCGACAGCGCTCGTGCGCTGCCTGAAATCGGTCCGTATCTATCTATCGCGGTCATGGCATAGGCGGAGCAACTGGGATGGTAACGACAACTGGGTCCGAGTAGCGGGGATAAAACGGCACGGTAGACGCGGATCACAAAGACCAGCGCGGCCGCTGTAAAAGCAGCACAACTGGCACCGATAATCGCCAGGCGGCCAAGCCCGGCCGCTGGCGGATCGGCCATCACCAGGCCTCCGTCATTCGGTGTTAATGCCCACGAGGGCCGCAAGTTCCGTTTCAACATCCCTGTAACTCAAGCTGTCAGCACCCGCTCTGGCTATGACTACGAAATCGTGAGCCGGCTGCAGTTTGTTATAATTTAACCTGAAAAATTCTCTGACTCTTCGCTTAATACTATTCCTTTTGACCGCCGAGCCTACCCTGCGACTCACCGTTATGCCCAGCCTGACGTCCTCCGTCGGCCCGGGACAAGCGATCAAAACAAAATGCGGTCCCCTCTTACCGCGATTTCCTCGCTGGATCCGCAGAAACTCAGCACGCTTGCGCAAACGACGAGAGCGGGGGTAAGTAAGCTCCATGTGCCTGAGCTCCATGTCCTTGAGACCCGTATCCCGTCGGCTTGTCAGCCCGCCTGTCAGCCCCTGGCCCGCTTGGGAGGGGTGGAGACCGCAAGGCGTTTGCGCCCTTTGGCGCGACGATTTCTGATCACGCTACGCCCGCCTGGAGATGACATACGCGCCCTGAACCCATGCCGCCGACGGCGACTCTGATTGCTAGGTTGATAGGTTCTTTTCACGTTTTCAGCTCCCATCTGGACCTTGCGCAGAGTTCTACGCAGCATCCAGCCGGGCAAAGCTGTCACAGCAATTCTATCTTGTCAATTGTACACCGCCTGGAGCAACGGCGCAGTTATTCTATATTTCAGGGGTTTAGCGCCGCCGGGGCTGCTATCAAGGGGCTACGGGCGCAGGCCGAAGAGAATCCTGGCGGGCCCGCGTCCGGCTCAGTGAAACTCGGGTTTGAGACTGCGGCCGAGCAGCTCCGAGAGGGCCTGGGACGGGGCCATGCCGTTGTAAAGCACCTCGTAGCAGGTCTCGACTATGGGCATTTCGACACCGTGCCTGTCTGCCAGCATCTTGACCGAGCGCGTATTGCGCACGCCCTCCACCACCATGCGCATGCTGCCCAGTATCTGCTCCACGTCCTCGCCGCGACCTATCCGCAGGCCGAACTGGCGGTTGCGGCTCAGGTCACCCCTTCAGGGCAGCACCCGGGCGCCCCGTCCCGCCAAGGCCCCCCGGGTTTCGGGGCGTGCGCCCAGCGCCGCGGCCAGGGCGCGCTGTTCCGCCAGGTCCCCTGGGATCCGGTCGGCCCGCGCGGTGTGTCCCCGGCCCCTCCCATCGCCGGCGCCCGTGGCAATGGCAATGACGTTCTTCACCACGCCGCCCACCTCGACACCGGTCACGTCGGTGCTGCTGTAAACCCTCAGGTTGGGAGACGCAAAGTTGTGCTGGATGCTCTCGGCGGTCTCCTGGTCTGCGGCCGCGGCTACCACCACGGTGGGCATTCCGGCCACTACTTCGGTGGCAAAGCTTGGTCCTGACAGGACACCAACGCGCGGCATCACGGCGCTGCCGTCACCCTGCCGTTGCGCGGCGAGGCATTCGCCAATTACCGCGGTCATGGTGGCACAGCTTTCGTCTTCGATGCCCTTGGATGCCGAGACCACCACCGCGTCGTCTGCAATCCACGGAGCCACCGCAGTCATGGTCTCGCGCATAGCGTGCGAGGGCACAACCGCCACCACGAGACTGGCGCCAGCGAGCGCCTGCTCGGCATCACTGGTGGCCTTGAGATCTTCGTTGAGTTTCAGCCCGGGCAGGTAGACCGGGTTCTCGTGCCTGCCGTTGACCGCGGCTGCGACTTCTTTGCCCCGCGACCAGAGTACCGTTTCGTGGCCATTACCCGCCAGCAGGCTGGCCAGGGCTGTTCCCCAGCTACCAGCGCCCAGTACCGCAGCCTTCACGGGCACGGCGCCTAGTCTCCCTCTTCGAGTGTTTCTTGATCGGCCAGCGACTCGGTGTCGACCTCGGCCACCAGCGCCACCGAGGCCACTTGCTCGCCACTGCCGGAGTCTACCTTCACCAGGCGCACGCCCTGGGTCTGGCGCCCGATGACACGAATGTCGCCCACGCCCATGCGAATGAGCTTGCCGCCGTCTGTGACCAGCACGACGTCGTCGTCAACATCGGCGATCTGCACCACTCCCACGACCTGGCCGGTCTTGGGGGTAACCTTCATAGTGTAAACACCCTTGGCGCCGCGCTTCACCAGCCGATAGGTCTCTATCTTGCTGCGCTTGCCGTATCCGTTGGCTGATACCGTGAGCAGCGTGGCTCCAACCTCGACGACCTCCATCGACACCACGACATCGCCCTTACCCAGGGTGGCACCGCGCACACCACCGGCCGTACGACCCATCGAACGAACATCGCTCTCCTTGAAACGCACCAGCATTCCGTTGCGGGTGGACAGCGCCATTTCCTTGGAGCCGTTGGTGATGCGCACCGAGATTAACTCGTCATTGCCCGCCAGGTTTATGGCCCTTATGCCGTTAGTGCGGGGACGCGAAAAGTCCATCAGCGGCGTTTTCTTCACCGTCCCGGCACGCGTCGCAAAAAACACGAACTGCTCCTTGGTGAACTCGCGCACCGCGAGAAACGCCGACAACTCCTCACCCGGCTGAAGGGCCAACAGGTTCACTATCGCCTTGCCGCGGGCCACGCGTCCGGCCTGCGGCAGCTCGTGGACCTTCCGCCAGTACACCCGGCCACGGTTGGTGAAAAACATCAGGTAGGAGTGGGTGGAGGCCACGAACATGTGCTCGATGAAGTCCTCGCCCTTGGTCCCGGCCCCGGTTTTGCCGCGGCCACCGCGCCTCTGCTGCCTGTACAGCGAAGTCGCGTTGCGCTTGATGTAGCCCTCGTGGGAGACGGTGACCACCATCTCTTCGTCCACGATCATGTCCTCGATGCCGATGTCGTCGGTAGCGTCGGCTATCTCGGTACGACGTTCGTCGCCGTATTTCAGCGCCAGCTCTTCGAGCTCGGTGGAAATAATTTTTAACACCTCGGCCTTGTCCGAGAGTATTTTCTTCAGCCGGCGTATCAGCGCACGAACTTCCTTGTGCTCTTCGAGAATCTTGTCGCGCTCGAGTCCGGTCAAGCGCTGCAGGCGCATGTCGAGGATGGCCTGGGCCTGCACCAATGACAGCTTGAACTTCTTGATCAGCTGCTCTCTTGCGACAACGGCGTCCTTGGCCTTGCGGATGAGCTTGATGACCGCGTCGAGGTTGTCCAGCGCGATCTTGAGGCCTTCGAGTATATGCAACCTCGCCTCGGCCTTGCGCAGGTCAAAGGCAGTGGCCCGGGTAACCATCTCGCGCCGGTGATCAATAAAGTGAGCGAGTGCCGACTTGAGATTGAGCACCTTGGGCACGCCGTCCACCAGGGCGACCATGCGCACCGAGAAAGTCTGCTGCATCTGCGTGTGCTTGTAGAGGTTGTTGAGCACCACCAGGGGTACAGCGTCCTTCTTGAGTTCAACCACGATGCGCATTCCATCACGGTCCGATTCGTCACGAAGATCGGAGATACCTTCGATTTTCTTGGCGTTGACCAACAGCGCAATCTTCTCGATCAGCGACGACTTGTTCACCTGGTAGGGGATCTCGTTGATCACGATGCGCGAGCGCCCGGTACGTGAATCGGTCTCGGAGCTGGCGTTGGCCCGTACCTGCAGCTTGGCCCGCCCGGTCTGGTAGGCTTCCTTGATGGGCGCCCTTCCGGATATGGTGGCACCGGTAGGGAAATCCGGCCCCTTCACGTGCTTCATAAGCCCACCGATCGATATATCAGGGTCGTCGATGAGAGCGCGCAGCGCAGCGCAGATTTCGCCCAGGTTGTGGGGAGGGATCGACGTTGTCATACCCACCGCGATACCGGTCGCACCGTTGATGAGCAGGTTGGGTACGCGCGAAGGCATGACCGTGGGCTCGGCCGTGCTGCCATCGTAGTTGGGAACAAACTCGACTGTTTCCTTGTCGATGTCGACGAGCATTTCGCCCGCCAGCCGCGACATGCGGATCTCGGTGTAACGCATGGCTGCAGCAGCGTCGCCGTCCACCGAACCAAAGTTGCCCTGCCCGTCAACGAGCAGGTAGCGCAACGAAAAATCCTGGGCCATGCGAACGATGGTGTCGTAAACCGCCTGGTCACCGTGCGGGTGATATTTACCGATAACGTCACCGACCACGCGCGCCGATTTTTTCGGCGGCTTATTCCAGTCGTTGCTAAGATCGTGCATCGCGTAGAGCACGCGACGGTGTACGGGTTTTAATCCATCGCGTACGTCGGGTAACGCGCGACCGATGATGACACTCATCGCGTAGTCCACGAAGGACGTGCGCATCTCGTCTTTGATTTCTATGGGTAGCTCGGGGCGGCGTACGTTAGCTTCCATGCTTTATACCGCTAGACGTCCAGGTTACGGACATCGAGCGCGTTGGCCTCGATGAACTCCCGGCGGATCTCCACGTTTTTGCCCATGCACAAGCTGATCATGGAGTCAGCTCCCGGTGCGTCTTCCATGGCGACCTTGAGCAGTACCCTGCGCTCGGGGTCCATGGTGGTCTCCCACAACTGCTCGGGGTTCATTTCCCCCAGCCCCTTGTATCGCTGCACGACCAGGCCTTTTTCGGCCCCCTTCATAATCACATCGTAGAGCTCGTTGAGGCTTGCCGCCTCACTGCTGCCGGCCCCATTCTCAATCTGGAAGGGTGCCTTGCCCAGCCCTTCGAGGTCGCCCAGCAAGCGCGACAAAGTCGAGAACTCGGGGGACCCCAGTAACTCGGTGTCCACCATCGCGACCGTCGAACGGCCGTTGACAGTGGTACTTACCACCATCCTCTCGCAACCGTGTTCGGGATCTTCCTCGTAAGTTACGCTGTAGGGCGCAGACTCAGGGTGACGTTGATCGAGCTCGCTCTTGAGGCGCTTGCCCGCCTTGCGCAGAACTGTTTTCTTGCCCAGGCTCGCCACGCTGATTTCGCCGTCGCCAGCCACCGCGCTTATGACCGCACGATCGCGACGCTTCATCTCGAACACGTCGAGCAGGTCGCTTACACGCGTGAGCCTGGTGAGCGCCTTAGTCAGGGCCGCCGTTGTGATCCCTTTTCTGGCACCCTGGCCGCGTACATTGAGGCCTTCGACCCCGAGCCCTATCAGGTGCGCGTCGAGCGCGGGCTGATCCTTTAGGTACTGTTCCTTGCTCGATTTCTTGACCCGGAACAACGGGGGCTGGGCGATGTACAGGTGGCCGCTTTCGATCAGGCGACGGTAGTTGCGAAAGAAAAACGTGAGCAGAAGCGTGCGTATATGCAGGCCGTCTACGTCGGCATCGGTCATGATGATGACCTTGTGGTATCTCAGCTTGGACAGGTCATCGGCGTCTTCCCCCACGCCCAGCCCCAGCGCCATCACCAGCAAACGTATGGCCTCGGACTGCAGCTGCTTGGCAACCGGCGCCTTCTCGATGTTCAGTATCTTGCCCCTGAGCGGAAGGATGGCCTGGTTGCGGCGATCACGGCCCTGCTTGGCCGACCCGCCGGCGGAATCTCCCTCCACTATGTAGAGCTCACTCTCAGCCGGGTCACGGCTCTGGCAATCGGCGAGTTTTCCGGGGAGGGCGCCGGACTCCAGTGCCCCCTTGCGACGAACCATGTCGCGGGCCTTGCGCGAGGCCACCCGTCCACGGGCCGCGTCGAGACACTTGTTGACTATCGCCCGGGCGTCGCGGGGGCTCTCTTCGAGACAGGTCGCGAGACTCTCGTTCACCAGGGTCGCTACCAGGCCGCGCACCTCGCTGTTGCCGAGCTTGGTCTTTGTCTGCCCTTCGAACTGTGGCTCGGGCACCTTGACCGACAACACGGCAGCTAACCCTTCACGCGAGTCTTCACCTTCGATGGTCTCATCGTTTTTCTTGAGCAGGTTGTTGGCTGCCGCATAAGCGTTGAGGGTCCGCGTAAGCGCTGAGCGCAAGCCGGCCATGTGGGTGCCACCCTCGATGGTGTTGATGTTGTTGGCGAAGCTGTAGACGTTCTGCGTGTAGCTGTCGTTCCACTGCAGGGCGATCTCGATTTCGACCCCGTTACGCTGGCCGGTCAGGTAAACGATCTTGTTGTTCACCACCTCGTGGTCACGGTTGAGGTGCTCCACGAACGAGACGATTCCGCCCTCGTAGTAGAACGTTTCCATCTGGCCTTTTTCCCGTTCGTCCTCCAGGGTGACGCGCACACCCCTGTTGAGGAAAGCCAGCTCGCGCAGCCGCTTGGCGAGGATGCCGTAGTTGAACACCTCCACCTCAAAAATGCTGCTGTCGGGCTTGAACTTGACCGTGGTGCCCGACCTCTTGGTTTCGCCCACGGCTTTGAGCGCGCGCTTGCGGCCACCGCGGCTGTACTCCTGCTGGTAGACCTTGCCGTCGCGATAAATCTCTACCTCGAGATGTTCTGAAAGAGCGTTAACCACCGATACGCCGACACCGTGCAGGCCACCCGAAACCTTGTAGGACCCCTTGTCGAACTTGCCGCCGGCGTGCAGCTTGGTCATCACCACTTCTGCTGCCGACACGCCCTCGGTGGGATGTTTGTCTACCGGGATACCGCGGCCATTGTCGCTGACCGTGATGCTGTTGTCGACGTGGATCTCAACCACCACGGTGTCGCAGTGACCGGCCAGGGCCTCGTCGATGGAGTTATCAACAACCTCGAAAACCAGGTGGTGCAGGCCGCGCTCACCGGTGTCGCCAATGTACATGCCGGGCCGCTTACGGACCGCGTCCAGCCCCTCGAGGACTTTGATATTCTTGGCGGAGTAGTCTCCTGCCTGGGCCTTGCCCCCACCCTTACCAGCCTTTGTTTTTGTTTTGCTCGCCATGCGCTGAGAAAATCCTGCTGCAGGAGGGTTATGAACACCTGTCGAGGCGTGCCCGTCAGGCCCGCTTCGGACAGCGGCCGGTCAGCCCTCAAGGGCTCGTCCCGACACCGGCCAAAGTATCAATCAGGGCTCGGAAAGTAAAACGGGTCTGCGGCTGTTCGCCCGCAAAAAACAAGGCCAAAATCACGCGGCCGAGACCCCGTTATTATTCCGCGGGGGATCTTTTCGGCCCTATGGCCGAGCTCATATACGCATCGGCATAACGACGTAGCAGTAGTCCTTGTCGATTCCCCTCACGACACCGGGGCTGAACTGATCCTTGAGAGAAATCTCGACGTTCTCGTTGTCCGGAAGCACGTTGAGAACGTCGAGAAGGTAGCGGCTGTTAAAGCCAATCTCGATCTCATCGCCCCCGTACTTGACCTTAACATCCTCGCTGGCTTCGCCCAGGTCCGGGTTATTGGCCGACACCTCCAGAGAATCCTCCTGGACATTCAACTTGATGCCGCGGGCCCGCTCACTCGAAAGCAGGGACACCCTTCGTACGGTCTGCAGCAGGCTGTCCCGCTCGGCTACCATCAGGTGTGGAACCTTTTTTGGTACGACCTGGTTGTAGTCGGGAAAATTACCCTCGACCAGGCGCATGCTCATTATCGCGCTGCCCGCCTCGAGGAAGGCCTCGTTGCCGGTGATCGATAGCTTGACGCCTGCTTCCGGGTCTAAGTCGGCAAGTATCCTGGCGGTTTCATGGAGGCCCTTGCGGGGCAGGATCACCCCGGTAGGAATTTCACCGCTGCCGCTCTTTTTTTCTATCATCGCCAGGCGATGACCGTCGGTAGCCACCATCCTGAGCAAGCCGCCACCGGAGGCCGACTCCAGGTAAATCCCGGCCAGGTTGGACCTCGTGTCGTCGGTGGACACGGCAAAGATGGTTTTCTGTATCATGTCCAGAAGATCGTTGGCCTTGAACGAAAGAACCGTCGTGTCGCTACCGTTTCCCGGTGAATCGGTGACCCCGGGATGGTCGGAAGGGTCAATTCCCATCAGCTTGAAGTCTGATCGACCATAAGCCACTTCGACCCAGCTGTTCTTGAGAACCTTCAGCTTGAGATCGCTACCCTCTGGAGCCTCTCTCACGATTTCGAACAACTTACGGGCCGATACTGCCACTACGCCGGCTTTCTTTACCCGGGCCGGGCAGGACTGGCGCAGCCCGATTTCAAGATCGCTGGCCAGGACGATTACAGAGTCTGAATCTGTTTGGAGCACCACGTTAGTGAGCACCGCCATCGAGTGTCTTCGGTCGACCACTCCCTGGCAGCGGCTGAGTACGGTAAGGAAGGATTCTCTTTCTAAGGTTATCTCCATGCGGACCTCTTCAGTAATAAAGGAATAGTCTTATCCTGTTACTGTTGTTAGATGCCAACTTTCGAGGGATAAGCTCGTAAGTTGTTGTATTGATGTAATATTATATGCACAGCAAGCCTGTGCGCTTTCTGCTGACAATGTGAGCGCAACTTCTTTTTCGGTGTCGGGGCTGCGATAGGCAAACTCTCCGCACAGCCGAACGCATAACTTATCCACAGCCTATCATCCTCGTCACAGTGTCGATCAGATCGCGAAAACGGGGGTCGTCGCTGCGCTTATTTTCGACCACCCGGCAGGCGTGGACCACGGTAGAGTGGTCGCGGCCACCGAGGAACTCACCGATGCTGGGAAACGAAGCGCCGGCGTGGTTGCGCATGATGTACATGGCTACCTGCCTTGCTTCGGCCACTTTCTTGGTGCGCCGTCGCGCCGCCAGTTCTCCGGGCCTGAGACCGAAGTGGCGGCTGACCCCGGTGGCTATGTCCTCGAGGCCGATTTCCTTATGGTCATTGCCGCCGCTGGTGGCGAGTAGTTCCCTGGCCAGGTCCAGTGTCAGTTCACTGCGGTTCAACGAAGCGTAAGCACTCAATCGGGTGAGTGCGCCCTCCAGATCACGGACGTTGGAGTCAATCTGAGAGGCCACGTAGCTCATCACCTCGTCGGGCACGCTGATGTGCTCGGCCTGGGCTTTGCGCCGCAGAATGGCCACGCGGGTTTCCGCGTCGGGTGACTGGATGTCGGCCACCAGGCCCCAGCCGAAGCGGTTGCAGAGCCGTTCTTCAACACCCTGTATCTCGTTGGGAAACTTGTCCGAGGTCAGCACGATCTGCTTGCCGCTGTCATAGAGCGCGTTGAAGACGTGAAAGAATTCTTCCTGGGTACGCTCGCGGCCGGCGAGAAACTGTACGTCGTCGACCACGAGTACGTCCATGCGGCGAACGCGGTTTTTGAATTCCTGCACGCGGTTGCGGGATATGGCGTCGATGAGCTGGTTGGTGAAGCTGTCGGTGGACAGGAACAACACCCGCGCGTTGGGGTCAGAGTCGACGATGGCGTTGCCGATGGCGTTTGCCAGGTGAGTTTTACCCAGTCCTACGCCACCAAAAATAAAGAAGGGGTTGTAAAGCGCGCCGGGCTGCCCGGCCACCGCGCGGGCGGCGGCATGTGCAAACTGGTTGCTGGGGCCGATCACGAAGTTGCCGAAATCGTAGCGGGCGAGGAAGCCCCCGGGTCGTCGCGCAGGAGGTTTTCTGACTTTCCGGCTGGCCTTGGCCGTCTCGTCGGCAAACAGGTTTCCCTGGGCCGGCTGCTCGTCGCAGACAAGGCGCAGGGTGTTCCGTTGTCCACTGGCCTCGGTCCAGGCTGTGGATATGTCGTCGAGAAAGTTCTCCTCTATCCAGGACGCACAGAGCCGGTTGGGGACAGTGATTTCCAGCGCCCCGTCGGGTGCCGGACGCGTTTTCATAGGCTCAATCCAGGATTCGAAGTCCTCATCGGACACAACCGCCCTGAGCGAGCTAACGACTTGATTCCAAAGGGTTTTAAAGTTGGACGACGGGGCGTTTTCCACAACAGTTACCAAACTTAGACACAGGGTTATCCACAGCTGTTGATAACCCGCATCGCGGGGCCGCGGTGGAACTTATCCACAGGGGCACCGTTGCTTGCCAATAGGTCCAAACGCGTGGAGTTTCAAGAGCGGTACGCAACGCGCGAGACAAGTATGCGAGAAACAAGCAGAGTTGAATGCAGGTTCGGTCGGTGCCATCGGTTGGTGTGAGCGGCACTCGCCTCGGGGCAGGGCCGCAAGCCTGGGAGGACGAGCTGAAAATGGAAGCAAAGCCGGATTCGGCGGAACTGTTTGAACGTGCGTGCCGTTGCATGCCCGGCGGCGTCAACTCGCCGGTGAGGGCCTGGTCGGCGGTGGGTGGTGTTCCACGCATCGTGGAGTCTGCGGCGGGTGTTGAGCTCTGCGATGTTGATGGCTGCAGGTACCTGGATTTTACGGCCTCCTGGGGACCGCTGATCGCTGGCCACGCCCACCCGCGGGTGGTCGAGTCGGTGTCAGCAGCTCTGGAAAAGGGCAGCAGTTTCGGCGCCACAACGCGTGGCGAAATAGAGCTTGCCGAGCGTTTGTGCGGCCGTTTTTCCTCGCTGGAGAAGCTGCGCCTGGTCAGTTCCGGCACAGAGGCGACCATGAGCGCGCTGCGCCTGGCGCGGGCGGCCACCGGCCGCGACTCGGTAGTCAAGTTTGCCGGTTGTTATCACGGCCACAGCGACGGGCTACTGGTGCGAGCGGGTTCGGGCGCCACCACCCTGGGCATTCCAGACAGCCCGGGTGTGCCGGCGGCCGTGGGTGGGCTTACGCGGGTGGCACGCTACAACGACCTCGAATCGGTGCGCGCCGCCTGCGACGGCGAGGTTGCCGCAGTCATCGTGGAGCCGGTGGCCGGCAACATGGGAGTGGTGCCGCCGCGCGAAGGCTTTCTGGAGGGCCTGCGCAAGATAACCGAATCAACCGGGGCGCTGTTGATCTTTGACGAGGTGATAACCGGCTTGCGCCTGTCGCCCGGTGGATGGCAACAGTTGTCGGGGGTGACGCCCGACCTGACCTGCCTCGGCAAGGTGATAGGCGGTGGCCTGCCGGTGGGTGCCTACGGCGGGCGCGCTGACCTCATGGACCAGGGGGCACCCGGCGGCCCGGTCTACCAGGGGGGCACACTGTCGGGCAATCCCTTGGCCGCGGCCGCCGGCCTGGCCACCCTCGACCTGCTCGAGGAAGACGGCAGCTACGAGAGACTCGAGGAGCTTGGCAAGCGACTGGGCAACGGCTTGGCGCAGGCGCTGGCGGGCAACGGTTGCGTGCAGCGAGTCGGCTCGATGCTGACGCTGTTTTTCGGCGTCGCCGGCGTGGACGATTACGACGACGCACTAAGCCTGGACGCCGATGCATACGGGCGCTTCTTCCACGCGATGCTGGACCGCGGGGTGTGGCTGCCGCCGTCGGGCTACGAGGCCTGGTTCGTGTCGATGGCTCACAGCGATGAGCATGTCGACCGTGCGGTCGAAGCAGCCGGCGGCGCGATGGCGGAGATCCTGTGAACGGGCCCGGCGTGAACGGGCCCGGTGTAAACGAGGACCGGGTCGGCTCGCTCAAGGCCCTTGGACTTGGCTGGAGCCTGGGCTGGCGCGTGGTGGCCGGCGCCCTGCTGGGCTACCTGGCCGATGCTTACCTGGGCAGCGGGCCCTGGCTCGCGCTGTTGGGCGGGCTGGGGGCAATGGTAAGCGGCGTGCGTAACATGTTGTCCGTGTTGGGCCCCGACCCAGCGCAGGACCCGGCAAGGGGCGCGGGTAGTTCACCACCGGGGTCGAGCGATGAAGGCACTTGATCTCGTAGAGCGCGATACGTCGCTGCTCGTGTTGGCACTGGCCGTGGCCAGCTGGGTCGCCGGGCTCGGCAACGCCATCAGCGTGTTGCTGGGTGGCGGTTTCATGGTCATCAACTTTCGCGTGATACGGATGTTGGTCGCCCGGGCGCTCGGTGGCCGCAAGCAGGCCGTGGCCGAGGGCACAAGCGTTGGAGCCGAGCCGCCGCCAGGGCGGCGAACCTGGCCACTGTTTGTTGGTAAGCTGTTACTTGGAATTGCGCTTATAGCCGGTGTGCTGTACCAGTTTCCCGTTGAGCCGCTGTCGTTTGCCGCGGGTACGACGGCCCTCCTGCTGGTCATATTGCTGCGGGGGCTCAGCGGTGGCCTGGCAGACGAAGCCGGCACGAGCGAAAGCAGCCCGACGGAGAACTGACATTGAACGGCAAAGTGAGAAAGACCACCCCTGGGTCGCTGTTTATCGGCCTGGCTACAGCCTTCACGTTGGCCGTTGTCCTGGTAGAGCCGGCCCGCGCATCGGGCGGAGTGACGTGGTTTGCTCTCATCCCCGGAGTCAACACCATCTGGCCCCACACCGTGGGTGCCACCCTGGTATCGTTGCTCCTGGTTTTGTTTGCCTGGGCCGCCGGGCGCCAGCTCGAAGCCGCGCGCGGGCGCGGCACGGCCCTGGTACCCGACGAGAACCTGAGCCTGCGCAATGCGGCCGAGCTCCTGGTCGGCGCCGTTCACTCGATGACCGAGGGCGTCCTGGGTAAACCGGGCAAGCAGTACGCGGCCCTCTTCGGCACGTTTTTCATTTTCATACTGATGGCCAACCTGCTCGGTCTGGTGCCGGGGTTTGCTCCGCCCACCGACAACTTCAACATTACTTTTGCACTGGGCATCGCGTCGTTTCTCGGTTTCAACGCCATCGGCATACGCCGGCAGGGCCTGGTCAATTACGCCAAGCACTTTGTAGGCCCGGTGTGGTGGCTGGCGGTTCTCATGATCCCGCTCGAACTCATAGACAACATGGTTCGCCCAGCGTCGCTCGCTCTTCGACTCGCGGGCAACATGACCGGCGACCATCTCGTGCTGTCGATTTTTACCGATCTCACCAAGTTCGTGATCCCGGTGGTCTTCTATTTTCTGGGGGCTTTCGTGTCCCTGGTACAAGCTTTCGTGTTCACCCTGCTTTCAATCATCTACGTGTCGCTGGCCGTTGGCCACGCCGACGAGCACTGATTGGACGACGACTTTCAAGGGTGGAATTCGAAACAACTTCGTTGCGGTCGGTGTTGATAGAGGAGTGGTTGGTAGAGGAAAGAGGATGGATGTCGGGCCGTAAAAACGCAGCGTGATAAGGAGAAAATAATGAAGAAGATGAAGACTTTTATATATGCGGCAACTGCTTTCGTGGCTGCATCGCTGGTGGCTACACCGGCGATGGCTGCCGATGGCGGTGGTGGTGGCGGTGGAATGATAGCGCTGGCGGCAGGCATCTGCATGGGCGTGGCGGCTTTCGGCGCGGCGCTCGGCCAGGGCCAGGCCGTGGCAGCGGCCATGGAGTCGATAGGGCGTAACCCCAACTCGGCCGACCGCATCCAGACACCGATGATCATCGGTATCGCTTTCATGGAAGCACTGGGCATTTACGCCCTGGTGGTTGCCTTCCTGCTGCAGGCCAAGATCTGACAGGCGGGATATTGACCTGGCCAACGGGCTGCCGTTGGCTGGTAAACTGGCGGGGATCGACAGCGGTCCCCGCCTTTTTTATGAGCTGTTCGCGGGCTATTGCCCGGCCGCTTCTATCTCGGCCCTGGTTGCCAGTGCCACCACCGAGTCGCAACGCTCCGCGAGGCGGGACATACCGTTGTTCTCCTGGCGGTCGACCACGGTGACGATGAGCGAGACCCGGCCGCCGGCTTCTTCCACGGCGTCGACGGCTTGGAGCGTCGAGCCACCGGTGGTGACCACGTCCTCCACGAGGGCGATGCGCGCTTCGGGGCGAAAACGGCCGTCGAGTTTTGCTGCCGTGCCGTGATCCTTGACGTCACGGCGAACAAAGAAGCCCTCCAGCGGCTGGCCCAGGCGAGCGGCCTCGCACAGCGCTACCGAAACCAGGGGCACTGCGCCCACCGCCATGCCGCCGACCAGTTCGATCTCGTTGGCAAGCAGGATCTCGGCCACGGCCGTTCCCAGGAGGCACGCTCCCTGCGAGGACATGACGGTCTGCTTTACGTCGACGTAGAAGTCGCTGGTCTGCCCCGAGGCCAGAGTGAAACTGCCGCGTCGCCACGAGAGGCGGGCGAGCAGTGCTGCTACATCGGCCCGTGTGTTGGTCGTTTCGGCCATCGTTATCTATCCCAGCGTGCTATTTCTTGAGCAGGTTGCGGGCGATCACCATGCGCTGGATCTGCGAGGTGCCCTCGTAGATCTGCAGCAGCTTGGCGTCACGCATGAGTTTTTCGACGGGGTACTCTTTCATGTAGCCGTAACCACCAAAAATCTGCACGGCGTTGATCGCGATCTGAATGGTACGGTCGGCGCCGAAAGCCTTGGCGTAACTGGCCACTATCGAGGCCGGTTCGCCCTGGTCGATGCTCCAGGCCGCTTTCCACGTGAGCAGGCGCATGGCTTCCACTTCTATGGCCATGTCGGCGAGCATGAACTGTATGGCCTGGAAGTTGGCTATGGGCTCGCCGAATTGCTCGCGCTCGAGCGCGTAGTCGCGGCTCTCTTCGAGTGCCCGCCGGGCGATGCCTATGCACATGGGGCCTATCTGCGGCCGCGTACGTTCGAAGGTCTGCATGGCTATGTGGAAGCCCTCGCCCTCGTTTCCCACGAGCGCATCGAGGGGCACGCGCACCTGGTCAAAACCGATTTCAGCCGTATCCGAACAGCGCTGGCCCAGTTTGCCTGTCATCTTGGTGGTCGTCACGCCGGGGGTGTCGGCCGGCACGACGAAACAGGCGATTCCGCCGTGGCGTTCCGAAGCGTCGCGGGTGGCGAACACCGTGAACCAGTCTGCCTCGGTGCCGTTGGTTATGAAGTGTTTTACTCCGTCGAGTACGAAATGGTCGCCGTCGCGCTTGTAACGGGTAGTCATGCCGGCCACGTCGGACCCCGAGCCGGGTTCGGTCAGGGCGTAACCGGCAAATTTAAAATCGCTGCAGAGGCCGCCCAGGAAGTGCTGCGTCCGCTCTTCAGAGGCGGCTTTGTTCAATGGCGTTTCGCCCACTCCATTGGCCGCCATTATAGCACCACCACCCAAACAGCCGACACTTATTACCGCCATCACCACCTCCGACCATAGCTCCGCACCGGCGACTCCGCCGTGCGCCGCGCGTACCCATAGATCACAGCCA
>JACKQG010001354.1_pt1 | contig 34146 bp, 23 predicted proteins | sample 8237621 | NCBI WGS metagenome assembly JACKQG01 (sample SAMN15677084, study PRJNA649215) | marine metagenome | biome: marine; feature: Black Sea; material: saline water; isolation source: suspended particulate matter (SPM) from the Black Sea western gyre | collected 2013-06-09/2013-06-10 | depth...
CCGTAACTATAACGGTCCTAAGGTAGCGAAATTCCTTGTCGGGTAAGTTCCGACCTGCACGAATCGTGTAACGACCGGACTGCTGTCTCAGAGAGGATCTCGGCGAAGTTGTAATGGCGGTGAAGATGCCGCCTACCCGCGGTAGGACGGAAAGACCCTATGCACCTTTACTGTAAGCTGGTATTGGGTTCTGGACTTTGATGTGTAGTATAGGTGGGAGACGTTGAAATCGGTTCGTCAGGACCGGTGGAGTCACAATGTGAAATACCACCCTTTAATTTCTAGGATTCTAACCCCGATTTCTCTGAAGCGAGACGGGGGACAGTGCTTGCGGGTCAGTTTGACTGGGGCGGTTTCCTCCCAAAAAGTAACGGAGGAGCGCGAAGGTACTCTCAGTATGGTCAGCAACCATACATCGAGCGTATAGGTAGAAGAGTGCTTGACTGTAAGACCGACAGGTCGAGCAGGTACGAAAGTAGGCCTAAATGATCCGATGGTTGAAAATGGAATTGCCATCGCTCAACGGACAAAAGGTACGCTAGGGATAACAGGCTTATCGCGCCCAAGAGTTCATATCGACGGCGCGGTTTGGCACCTCGATGTCGGCTCGTCACATCCTGGGGCTGAAGAAGGTCCCAAGGGTTCGGCTGTTCGCCGATTAAAGTGGCACGCGAGCTGGGTTCAGAACGTCGTGAGACAGTTCGGTCCTTATCCACCGTGGGCGCAGGAAACTTGAGGGGTTCATTTCATAGTACGAGAGGACCTGAAATGACGTACTTCTGGTGTGGCAGTTGTCGTGACAACGGCAGCGCTGCGTAGCTATGTACGGAAGAGATAAGCGCTGAAAGCATCTAAGCGCCAAGCTCATCCCAAGATAAGGTTTCCTTTGAGACTCCTGGAAGACTACCAGGTTGATAGGCCAGAGGTGTAAGCACAGCAATGTGTTCAGCTGACTGGTACTAATGTTCGATCGCTTATCTTTATCCCAATGGGATAAAAACACTTGTTCCCGTAAAAACAGAACAACCAACATAAGCCGGCAATATTGCTGGCAGGAAATCCATGCAGGGTTTTCAGAGAACACCCCGAGCACAAGCTCGGATGCAATAAACCGAGCTTGTGCTCGGATGCACACAATTTATAGGTGGCCATAAAGTGGTGGCCCGACCCGATCCCATCCCGAACTCGGCCGTCAAACACCACGTTGCCGATGGTAGCAGTTCGAAAGGTTCTGCGAGAGTAGGTAGCCGCCTTACTTTAATCAAAAAAACCGGAGCCCAAAACTCCGGTCTTTTTTGTGCCCATTTTGGAACCCCCTGGAGACTACTCCTGACTCAACTCCCCCACATTCGAAGGCATCAACTGCAGCATTGTTTTTCCCACCTTGATCCGATCCCCAAACTTCACCTTAATCTTCGTCCGCCGCAGGCCATTCACCCACGTCCCCAGACGGCTCCCCAAATCCTCAATCCAATATTCCCCTTCCTCCTCCCAAATTTTCGCGTGCTTGCGGCTCACCGATTTGTCCTGCGTTAAATCCAGCTCCGGCGTTCCCTTCGAGCTGTTCCGCCCCACCGTCACTAGCGTATGCGGCACACTCACCGATCGCGTTCTTCCTTCAAATGTACAAACAATATTCATCCGGCAAACGCGGACATTACCGCCCGCCCATCGCTGCATAAACAAAAAAAAATCCACAACACCCCCCAAGCCTTGACCCATCCCTTCCGAACCCGTAAACAACTCACCCGATGACAGCTCCCGCCACAGTTTATTTAGTCGGCGCCGGCCCCGGCGATGCCGGACTGCTCACCGTGCGCGGTGCCGAGCTTCTCGCCCGCGCCCAAGTCGTCGCCTACGATGCCCTGTGCAATCCCGCGCTCCTCAAGCTCGCCCCCGCCGAAGCCGAGATCATCTTCGCCGGCAAACGCTCCGCCGACCACGCCATCCCGCAGGACGAACTCAACTCCCTCCTCGTTGAAAAAGCCAACCAAGGCAAAACCGTCGTCCGCCTCAAAGGCGGCGATCCATTTGTCTTTGGCCGCGGCGGCGAAGAAGCGCAGGAACTTGCCGCCGCCGGCGTTCCATTCGAAATCGTCCCCGGCATTTCCTCCGCCGTGGCCGCGCCCGCGTACGCTGGAATCCCCGTCACCCATCGCGATCATTGCTCCAGCTACACCGTCATCACCGGCCACGAACGCCCCGAGAAAGGCGGAGAAAGCGCCATCGACTGGAAAAACCTCGCCGCAAATCCCGGCACAAAAATCGTCCTAATGGGCGTCGAACGCCTGCGCACCATCGCCGATCAATTGCAAAAAAACGGCCTTGCCGCCGACACCCCCGTGGCTCTCGTCCGTTGGGGCACCACCGGCCGCCACCAAGCCCTCACCGGCCAACTCGATTCCATTGCCGACGCCGTTGAACAAGCCAACTTCAAATCCCCCGCCGTGACAATCATCGGCAGCGTCGTTAAACTCCGTGATGAGTTGAATTGGTTTGAGCAACGCCCGCTCTTTGGTCAACGCGTCGTTGTCACCCGCACCCGCCAACAAGCCAGCGCACTCGCCAGCCGTCTCAGCGAACTAGGCGCCGACGTGCTCGAAATCCCCACCATCCGCATCGAAGAACCCACAGACAAATCCCCCATCGGAGATGCCATTCTTGGTTTGGGTTCGTACCAATGGTTGGTCTTCACCAGCCCCAACGGCGTGGATCATTTTTTTAAATACTTCCTGCGCGGCTTTGAAGACCTCCGCGATCTCGGAGGCTGCCGCATTGCCGCCATCGGCCCCGCCACCGCTGCCAAGCTTAAGGCGTTGCATTTGAAAATCGATTTGATGCCCGAAGATTACACTGCCGACGGCGTCGCCAGGGCGTTTGCCGACAGCGAAGATTTCACCATCGAAAACGAAAACATCTGCCTCCTCCGCGCCGAAGTCGCCAATCCTGAATTGCCCAAAGCACTCGAAGAATTAGGCGCAATCGTTGATGACATTCCCGTGTACAGAACCGTCCCCGAAACCGAAGACCGCACCGGCGCTGTCGCCAGATTAGAAGCAGAGGGCGCAAATTGGATCACTTTTACCAGTAGCTCCACCGTCGAAAATTTTGACGCTCGATTTGGCCTCAAAGAAACGCTCAAGCAACATTCAATGCAACCCATCAGCATCGGCCCCGAAACCACCAAGACCCTCAAAGCCCTCGGCACGCCCCCCGCCATCGAAGCCAACCCGCACACCATTGAGGGTGTAGTTGGAGCGCTTTTATCAAAAGTCAGCTAAGTCCCAAACCGTTCCAGCAAAACTTCAAACTCCACCCGCTGCACTTGTTGCAGTATCGCATATTCCACGCTGCCCGTTCGCGCGCCACACACCGCATCCACCATTCCGTCGGCGTCCCATTCCGTGCCTGCTAAATGTTCAAGCGATGTTTCTGCCACCAACGGCGTTACGCGTTTCAAAATTTCAGGATAAGCAGGATGCGGCCCCACGCGGTTGAACCAATATTTGGCATTCGAATAATCTGGCTCGCGGCGATGCATTATACCGTGCAGAAAACTGCCGTCGGCGTTGGGAATATCCTGCGAAAATTGGTGCGATTCATCCAAGTGATCGTGCCACAAAAGCGCCGCGCTTTGGATCAGCGCAGTTTCGCCATCCAGCGCCGCCATCACCGCATCGATCGACATGGCTTCCACCCGCCGTTCTGGGCCGAGGCCGGTGAGGTTCTCAAAATCAAAGACCGGTTTCAGTTTTTCTCTCATTGAATTATTGGGCGTCCATCACCTCGTGATAGGCGAGGTGCAGTTCGTGGATGAGTGGCGATACGGCGAGATCGTGGCCGTCCAGTGAATTGACGGGCTGGATTTCGCTCACGCTGTTGGTGAGAAACACGCCATCTGCCGTATACAAATCGCGCGGCACGGCGTTGAGTTGATGCGTGGGCAGCCCGATGGAAGCGGCCAGCTCGAGCACCATCCCGCGCGTGATGCCGGAGAGGCAACCGCTCTGCACCGGCGGCGTGATAATTTCGCTGTCCTTAATCCAAAATAAATTGCTGCTCGTGGCCTCGGTGACGTTGCCTTCGCGATTGGTGAGTAGCGCGTCATCGGCGTTTGCCACTTCCGCTTCGCGTGTGGCGAGAATGTGCGGTAGTTTGTTGGTGGTCTTCACGGTGGACATCGGGTCGTGATCGCTCAGCACTTGCGTGGCTGTGATGAGTTTGCGGGGGGGCACCGTGTCGGGGTTGATGGTTGGCGCTTCGTGCAGGCTCATCAATACGGTGGGTTCAAAATTTCCCGAGGGCGAGTAGCCGCGTTTGCCTGCGCCGCGGGTTATGTGAATACGCAACACAGCGTTGATAGAATTATTTTTCGCAATTAACGCTGTGGCGTGCTGAAGCAGTTGACCAAAATCATAACGCTCGCCAATGTGGAGCGTGCCCATCCCGTGTTGGAGCCGACCAAGGTGGCGGTCAATTAGGAATGGTTTGCCATTGTTCACGCGGAGCGTTTCAAAAATACCATCGCCATACAGAAAGCCGCGATCAAAGACGGAAATCTTCGCCTCCTCCTCGCGGAGGAACTGGCCGTTGAGGAAGACAATCACACGCGCAGTGTGCGCAACGCATGGGCATTTGTAAAACTCTTTGGTCCCCTTACGTCAACCACTGGGGAATGACTTTGCCCGCGACATCGGTGAGGCGGTAATCCCGGCCTTGGAATCGGTAAGTTAATCGTTTGTGGTCGATGCCAAATTGGTGGAGCATTGTGGCGTGAAGATCGTTAGGGTGCACAGGGTTTTCGGTGATCGCCCAGCCGATCTCATCGGTGGCACCGTAAACCTGCCCGCCTTTGAGGCCGCCACCGGCCATAGCCATTGAGAAACAGAAGGGATGATGATCGCGCCCCGTGCCGGCGGTGCGGCCATTGCGGTTTTCGCCCAGTGGTGTGCGGCCAAACTCCGCGCTCCACGACACCATCGTGCTGTCGAGCATCCCGCGTTGCTTGAGATCCTTGATGAGCGCGGCGATGGGTTGGTCCACCGCGCCGGCGTTGTATTTCAATTCGGGATCGAGGTTGCTGTGATGATCCCACGAGGCGTAAACGATGTTGATAAAGCGGACGCCTCGCTCTACGAGCCGCCGCGCGAGCAGGCAGTTGCGCGCGAAATCCTGATAGGTGTTGCCGAGTTGCCCGCGTCCGCCGCCTTTGGGTTCGGCGCGATTTAGTCCGTACGCTTTTTGGGTGGCGGCGGTTTCTCTGGAAAGATCGATCAATTCCGGTGCGGCCGTTTGCATTCGGCTGGCCAGTTCGTAACTCGCGATGCGGCTGGCGATTTCGGGGTCGTGGATTTTTTCGAACCGACTTTGGTTAAGCTGCCGCAATGCGTTGAGGCCAAGCCGTTGCAATTCCGGTGGCAGCCCTTTTGGGTTGTCGAGATTCAAAACCGGTTCGCCTTGTGTGCGGAACAGTACCCCTTCGTAAGTGGATGGCAGAAAGCCGCTCTGCCAAAGTGTGGCCCCGCCGCTGGAACCGCGCCCGGCGGTGAGCACCACGTATCCGGGAAGGTTGTTTGATTCACTTCCGAGGCCGTACGTCATCCACGAGCCCATCGTTGGCAGCCCAAACCGGGACGCGCCGCATTGCATCAGCAGTTGCCCGGGATGGTGATTGAACTCCTCCGAATGCATCGAACGCACCAGCAATAACTCATCGGCCACCGTGCCCAAATGCGGAAGGTAATCGCTCAACTCCATACCACATTGGCCGTGCGGTTTGAAGACGCGCTTGCTGCCGCGCAGCGTGGCCGTGTCCGGTTTGATAAACGCAAATCGTGCCTTGTCCAAAATCTCCTTTGGCAGCTTTTGTCCATGGCGTTCGTTGAGCACCGGCTTCGGATCAAACAGATCCAAATGCGACGGTGCGCCTGCCATAAAAATATTGATGCACGCTTTTGCCTTCGCATCAAAATGAGGCGTGCGGGGTGCCATCGGGTTAGCGAATTGTGCCCCGAGCAATCCGTCCTCCAGCAACATCGACGACAAGGCCACGCCCCCAAGTCCGCAGGCCGAGGTCGCCAGAAAATCCCGTCGCGTACTTGCTAAGTTTATTTGTTTCTTCATCGTTGTTGGAAATTACTCGCGCGTGATGAACTCGTCCAGATTCAGCAGTACGCGCGTGGTGGCCGCCCAAGCACTGGCCTCTGCGTCGCCGTTGAATATCTTGGCTTCAGTTAAATGGGTGGCGTAGTAGGCGCGGGTTTGTTTCAAGAGATTAGTCAGCGCGGCGTGTTCATCGGCTGTCGGATCGCGTGCTACGCATATTTTGAAACCCAGCGAGATGCGTCCCGCGTCAGTGGGTTCCTCCTTCAATAAACGCGTGGCCAACGCCTTGGCGGCTTCGTCGAACACTGCGTTATTTAAGGTGGCCAGTGCGGCGAGGGGGGTGTTGGAGCGGGTGCGCTTCACGCAGGTGACATTGCTGTCGGGGCAATCAAAAGTGATGAGGTTCGGATGCGGTGAGGTGCGTTTGAAAAACGTGTAAAGTCCCCGCCGATAGCGGTCATCGTCTTTGCTGGTGGCCCACTTGAAATTATTCGCATAACTCAGCGAAGCCACGCCGGAGGGCAGGGGAGGGAAAACGCTGGGCCCGCCAATCTTGCTTGCGAACAACCCGCTTGCGGCGAGGTTGAGGTCGCGGATGATTTCCGCCTCCACACGGAAACGGTTTTGCCGGTGTAACAGTAAGTTGCTGGGATCGCGCTCAACCATTTCCGGACGGTGGGCTGAGGACTGGCGGTAGGTGGCGCTATTGACGATCAGCCGAATCATTGCCTTGCGGCTCCACTTGCGTTTCACCAACTCCGCCGCAAGCCAGTCGAGCAGTTCAGGATGTGTAGGCGCATCGCCGCGCACGCCGAAGTCATTTAGCGTGCGCACGATGCCTTCGCCAAACAGGTTGGCCCAGATTTGATTGGCCGTGACGCGCGGCACGAGTGGGTTTTTGCCGTTCACCAGCCAGCGCGCGAGGTCAAGTCGATCACCGTCTGCGCGGTTGTTCGATTTGGGGAGCGTGGAGAGGGTGTCGGGGGAAACTTTATCGCGCGGCTGCTTGAATTCGCCTCGATGCATCACGTGTGTGGCGCGAGGGGAATTGGTGCGCTGCGAAATCACGCGCACACTCATCAGCGGCGATTTGGGTGCGGGCTGTTTCAACTCCGCCTGCAGCTTGCGTGCCTCGGCATCTTGATCTCGAAAATAATCCAACAAAGTCACCGCCTGCGCGGGAGTGCGCTTGCCGGGCTCGATGTTCAGCGTCTTGACTACTGCCGCCGGAATGCCATCGCCCGCCGATTGTCCCGTGCGCGCGGTGATGCGGAAGCGGCCGAGCGTGTGCCGGCTGCCGTACTGTTGTTCGAGCACGACTTGAATTTTCGTGGTGCCTTTGAAGGGAATCGCCTTCGCAGTTGTGAGAATCAAATGGTGCGGCTTGCCAAATTGCGGGCCGATCGCCCAGCCGGTGCCTTTATTGCCTTCCCCGATTTTGCCATCAATGGCGTTGCCGGCCGGCCACTTGTCCTGTGCAAAACCCGCCCTCGCGCCTGAAAGTTTCACGCGATGTTTTTTGGCATCAAATGTCGGGCCATCCGTGGCGTACACGCTTATATTATTCAAAACAAAATTTCCGTGAGCGGTGCGGCCGGGGCCATTGGCGTTCAGCGATTTATCGGGCAACGCTTCAATTTTTAGGCCGGTGATTTTCCGGGTGTCAGTGGAAAACTCCAGCGTGTAATTGGCTTTGGGCGGGTTGGCCCCCGTTACCAAAAAGGAGCCATCCGTTTGGGATTTGAATTGGACGTCCTTTGGTCCTTTCTGGGTGATGGGTTTGAGTGGGTGAAAGGCAATCGGTTCGGCAACGCGGGCGTCTATTTTTGCGCGCAATTGTTGTTCAAATTTTGGGAGTTGCGTTTTCAACGTTGCATCACGCGCGGCAATCTTGTTTTGCAATAATGCTATGCGTTGGTCATGCGCGGCCTTGGATTTGAGCCACGATTCGTATTCTCTTTTAGAGCGAGGAACATCAGTGTTGGTTTCATCGCCGTTGTTGAAGTACGCGAATAACTGGTAGTATTCTTTCTGTGTGAATTGGTCGTACTTGTGCGTGTGGCAGCGCGCGCAGGTGGCGGTGAGTCCCAGCCAAACCGCCCCGACCGTTTCCACGCGATCCATTACCGCGGCGACACGCCATTGTTCCTTGTCCGTGCCGCCTTCGGTGTTGGTTAAAGTTTGGCGATTAAATGCGGTGGCGAGCTTTTGCGCGTCGGTGGCATTGGGGAGCAAATCGCCGGCGAGTTGTTCGATGGTGAATTGGTCAAATGGAAAATCTGAATTAATCGCGTCGATGACCCAGTCACGATAGCGCCATGCGTTCATGCGTGGCCGATCTTTTTCAAAACCATCGCTGTCGGCATAGCGCGCCTTGTCCAACCAATGGCGGCCCCAGCGTTCGCCATAGTGCGGCGAGGCCAGCAGACGGTCGACCAACTTGCTGTAGGCATCGGCCGATTTGTCATTCACAAAAGCATTTACTTCCTTCGGTGTTGGCGGCAGACCGAGTAAATCATAACTGAGTCGCTTAATGAGCGTGGGGCGATCCGCAGCGGGGGAGCGTGGAACGCTGGCCGCTTTTAGTTTTGCATAAATGAACCAGTCAATTTGGTTGCGCGCGGGCGTCTTGCCGTTCACTGCGGGCGGTTTTGAGTCCAGTGGGCGATAAGCCCAATGCTGACTCCATCGTCCGCCTTCAATAATCCACTGCCGGATCTTGGCAATGTCCGTTGGAGGCAGTGGCTTGCCTTTTTCGGTCGGCGGCATTTGTTCGTCTGCATTGGTGGTCGTGAGGCGGTAAATAAGAGCGCTTTGGTTTGGCTTGCCCGGCACCACGGCGTGTTCGCCGGACTTTAATTTGGCCAGTAAACCGGCTGAATCGGCGAGGTTTAAACCAGCCTTTTGCTTATCTGGCCCATGACATTCAGTGCAGTGCTGGGCAAAAATGGGCTGGATTTCCTTTGCAAAATCAATGGGAGCTGCGTTGGATGAGGCAGGCAAAAATACGATTACAAAGCAAAAAATCCGGAAATCAGCGGTTTTTGTGAATAAATAATCACTCATTGCGTTCTTTTCTTTAGACTTTTCAGCCCAATTCCGTCAAATTAATTGTGCCTTGAGCACCGCGAAAAAAGGTTAAAAAACCAGCGCGATGGTACGAAACGTGCTACTTTTAAGTATGATGAAGAAACTGCCACAGGTATTCATAGGGTTCGTTCTCGCAATGTCCAGCGCGCAAGCCGCGGTTCCCGGTGCGTTGCCACCTTCGAATGTGCCGAGCCCCGGCGGAGGGTTGCCTACTCAAGGCGGGGGCTTGCAGCCAATGAATATGTCGCCCAGTCAGGCGCTTCAGGTGTTGTTGCAATCCGGTTTCATGGCGAAGCCTCATTACAACGGCGTGCCTGATCCCATTGCGACGCGCAATGTGATGATGCGTGGGCGCAATCGGAAACAGATTGCCCAGAAACTGCGCAATATCATAATTCCGCGTTTGGACAATGTGGATAATTTCAACATGACTGATATCGTTCAGGTGCTCAACTCACTCATCAAGGCTAACGACCCCGATGGGGTTGGCGTTAATATAATTATCAACCCCTATTTAACACCGGGTTCCCCCAATAACCAAGGCGGCGGCGGTGGTGCTGCAGGTGGAGCTGCGGGCGGTGCCGCAGGCGGTGGCGCAGGCGGCGTGGATCCGTTAACGGGTTTGCCCACTGGTGCCGGTGGAGGTGGCATTGGAGGCGGAGGTGCGGGTTCTCCTCAAGTTGATCCCACCACGGGCTTGCCTGTGGGTGGCGGTGCGGCGGGGGCTCCCTCTGCAGGAGGTTTGCCCGGCGGTGGAGCCGGCTTACCTGGTGGTGGAGCCGGTTTGCCCGGCGGTGGAGCCGGTTTGCCCGGTGGTGGCGGAATGGCTGGCGGAATGGCTGGCGGAATGGCTGGCGGAATGGCTGGCGGCGGTGCGATGCCGGGAATGGGGGGCGGCGGTGCAGCGGGTGGTGGCGGTGGTGCCATTACTGCAGCATTTATGCCGGAGAGGGTACAGGTAAGGGGGCTCACTGGAGCGTTGCACAACCTGACTGCTAAACAGGTGCTCGACATCGTAACGATGTCTTTTGATTATCCGATTCAATATGTGATTCTCGATCAGGGAATTGTGTTTGTGCAAAAACCCGCTAGTCAGCAGGGCTACTTCACGCGCACTTTTAAGCTAAACCCGAGTGCGGTGCTTGGTTTTCCGATGACCGTGCAGGGCAATGGTAATGGAGGCGGTCAGGGTAACGGCGGCGGACAAGGCGGCGGACAAGGCGGCGGTCAACCCGGAGGTGGGCAAGGCGGCGGTCCTGGCATGGGTGGCGGCGGTCCCGGCATGGGTGGCGGCGGTCCCGGTATGGGTGGTGGCGGTCCGGGTATGGGTGGCGGCGGTCCCGGCATGGGCGGTATTCAGCCCCGACAATTTAATGGATTTACAGGCCGGAACCAAGGAATCGGGCAGGGTTTTGTTCCGCGTGGTTCTCAGGGAGTGAACCGTTTCAATGTACAGCCGTTTAATCAGCAAAATTTTGGACTGAACCGAAGCTTTCAGCGCTTCAATTCGCTCACGCCAGGATACGGTCAATCACGTGTCCGTGGACGTCAGTAAGGCGGAAATCGCGGCCCTGATATTTGAAGGTAAGCCGCTCGTGGTTTAGGCCCAAGAGCTGCAGGATAGTGGCATTGAGATCATGGATATGCGCCGGGTCTTGTGCCGGCTGATAGCCTAGCTCATCTGTTTCGCCATAACTTGTGCCGCCTTTTACTCCTCCGCCGGCGAGCATCATGGTGAAGCCTTCTTTATGATGATCGCGCCCCACGTTTTTCCCAGCGCCGGCATTGCTCTTGCCTTGTAACATAGGGGTGCGGCCGAATTCGCCACCAAGTACAATCAAGGTATCATCGAGTAATCCGCGTTGTTTTAAATCTGCGATGAGCGCGGCGACAGGACGGTCAAGTTGTTTGGCTTTATTGGGGATGTTATTGAACACACCGCTGTGGTGATCCCAACCTTGGTCGAAGAGTTGGATGAAGCGTACGCCGCGTTCTACCAACCGCCGCGCGAGCAGGCAGTTGTTGGCGAAACTCGGCTTGCCGGGCGCGGTGCCGTAGCGTGCGTGGGTGGATTTCGATTCCTTGGTGGTGTCCATCAGTTCCGGCACGCTTGTCTGCATTCGGAAAGCCAGTTCGTACTGCGCGATCCGCGTGGCGATTTCCGGGTCGCCAACTTTCGTCAGTGATTGTCTGTTCAAAAAATTAATGCCGTCGACTATTTCGCGCCGGTCTTTGCCGTTGATGCCTTTGGGGTTGGACAAAAATAAAACAGGATCGCCGCTGCTACGAAATTCTATGCCTTGGTGAACCGTCGGTAAAAACCCGCTGCCCCACAGGCTGTTGCCGCCGCCGGCCACGCTGCCGGTGATCATCACCACGTAACTGGGGAGATCCTGGTTTTCTGTGCCCAGCCCGTAACTCACCCAAGAACCGATGCCCGGCCGCCCGAATTGGCCGAAGCCTGTGTGCTGAAATAGCTGCGCCGGGGCGTGGTTGAAGTGCTCGGTTCTCAGAGATTTTACCAGGCAAAGTTCATCGGCAACGCCGCCAAGTTGAGGCAGGTGTTCGCAAAGTTCGAGGCCCGACTGTCCGTGCCGGTTGAATTTGAACCGGGTGCCCAACAGCAATGGATGTTCCCGGATGAAGGCCAACTGTTTCCCTTTGAACATGTGATCCGGACATTTTTGGCCGGTGCGTTTCACCAATTCTGGTTTGTGGTCGAATAGATCCAGCTGCGACGGGGCGCCGACGAGGTGAATGTAGATCACGTGCTTCGCGCGCGGTGAGAGGTGCGGGCGTTGCGCGGTGGTTTCGCCCTTTAAGGCCGAAGCCAACGCCATCGCTCCGATGCCCGCACCCGTGTGCTTAAGGAATTCCCGACGGGATTCGGTGAGGTAAAATTGTTGGCGGGGGTTCATCACTGCTTGGTAATTGTTTCGTCGAGATTCAGTAAAATATTTGCGACGTAAAACCATGCGGCCAGTTTGCCCTTATCCAAATTATTTGGCGGATTCCAGCCCTTGATACTGTTGACAATTGCGGCAGCTGCTTTTGGGTTCTTCTCAAAATACAGATTGCGTTTCATTAGGAGTGATTTCACAAAATTCAATTCTGTTTTATGTGGTGAACGGGAAAGCGCGGTCTGAAAAGCAAACGCAATCTTCGCATCTGCCCCGTGGTTTTCGTTGCTCAAAACCCGAGCGGCGAAGGCTAGCGTCATCTCGACGTATGCTTCGTCATTCATCAACGTGAGCGCTTGGAGCGGGGTGTTGGTGCGTGGGCGTTGCACCACGCAAGCGCCTCGGTCGGGGGCATCGAAATTGACAAAACTTGCATAAGGTGCGCCGCGTCGCCACACGACGTACACGCCACGGCGGAAACGGTTCTCATCGGTGGCCACGTTGAATTTGGGTCCGTTGCGGCCAACGTGCCGCCAAATGTTTCCTGGTTGCGGCGGGTAAATCGGCGGGCCTTGCATCTTTGTGCTGAGCAATCCGCTGATGGCCAGGGCATTGTCGCGGATCATCTCCGCGCTCATTCGAAGGCGCGGTGCGCGGGCGTAGAATTTATTAGTCGCATCCGCCGCCAATAGCGTCGGAGTCACCCGCGAAGACTGCCGGTACATGGCGCTCATCACAATTTGTTTGTGAATGTGTTTCATCGACCAGCCGCGCTCGACGAATTCCACTGCCAGCCAGTCGAGTAAATCCGGATGCGTCGGTGGAACAGATTGTGTGCCGAAATCCTCCTGCGTCGCCACGAGGCCGCGCCCCATCAATTTTGCCCACCAACGATTCACCGTTACGCGCGCAACCAACGGATTATCCGCATCAACGAGCCAACGCGCGAGGCCGAGGCGGTTGCGCGGCCAATTCTTTTTAAAGCCATGCAGCGCAGTGGGAGTTTCGCTGGTCACCACATCACCAGGGGAAAGATAATTGCCTCGCCGCATCACGTGCGTTTCGCGCGGCTTGGCCTGCTCCACCATCACCAGCGTGGTGTGTGGCTTGAGGGCGTTGATTTGCTTGTCGAGCGCCAACAGTTTCAGCTCCTCTTGGTTTAAGATTGGATATTTGACTTTGAAATGATTTTCCAGCGTCGTCTTTTCTTTTTTGGACCAGTTTGCTTTGCGAAGAATGGCGGCGATGTTCTTTGGCGGGTTTGGTTCATCAGCCAAGCCTTTCCGTAAACCATCCACTTTCTTTTTCAAGGCTTCCCTTTGGGTGTTCAGCTTTTGAAGTTGGGTTGCCGTCGTTGCCTTAATCGGAAGTTCCATCGTCGGCCCATAAAAATCCCACGTCACCCCATTGCCCAGTTGCTTCACCTCCAGCGGGGTGTTGTTGAAAAACGAAAACAGCGAATAATAATCCTTCATCGAGAAAGGGTCGTATTTGTGATCGTGGCATTGTGCGCATTCGAGGGTCGTGCCAAGGAAAACGGTGCCTGTTGTGTTCACGCGATCGACGACCTGATTGAAGCGGTTTTCTTCCGGGTGTACCCCCGCCTCGACGTTGCACGTTGGCGTACGATGGAAGCCTGTTGCGATTCGCTGCGCCGCGGTGGCTTTTGGTAGTAAATCGCCGGCAATTTGTTCGATGACAAATTGATTGAATGGCATTCCTGAATTAAACGCATCAATCACCCAATCGCGATAGGCCCAACTGTCGCGGAGCTGGTCGGCTTGGAAGCCGTTGCTGTCGGCGTATCGTGCGAGGTCCAGCCACGGCCGTGCCCAGCGTTCGCCGTAGTGTTTAGAGTTTAGAAGGGCATTGACGATTTTTTCGTAAGCTGTATCGCTGGGGTTGGCAAGAAAGGCATTCAACACCGCAGGCGAAGGCGGCAAACCGATGAGATCCAAATGCACGCGGCGCAGTAATTGCTCTGGAGGAGCGGCGGGTGAAGGTTTAATCCTGTTGGTCTCCAATCGGCGAAGCACAAAAAAATCAATCGCATTGCGTGGCCATTTCGAATCCGTCCGTGGCAGGGCGGGGCGTACTGGTTTTTGATATGCCCAATGGCGGGTGGCCCGGTTGGATTCGGCACCAGCCATCGCCGTTGCTATCCACAAAAACCCCATAAGGATGCAGGTGCGCATAAGCTAAAATTCTATGACATAGGAGCCTTTGGGGCAATCCCGGTCTTCGCATTTCCCTTGAATAACCGATCCTTCGCGGCAATCTTAAAGCTATGAAAGCTCCCCTGCTTCCCAAGTTCCTTGGTTTCTTCCTTTTGGCTTCCCCGCTTGCCGCGAATGATTGGCCGGCGTATCGCGCGGATGGGCATCGCTCTGCGGTGACCACTGCAAATCTTCCTGCCAAATTGTTTCCGCATTGGACGGTTCAGTCCCGGCACTCGCCGCGCACGGCTTGGCCTTTGCCGGGCGAGGAAGCGCCGCGGATGCATACGGACCGCGCGTATCACGCGGTGATCACCGGCACCACTTTGGTTTTTGGAAACAACGTGGATAATCACGTGCACGCGCTCGACACGCGTACTGGCGAAGTGAAATGGAGCTTCGCCACCGAAGGCTCGGTGCGCTTTGCGCCGATGATTGACGGCGAGCGAATTTATCTTGGTTCAGACGACGGCTATGTCTACTGCATCGACGTCGCGAACGGCGCGCTGATTTGGAAGCATCGGATGGGCCCGAGCGGCGAACGCATCATTGGTCGCAGCCGAATGGTTTCCGTGTGGCCGGTGCGCACCGGTGTGTTGGTGGAAAACGGAGTGTTGTATGCCGCTGCCGGTGTGTTTCCTTACGAGGGACTTTATATCAAAGCCATCGACACCAAGACCGGCAAACCGATTTGGGTGAACGACACCGCCGGCGATCAAGCGTGGGGGATGCAGTACGGCGGTATGGCGCCCCAAGGATATCTCGTGGCCTCGGAGGACACGCTGTTCGTGCCCGCCGGTCGTAGCATGCCCGCGGCATTCGATAAACGCACCGGCAAGTTTAAACGCTTTCTGAGTGGCGGCGGCAAGATTGGGGGTTCGTGGGCCGTGATGGACGGCAATAAATTGTACGCCGGCATTGGCAATCAGGGCACCGACACCAAAGTCGAATTTGATGCCGAGAGCGGTCGTAGTCGTGGCGACCAATTTTCGCGGTATCCCTCCATTGATATGGTGCTCACCAAAGACATCGCGTATATCGCCACGCAAAAGGCTATATACGCCATCGACCGCGCCGCCAATCGCAAAGCAAATTCCGACGTGCCCGCGCTGGACAAGGAATCCGGCGCGCTTGCCAAAACGATCACTGCCATTCGCAAACGCCACAAAGCGGCGGCCGATAAACCGGAGGAATTGAAAAAACTCACGGCTGACCTCGCTAAAGCCACCGCGCGCCTCACCGCCATCGCCAAAGAAAAGGCCGCGCTCAATGCCGCGCGTGTGAAATGGGACACCCCCCGCGAAGGTCTCGGCCCGATGGCGCTTGCGGGCGGCACGCTCTTCGCAGCTGGCAAGGGCTTCGTGATTTCGATTGAAACGGCTACGGGCAGGCTTGTGATGGATCATGCCATCAAAGGTCACGCAATCAGTCTTGCGATTGCGGATGATCGCTTGTTCGTCAGTACCGACAATGGGGCGATTCATTGTCTCTCTCCGCGCGCGGTGGCGGCTGGCGAGCGTGTGATCAAAGCATTATCCACTGCCGGAAATGTTTCTGCCAAAATAAAAGCCGCCACTAAATCGGCATTGGATTTGGCAAAAGTGGATCGCGGTTGGTGTCTTGTGGCCGGTGCGCGCGATGGCAGCGTGGCGGAATATTTGGCAGGGCAAACGGCGCTCAATATTGTGGTGGTGGAGCACGATGCAAAACGCGTGAAGGCGATTCGCACGCGATTGATGAAAGCCGGCCTTAATGGGAGTCGCGTGGTTGTGTGGGACGCACCGTACAGCGATTTGCCGGATTACTTTGCCAACCTCATTGTTTCCGAGCGTGCGATGTTGGGTGAAGAATTGGATTTGCCGGTCGATGAATTGGCCCGTGTGCTGCGGCCTTCGGGCGGGCAACTTGTGTTGGGCTCGGTTAAGAATTGGCCCTTGGCGAGTGTGCACAAAATCGCTGCCGGTCTCAAAGCCAACGCGCAGGCGAAGACCGATTTGGTGCTCACTAACGAAAGGCTTCATTTCACGCGGGGCAAGCTCAATGGCGCGGGCAGCTGGTCGGGGCTATACGGAAACCCCGCCAACACTTCCTCCACGCCGGATACATTGGTGAAAGGCCCGCTTGGCGTATTGTGGTATGGCGAGCCGGGGAGCGAAGACATGGTGGATCGCCACGCACGCGCGGCCAGTCCGTTGGCCATCAACGGCCGACTCTTTATGCAGGGGGCGGAAGTGGTGATGGCGTACGATGCGTACAACGGCACGTTTCTTTGGAAACGCAACATCGATGGCGCAGTACGTGTGAAGGTGGATGTGGATGGTTCGAACATCACGGCCACGGATGACGCGCTTTTTGTGGCTGCGTATAACCGCGTGCTGCAGCTCGATGGGCAAACCGGCAAAACAATTCGCGAATTTCCTGTGCCGCGCAAGGAAGGCGGCAAGGCGTTGCGTTGGGGTTACATCGCAGTGCACGGCAATATCCTCATTGGCACGGGTGCTACACCATTGGATAACGAATATGGTTATCTGTGGAATTCACTCGTGAAAGATGACAAATGGGTGCCGAAGGCTGATGTGCCAAAGCGCGCGCTGGACACGTTGCAAAAGCGGAGGAGCAGTTACGAAAAATTAACGGCTAGTTATGTCTCTCCCGATGCCCGTGCGTTTGCCTACTTCAAGCGCGCGGGTTGGCACTGGCATCCCATGAATGAAAACCCTCCAAATTGGTTGCCTGACCACAATCCCTCACCGGTGAGCGATACGATTATGACCAGCGAAAAAGTGTTTGCGTATGACATCACCACCGGCAAAAAACTATGGGAGCATGAGGGCAAAGCCATTCCGAATATTTCTGTGGTGATCGGTGACAATCGAATCTATTTTTTGAAAGACGATCTCAATGCCCGCGAGGACGCACAGGCGAAAGCAACCACGGAGGCGAATATTAGCAGTGGGACTTTTGTCGTCGCGCGCGAGGAAAAAATGTTGGAGAAGGATCGCGATTATCGCCGCGTGATGTGTCTCGATGTCAAAACCGGCGGCGCGTTGTGGAGCCGTCCGTATGACCTCACCGGAAGCGGCGGCACCAAGCTCGGGCTGGCATATCAATCCGGTAAGTTGCTGGCGTTCGCCCATTACAGCAATCACGACGAGAGACCGTTTTCGAAAGGCCAGTTGAACTGGCGGCGCATCACGGTGATTGATGGCGGGGGAGGCAGTTTGCTTTGGAGTAAGCCGCTGAATTACCGACGCCGGCCGGCGATTGTTGGCAACACAATTTACATCGAGCCGCTCCGGTGCGACTTGGCGACCGGCGAAATCCAAAAACGCAAACACCCCATCACCGGCGAATCGGTGAACTGGGAATTCCTGCGCCCCGGTCATAGCTGCGGCATTGTGACCGCTACGCCGAATAACATTTTTTTCCGTTCCTTCAGTGGCGCGATTGTAAACACTAAAGAGGACACTGGGTTGCAACTCTTCGGTGGCATTCGGCCCGGCTGCTGGAACAGCATGATTCCTGCCAACGGCCTGCTCAGTATGCAGGAAGCCAGCGCGGGCTGTACCTGTAGTTACTCGTTGCGCACCACGGTGGTGCTGAAAAATAAACCGCAGAAAGGCCACGCAGAATGGGCGGTATTTATTTCTCAAGAGGCGACCAAACCGGTGAGCCATTTGGCCATCAATTTCGGCGCACCCGGCGATATGCGCGATCGCGAAGGCACGGTGTGGTTCGGCTATCCGCGTCCAAGCACAGTCAATGGTCAGGGCTCTTTCGCCAACTACGGCATCAAGTTTAACCTTGCCGAAACGGGCAACATTGAAGTCGTTCAACGCGATTGGCGCGGCGTGACCTTTGCGGGCACCGATAAGCCGTGGGTGTTCACCAGCGGCTTGAAGGGCGTGACAAGATTGAGTGTGCCGCTTTTGGAAAAAGACGCGAAAGCTAAATACACCGTTCGTCTGGGTTTCACACCCTTGCCCAACGATGCCGTGGGAAGTCGCGTTTTCGATGTCAGACTCCAAGGCAAAACAGTTTTGCAAAATTTCGATGTCGCCAAGGCCGCTGCGATGGGAACGGCGGTGGTGCGTGAAATTAAAGGTGTGGAGGTCACGGAAAATTTATTGGTGGAGTTGACTCCGCCGGGATTGAAAGGTGCGGCGGCGATTGACGTGCATTCAAAGCTGCATCATCTCGGCGATAACGTGGTGGCGGCCTGGAAGGAATCCTCGCCCAAGCCGGAGGGGTTTGTATTGACGATGCCGTTTGAATTCAAGGGCGCTGACGAAACTTACTCGCTGGCCATTTCACAGCGGGACGTCAACAACGGTTGGTGGGTTGTGCTAAACGGCCGCGAGATTGGGCGTTTGCGGAGGGATGCTGCTGAGCAGGTGGTGCGTGTACCGGTGCCGAAAGGCGTTTTGAAAAAGGGCGCAAATGTGTTGGTTGTCCGCCGCGATGAAAAAAGTACTGACGACATTGAAGTGGGTCGCGTGCAGTTGGTAGCGGGCCATCCGGCATCCACGGTGATTCAATCCATTGAAATCATTCGCGAAGATCAAAAGACCGCGGCAAAGCGCTGACTTGAAAGTCGACTGATTGCCAAATAGAGTCCGCTCTTTCCGGTGACTGATAACGAACATCAATACGGCGCGCGTGGTGGTAACGGAATGCTTTGGCTCGCGCTCACCGCGTTAGCCATCGGTTGCCTCGCGGTTTTCCTGCAGAATAAATTCACCGACAACCCTTCCTCCGGTTCGCGCGCTGGGCAGGCGAAAAGTCTGACCGTGTATTGCGCCGCCGGCGTTCGGCTCGCGGTGGAGGAGGTGGCGAAGCAATTCGAAACCGAAATGGGCGTCACCGTGAAGCTCGAGTACGCTAACAGCGGCGTACTCGCCAACCGCCTTAAAATGGATAAGAAAGGTGGCCTCGCCATTGCGGACGTTTACATTCCCGCGGATTATTCCTACACAGAAAAAGCTGCGGCCGATGGTCTCACGCGGGAATCGTTGCGCGTGGCTACGTGGCAAGTGGTGCTTGGCGTAAAATCGGGTGCAAATATCGATGTAAACAATTGCGATGATGTGTTGAGTTCAAATTTGTCTTTTGTCATGTGCGACCCGCTCGCGGGTGTTGGCAAAAAAACCAAAAAAATGCTCGAGCAATCCGGCCATTGGGCGGCCATCAATCAGGCGAAGGCGTCTTCCTTTCCCACCGTCACCGAGGCCGCACTGGCGGTGAAAGAAAATGCGGGAACGCAAGCTGCGTTTGTATGGGATTCCGTGGCGCGCCAGCATGGGCTGCGCGTCATCGAGTTGCCGGAACTCAAAGCAAGCCGCGCAAACATTTCTGTGGCGGTGACGGCTTCAACGGATCGGCCGACATTGGCGTTGCAGTTCGCGCGTTTTCTCGCCGCGCCGGATAAAGGCGGGAACGTGTTTGCGCGTCACAAATACCGGCCGCTTGCCGGCGATGCGTGGGCCAAGGTGCCGGAGCTGCGCGTAGATTGCGGTGGCGTCAATCGTGAAGCGGTTGAAAAAACCATCCGCGAATTCGAGGCGCGTGAAGGCTGCGTCATCAACATGGTTTACGCTGGGTGCGGAACGCTCGTTGGCAAAATGCAAACCGGCGAAAAGGGCCTGCCCGATTTGTTTATGACCTGCGACGCCACCTATCTCGAAATGGCCCAAAGCAAAATGGGGAACCCGTTTGGGCCGGATTTGAATATTTCCAGCACGCGCATTGTGATGCTGGTGGAACGCGGCAATCCAAAAGGCCTCCAAACGCTTGCCGACCTCGCGCAGCCTGAATTGCGTATTGGTGTGACCGAGCCCAAGGCCAGCACACTCGGCAAACTCAGTGAAGAATTGCTTCGCGAAACCGGCCAGTGGGACGCCATCGAAAAAAATATTCCGGTGAAGCATGATACCGCCCACACGCTCATTCAAAGTATGGAAGCGGGCGGCAAGCTCGACGTGGTGCTCGTCTACGAGGCAAACATTCAGCATCTCAAAACCAAGTTTGACGCCGTGCCGCTTAAGCCCGCGCGTGCCATTGCCGTGCAAAACATCGCCGCCCGCAAGGACACCGCTTACCCCCGGCTTGCGCAACGGCTGATGCAACACGTCACTTCGGACGCCTCGCGCCACCGCTTCGAGCAGCTCGGCTTCAACTGGGAGGCTGACATTGAATGAGTGAGCCTGCGCAGCCCAAATTTCAAGTCGCATCCGATAAGCCCTTCCTCATTGGTCTCGGCGTGTTGGCCGGGAGTTATCTGCTCATCATCGGCGCGATGGTGTTAGCCGATCTTGTGTTTCTTGATTACGGCGATCAACCCATTCTCGGCGATGAGCGCGTGCAGCAAGGCCGGTTCGCCGAGGGCGCGGTGCCCATTCGTGTGGAAGTCGGCCGCACGTACCATTTTCGTTTGGGCAGAAACGAAGTGGCCTTGGAACACAACGGGCAAATGCTTTCCGGTGAAAAAGTTTTCAAGGCCAACACCGATGAAGTGCTGCTGCAACCGAAGCTTCCGGACGCGCCAATCACCGCCTCGTTGCGGCCCGAAGCGCGCGTGATTGATGTCGGCCTCACCAACCACATCGCCACACTCACAACCGATGAATCGCACGGCCTTTTGTGGGGGCAATTCATTCGCGTCCACGGCGGCGGCGCGGGTTGGGATGGCGTGCATGAAATTACCGACACCACCACCAATCAACTTTCGATTGCGCTGCCGGAAAATGTTGCCGCCACTCCAAAGGCGCTGGGGCTTTCGAAACCCAATCCACTCGTGCAAGCGTTGCGCAGTCGTGACATTCAGTTTTCAATTATGCTGAGCCTCATCAGTTGCACCATCACCACGATGCTTTCGGTTTGGGTGGCCGTGCCGATTGGTTATATAATGAGCCGTTTTGAGTTTCGCGGTAAACCGCTCATCGACACGCTGCTTGATATTCCCATCGTGCTGCCGCCGCTGGTTGTTGGGCTTTCGCTGTTGATTCTGTTTCGCTACGCGCCCGATTGGCTTAGCGATTCGGTCGTGTACAAATGGCCCGCTGTGGTGCTCGCGCAATTTATGGTGGCCTGCGCTTTCGCCGTGCGGACGATGCGCGTGACCTTCGATCAAATCCCGCACCGCTACGAGCAAGTCGCGCTCACGCTCGGTTGCAATCGGCAGCAAGCATTTTGGAAGGTCATAATGCCCCAGGCCAAAGGTGGGTTGCTCGCAGCCGCCACGCTTTCGTGGGCGCGGGCGCTGGGCGAGTTTGGTCCGATCCTTGTCTTTGCCGGTGCCACGCGACAAAAAACTGAGGTGCTGCCCACGAGCGCATTTCTTGAACTTCAAGCCGGCCGCACCGAAGGAATGTTGGCGGTGTCGCTCATTATGATTGGCGCGGCGGTCGTTGTTTTCCTCATTGCCCGTACGCTCGGGATGAAACGAATCTTTGCGTGATCGCTCTCAAAAACATTTTAATACGGCAAGGCAGCTTTGAATTGAGCGGCATAAACCTCACGCTTGCTGCTGGCGAATACGGCGTGCTTATGGGGCGCAGCGGTTGCGGCAAGACGACCATCCTCGAAGCCATCTGCGGCCTGCGATCCATCGAGAGCGGCAGCATTCATTTGGGCAACGAGGAAGTCGCCGGGCTCCTCCCCGCCGAGCGCGGTGTGGGTTATGTGCCGCAAGATCGCGCGTTGTTTCCTACGATGATTGTCCGCGAGCAACTGGCCTTTGCCCTTGTCCTTCGCAACCAACCCCAAACTCAAATTGCCGCGCGTGTCAATGAACTCGCCAAATTGCTCGGCATCATCCATCTCCTTGATCGCGCGCCGGACAAACTCAGTGGCGGCGAAGCTCAACGCGTCGCCCTCGGCCGCGCCCTCGCGCATCGCCCCGCCGTGTTATGCCTTGACGAACCGCTTAGCGCGCTGGACGAAGAACTCCACGAAGAAATGTGTCGCCTCCTTGAGCACATCCACCGCGAAACCGGCGTCACCATCCTCCATATCACCCACAGCCCCAGCGAAGCCAAGCGCTTGGCAGGCTGTCATTTCCGAATGGAAAATGGCAGTGTCGTCCGCGAGAGCGACTAATACTGGATTGACGAGCTTGCGAGTCCGCGAACCCACAACGGACTCGCAAGCTCGTCCCTCCAAACCAAACCAAACCAAACCAAACCCAATGCCCAACGAAAACAATTTGCCCGAACTCACTGCCCTCGAGCAGGAAGTGTACTCGTGGCAAACCACGATCGAAGATTTTGGCGAAACCGGCCAGCGCAAACTCAAGGCGGCCAGTGTGATGGTGAGCCGCATTGGCGGCCTTGGCGGGTTGGTGGCGTATGAGCTAGCCGCTGCGGGCATTGGTAAACTCATCCTTGCCCATGGCGGAAATCTCCGGCCTTCGGATTTGAACCGACAACTTTTAATGTCCGAATCGGCGTTGAACACTTCGCGCATCGACTGCGCGGTGAAACGTTTGCGCGAAATCAATCCGCGTCTTGAAATTGTTTCCCTGCCTGAAAACGTCAATGAGACAAACGCCGCCGAACTTGTCGCCGCTGCTGAGGTAGTGGTTGACTGCGCACCGCTATTCGAAGAACGATTTTTTATGAACCGTGAAGCTGTGCGGCAGGGCAAGCCGCTCGTCGAATGTGCGATGTTCGAATTGGAAGCCCACATCACCAGCTTCAAGCCCGGTGTCACCGGTTGTCTTCAGTGCCTTTATCCTGAGAAGCCCGATTACTGGCAGCGGCGTTTCCCGGTTTTTGGCGCAGTGTCCGGAATGGTCGGCTGCCTCGGCGCGATGGAAGCTATCAAAATCATCGCTGGATTGGGCGAACCGTTGTACGGTCGCTTGTTGACGTGTGATTTAAAAATGATGAAATTTAACCAAGTGCGGTTACGTCCAAGGCCCGGCTGCCCCGTGTGTGGCGGACAAGGATGAAAAAACTGGCGACATGGTTGAGTATTGTGTTGGCGTTCGATGTATTGGCTTGCCGGTTCAATGTCCGCGATGTCGGCTTTGTTGATCTCGGTTCCGAAAAATATCAGCTTTTCATTTTCGTTCCGGATACCACGCCTGCTAGTGAAATGGACTCGCTCAAGTCCATCGCTTATGCAACGTACTTAGATTCTAACGTGAAAGCGGAAGTGCTTGCCGCCACCGTGGCAGCAAAGGGCGCAGCCTCTAAATTTTTGCCGCCAGATCTGAAACAAGCGCAAGCAGTTTTGGTTTCGGCGGACGGCAAGCAGGCGCTGCCGATTTCTTTGACGGCTGAAGGGAAGCCCTTGTCAGTTACCGCCTGGGATGGCTTGGAGTCGGTGTTTGATTCAAAGCGTCGCAATGCGGTTGTTTCGAAAATTTACGAACACTACGGCGTCATCCTTATCGTCGAAGGAAAAGACGGTGATGAAAATGCGCGTATTCGGAAGATGGCGGACACCGTTGTCGCGACCATCACTTCGCAGATGGATAAGCTGGAAAAGGAAATCCGCGAGCCGCCGGTGGTAGAGGTGATTTCTGCAAAAGAGCTTGCGAGCGAGAAAGCGTTTATGTGGAGCCTCGGCATTGATGCCATTGCCGAGACGCCGCAAGTAGCGGTGTTGTACGGGCGCGGCCGCATCATCGGGCCGGTGCTGCGTGATGCGCAATTGGATGAACGCGCGCTCACGGCCATCGTGAATACCATCGGCCTCAATTGCGAATGCGGGCTGGACCGCAAGTGGATGCAAGGCACGATGATCCCGCAAAAATGGGATGAGGATGTGCAGAAACAATTCGCCAATCACCTCGGGTTCGACCCCGAAAGCCCGGCTATCCGTATCGAGATGAGCCAAATTCTTTCCAAAGGCGGCAAAGGGGAGGGCGCAAATCGCCAAACTCAAATCGGCGGTACGCTCGATGATTTGCTGATGGGCTACCGCGAAGGCGCACTCAATCTTGCGAATGCCGAGCCCACGCCCACAAAACCGGAAACGCCCAAACCCACGCAACCTAAAGCGGAAACGTCCCAGTCGCCGATCGCCCAGCCGCGCGCGGGCTATTCATTTTTTGGCTGGATGATAATGGCCGGCGTGCCCATCCTCGTGGCCGGCGGCGTGATTTTACTGCTCGGCCATAAGCGCGATTCGTGAACCAAATGAATCCACTCAAGCTTATTCTCAAGGAGATGGGGCATCGCAAGGTGAACGCCATATTCGGTTTGTTGGCCGTTGCCGTTGCCGTGGGCGGTTCAATTATTTTTCATACCGCTTTCGCCGGAAGTCTGCAGCGCACCAAACGCATCCAGCGTGATATGGGCCAGAATCTTCGCATCGTTTCCAAGGACACCGACCTCGCGCATTTTTGGGATGAAGGTTATTCAAAAACTATGTTTCCGGAAAATTGGGTGCAAAGTTTCACAAATATCAATGACACCATCAACTACTCGCATCTCTCCGCCGTGTTGAAATGGGAGGTGCAATGGCGAGGCTCGCCCGCGATGCTTTACGGCCTCGCCCCGCGCGAAGTGGCGCCGCCCGGCCGCAAGAAACCTATTATGATTACGCCAGTGAAACTGGGCACCGTGCAGCTGGGAAAAACGCTCGCACAAATCCACGATGTCAAACGCGATGAACGCGTCACGGTCGAAGGCGGCAATTTTGAAGTCGCCCGCGTGTTGTCGGAAAAAGGCAGCGGCGCGGAGATTCGTATTTATATGCACCTTGCCGATGCGCAAAAAGTTCTAGGGCGTGAAGGGTTCATCAATGAAATTCAAGCGCTCGATTGCTATTGTGCCGACGAAACGCAGGACACCCTTGCGCTATTGCGCGAACAGCTCGAGCCCATCCTGCCGGAAGCGCAAGTTTTCCGAATGCAGGATATGGCCGAGGCGCGCGAAAAACAGAGGCGCGATATTGAGCAAACTTTTTCCACGCTAATGCCCGCAGTCATTATTCTGTGCGGCGTCATCGTTGGCGTGCTTGCCTTTGTGAACACCCGCGCGCGACGCCAGGAAATTGGCACCCTCCGCGCGCTTGGAAAAGGCAGCGGCGAGGTCGCCGCGTTGTTTCTCGGCAAGGCTTTGTTGCTTGGCGTGGTGGGCGCGGTGGGGGGCTTTGCGTTGGGTACGGGGTTGCTGTTTGGCTGGGGGAATGAAGTGCTGCAAATTTCACCCAAACTCATTGTTTGGGATTTCGAAAACCTTAAATGGGCTCTGCTGCTTGCGCCGGTGTTGACGGCTTTGGCGAGTTTTATTCCGGCGATGCTGGCGGTCACACAAGATCCCGCCGACACGCTGCGACACGACGGATGATTGCCTGCAAACAAGTCACCAAACGATTCGGCGCGGTCACCGCGTTGGCGCCGTTTGATTTGGAGGTGGCGTCTGGCGAATTCATTGCCATCAAAGGCGCCAGCGGAAGCGGGAAAACCACCTTGCTGCTGACGCTCGGCGGGATGCTGAGGCCGAGCGCCGGCACAGTGACTTTTGATGGTGCGGATTTGTATGCACAATCGCCTGCCACGCGCGCTAATTATCGGGCCACGGATGTGGGGTTTGTCTTTCAAATGTTCCATCTGGTGCCATATCTCGGCGTTGAGGAGAATGTGAGGCTCGCTGGGCGCAACGGCTCAATGACACAGCGACCGCGTGAGTTGCTCAAACAATTCGGCTTGGGCCATCGTCTGACGCACACGCCGGGCGAGCTGAGCGCGGGCGAACGCCAACGGGTGGCTTTGGCGCGCGCGTTGGTGAATGAGCCGCGTTTGATATTGGCCGATGAACCAACGGGGAATCTCGACCCTGAAAATGACCGGCAAGTGTTCGGGCATTTGGCGGAATTCCATCGCGCGGGCGGCACGGTGGTGGTCGTCACCCACGGTTCCACCGCGGATGAGTTTGCCGACCGCGTTGTGAGTTTGGAAACTGCTCCATGAGGTGTTTATTTTTATTTATCGGCCTCAGCGTTTGCGCGGCGGATTGGCCAACTTATCGAGCCGACACGTCGCGTAGCAGTGTGACGGCTGAGCAACTTACCATGCCGTTGCGTGAAGCGTGGGTGCATCAGCCTCTGCACGCGCCGCGTCCGGCGTGGCGCGGGCCGGCTAAACGCGATTCCTATAACAAGGTCGAGAACCTTAAGAATCGTCAGCTTTTTGACCACGCCTTTCACGTGGTTGTGGATGCCAAATCGGTTTACTTTGGTTCCTCCGTCGATGACCAGGTGCATTGCCTTGATGGTGCGACCGGCATAGAGAGTTGGTCATTCTTCACCGAAGGCCCCGTGCGGTTTGCGCCAACAATACATGGCGGCAAATTGTTTGTCGGCTCGGATGACGGCTATGCGTATTGCATTTCCACTGAAGGCAGATCGATTTGGCGGCAGCGCCTCGCACCCAGTGAGTATCGTATTGCCGGCAACAACCGGATCATCTCCGCGTGGCCCGTTCGCACGGGAATCCTCGTGCGCGATGACGTGGCGTACGCGGGCGCCGGGATGTTCCCCAGCGAGGGCGTGCACGTGGTGGCGTTCAGTGCTGCCGATGGCAAAGAGCAATGGCGCAACAAGCAAACTGAAAAACCCGCGCAAGGCTATTTGTTAGTTTCCGAGGACCGCGTGTACGTCCCCGCCGGTCGCGACAATCCGATGGTGTTCGATCGCACTAACGGCAGGCACTTGCGCACCGTGAAAGGCGGCGGGGGGACGTACGCGTTGATCACGGGCAACACCCTAATTTTCGGTCCCGGCCGAAAGGGTCATTTGGGTTTAGTGCAGAGTGAGAGCGATGATGTTTTTGCTAATTTTTCAGGTAATCATATGATTATTTCTGCTGAGAAATCTTATCTGCACGCGGACAAGGAATTGAGTGTGCTGGATCGTGTGCGTTATCTGAAGCTCGAAGGCGAACGCAAACAAGTCGATGCCGACCGCAAAACAAACGGCGCACTGCTCACTGAACTACGCAAACAGAAATCGCCCGATGTGCCGGCGGTGTTAGCAAAAGTTACGGCCGGCGGTCGGCGTCTCGATGAAATCAGCGCCGCGATGAAGGCGTGCTTTCTCTGGCGCGTGAGCTGTCTCCAGCCGCACGCACTTGTGCTTGCGGGGAATACACTTTTTGCGGGCGGTGATAATGAGGTTGCCGCGTACTCAACTGCCGATGGTAAACAAATCTGGACAGCCAAAGTCAATGGGGCCGCGCTCGGTCTCGCGGTGGCACACGGGCGATTGCTCGTCAGCACCGACAGGGGCACCATCTACTGTTTTACTGCGCAATGAAAAAAGGGGCCGTAGTTTTATTGTTATCAGCCGGTGCGATTCAATCCGCACTCGCGGCGGAAGACGGTTTGCTCCATCGCTGGCGATTCGAGCAGGCGAAGGATGGGGCGATTCCAGCAGTGGTCGGCGCACCGGCAAGGTACGGCGGCTCCGCCAATTTGGAAAAACAAGGCGGATTGGGGCGGCTGCGGCTTATGGGCACAGATAGTCGAGCGTGGGTGACGGATGATTTTAATTCAGTGAAGGTGCCCCAAAAATCCATCACCGTGGAGGCGTGGGTGAGTCCGGCGGCTCCGATGGCGTGGGGCTGCATCGCGGGCATCATTCAGGACAACGGCGATTACGAGCGCGGTTGGTTGTTGGGCTATCGTGAGCGGAAATTCGTTTTCACACTTTCCAGCGAGGGTAATCAAAAATTGGCCTACACGCGGGGCAAGACCGATTTTCAGGACAACCGCTGGTATCACGTCGTGGGCACGTACGACAGCGAAACCAAGGCTACGCGTCTCTATGTGAACGGCAAGCTGGAAGTGTCCGAGACACGCCATTCCGGTGCCATCAGTTATCCGCCGAAGGCCACCTTTGAGTTAGGCAATTATAAAGATGACAATGAGGTGTATCGCGGCAAAATCAGTTTGCACGAAATTTCCATTTACGAAAAAGCACTGGACGCCGCCAATATTGAGAAGCGTTTCAATGCGCGCAAAAATGAATTCCCTCTTCCGCCACAACCGCTGGAGTTCGTGTCGTCACCTCAATTGCGCTGGCAAAATCGCAGCACCCTGCGGATGGATTGGAAAACGGCTGGGGCAATGCCCGCGACTATTCGTTGGAAGCGCGCAGATGGCACTGGCGAACGGCTCATCGAACTGAGTGCTGCAAAACACGTTTCAACATTAATCACCAATCTTCCATCCGATGGCGATTATCGCTATCGCATCATTGCGAAAGGGAAGGGCAACGCGGAGTTCGCCAGCGAGTGGTATAAATTCGACACGTCATTTTTCTATCGGCTACCGGATCGGCCCAAGCGGCCTTCGCCATTCGCGAACGATGCGCCGATGCGCCGCGTGCAATCCGCTGCAAAACGCATCCTTTCTGAAACCAGCATTCGCCAAGGATACGCACTCGTGCTTGGCAGTGCGGGTGGACGGTTGGCCCACGAGCTGGCGCGGCAAACGGATTTGCAGGTGATCGTTGTTGAGCCGGACGCCGCCAAAGCCCAAGCCGCGCGCAAAGCGTTGAATGTAGCGGGCTTGTACGGGATTCGCGCCAGTGTGCATCACGGTAGCGTGGCCGATTTACCCTACGGCCCGTACTTCGCAAATCTCATTGTGTCGGGCAGTTTGCTTTTTGATGGAAAATTGCCGGGCGACAATGCGGAGGAATTATGGCGCGTGTTGCGTCCGGCCGGTGGCGTCGCAATGCTTGGGCACGCGGCCGGAGAATTGACTGCGGCGCAGTTGAAAAATTGGTTTAAAACTGGCCAGGAAGATTGCCAAATAACGGTTGATGGCAATGAAGTGTGGGCCACAGTGAAACGCGGCAAGCTCGAAGGCGCCGGCGACTGGACGCATCAATATGGCTCGGCGGACAACACGACCAACAGCCGGGATGATTTAGTGCGCGGCGAGATGGGGATTCTTTGGTGGGGCGAACCGGGCCCGCGGCCGATGCCCGACCGGGGCGGGCGAAATCCCGCGCCACTGGCGACCAATGGCCGGATGTTCATCCAAGGCGACCGCGTGCTGTTTGGGGTTGATGCCTACAATGGAACGGTGTTGTGGACGTTTTTTGCGCCCGAAATGCGTCGCTCAAATATGCCGCGCGATGGCTCAAATATGGTGGCCACGGACAATACGGTTTTTGTCACCATCGGAGGCGAATGCATCGCGTTGGATGCGCAGACCGGCCAGCGCCGCACGGCGGTGCACGCAGCGAAGGGTCGCGATTGGGGCTGGATCTCTGCGAGCCAGAAGCAGCTTCTCAGCACCACGGTGAAAAGGGATTCCAGTTACACAGCGGATTCAGGTGAGTGGTACGATGCATTTAGGCCGGGAGAAGTGGAGCGCGTGGTCAGCGATTCATTGGTGAGCCACGATGCTGCCACGGGCAAACAACAATGGGCGTATCGCGGCGGTGCGGTGATGAATTCCACCATCACGATCGCGGACGACACAATTTATTTTGTCGAAAGCCGAAATCCCGAGGTTGCCAAAGCCGCGACCAGCCGCCTGATGCCCGCGGAGTTAAACAACCAATACCTCGTGGCGATTGATCGCAAAACCGGCCGGAAGCTGTGGGAAAAGACGGTGGACTTTGCCAAGTGCGAAAATATGCTCTATCTCCTGCACGCCAAAGGAACGCTGGTCGCCACCGGCAGTGATCGGAAGCATATGTATTATAACCACGCATTCGACGTGAGTTCGCCAGCGCTGCGTTTTGGGACAGAAAAACCAGAGGTGCCCGAGCTATGGAAAAACAGTTACGACGCGCACAAAAAAGCAAAAGACAACGGACACGGCGAGCATATCCAGCATCCGTTGGTCATCGGCGAAACTTTCTTTGGCGACAGTCGTGCCTTCCATCTGCACACTGGCAAATCGCTGCCAATTCAGTTTCCCGAGCGACGCGGCTGCGGCAACATGGCCGCCAGTAGCCACAGCATGTTTTACCGCCACTACTTCCACGGCATCTGGGACATCGAGGCCAACAAAAAATCCGAACTCCAAGGCATTCGCAGCGGCTGCTGGCTCGGCATCATCCCCGCCCAAGGCCTTATGCTCGCCCCCGAAAGCAGCAGTGGCTGTTCCTGCACGCACTCCATCCAAACCTCCGCAGCGTGGGTGCCTCGTACGGTTTTGAAGAAGAAATCAAATTGACACAGTCTGTGCTCTGTGCAATGTTGTCTGTGTGAAGACAATAGCAGTATCAGAGACGGCTTATGAGCGGCTTGCGGTTTGGAAAAAAAGCCGAAAAGACACGTTTTCCAAGGTGATTGAGCGGATGGTGCCTGCAAAGGGCACATTTGATGCCGTGCTGGAGGCGACTGGAAATTTACCTGATTTGTCCGATGAACAGGTGGATTCGTTGGAATCAGCCGTTAACGAAGGCAGAAAAACATTGGATGACCCGTGGAAGTAGTGGCCGACACCACCGTGCTGATTGACCTCTTCCGCCATCGGCGGCGTCCGGAATCGTTGGCGGGATTGCGGCGAGCTTTGGGTGAATCTGCGGTTCTGCTGCCGTGGATTGTCCAAGCTGAGTATGCACGCGGCGCATATTATCAGGGCATCGGCCGCGAGGAATTGGAGCAGTATTTTCAGGCATACACCCCACTACCAATGAGTGCGGACGTGATTCATCTTTACGCCCAAACGTGGGCTGAGATGCGACGGCGCAAGCTGCAAATTGATTACCCAGATTTGTGGATAGCCGTGGCGGCCTTGCTCCGAGGCGTGCCAGTGATTACCCGCAACACCGCCCACTTTGAAAAGGTGCCGGGGTTGGAAGTAGTTGGATATAAAATTTGAGCAACGTGGATGATTTTTGGAGTGCGGTGGTAAGCGCAGCGCGACACCGCTTCTTGAAGGCGATCGATTAAAAGTACGAGTCCCTCCCGAAAAGCACCGTCGGCGTATCGCTTTGTCGGCGAACTCCAAAATGCTTGCGACAAATGGTGGATGACACTAGACTGAACTCACTATGACAGTATCGGATGTAAAGAATCTGCCAATAGATGAAAAACTCCGGATAATGGAGGCAATTTGGGTGGACTTAAGGAGCCGCGTGGAAAACGCTGCAATCCCTGAAGTCCACCGGAAATTGCTCGATGAACGCCGCGCAAGGGTGGGTTCCGGCGAAACCAAACTCCACGAATGGGGTGATGTTAAACTCACCATAAGAGGATCGTGAATCAATAGTCCCAACAATAAGAACTAACCTATTTTATGAATATTGAGATTCTTCAAGATTGTATAGATACATTCACGCTCGAGATCATTGATTCAGGGTTCAAGAGAGATCTGGATGACTTTATATCCAGCCTCCCCGCCTCACAGAACAATATATTGCCTCTTCGGGAGATTGGCGAAAAGGTTCTTTTAAATCTAGACCGAATATATGGGGGCGATTTGGCTGACTCCCTAAATGTTCTGCTGACGAGGGAAAAGTCGATTCCGTTCACTGAAGCACCCCATAATGAGACACTAAGAAATCTAGTTGACAATATTGAGATTCAGCAAAATGAATTTTTTAACCAACTGGCAGAGATTCTTAATGAGTTGCAAAGACAGATTCAGCAAAACATCGAGGAATCAGTGGAAATATTTTGTGTTTCGAGATAAAAAAATTGATTATTACTCTGCCTTGATTCAAACCTTTTTTCCATCCGTTCTTGTGCGGTTATTTTTGATGAATCACTCCCGGATTTCGGTCGCTTGCTTTGTCTTTTGGAAAACAGCAAAATTGCGCCTGTGATAATGACGCATAAAATTAATAGGAATCTCTTGAGTGTTGAGGTCATTTCATTTTAAACAGTCGTTCGGGAATAGAAAGTGGTGCCGTAGCATATTTGTAGGAATAATCCCTATTGACATAAATATTCCTTTTATTATTATTGTACCAAGTTTCACATTTGCGGACAAAGTCATCTGGGTTTTCTTCCCCGAAATTAACATTTCCTTTAAACGATTCAATTATCCTGCTAAGAATCACAGATTTGTTCGATTTAATTGAGCACTTCAGATATGCTTTAATGAAAACAAGGATGTAATCTGGATTATATTCAGTAAGCATTGACTCGATGGGGAAAGTGTATGCTTTTATTGGGCACTTGCTGGAGATTATCTTTACAAGGTCATCTGGGTTTTTCGAGATGATAGCCTCGCGAATCATTTTCCAAACAAAATGTTTATTCAACTCTTCGAGTTGATGGTAAGAACTGTTGGATTCCAGTAGTGACTTTCTCGTTGAATAAATAATCGATGGCTTTACTTCATCCCACGTGAGATCCATCGCATGGCAATGAATTCCCCATATAAAAGCATTGCTCTGTCCCTTCGGCTTGCGTTCTGTCTTGATTTTTTTTATGTTCGAATTCCATGATGTCCGCAAAGCATTAAAAGATTCATTATGGTCGATTTGGGAAGCTTTTGCTTGATTTAAGTATTGGTTCGAGACATTTTTGATTGTGTTATTGTTGCTTGAGTGGTTAGAGCAAGAACACAACACAGCAGTAAGCATTGGCCAAATAAATATTTTTGGTTGAACGGCTTTCATTCTGAAGGTTTGAACATCATTTCAGCGAGTGACGCAACATCAATAAACCAAGCTTTTCCAAATAGCCCGCCGACTACGGTGTTGGGATCGTTAAAGTTTGGAATTGGGACTTCTGGTTTTTGATCCCTGAAAATATCGATTCCAGGCTCTTTCAGCAAAGCGACAAACTCAGCTTGTGTTAATGTTTTTGGTTTGTCGTAATAACCCCAAAACAATCGCTTTCCATTTCCGTCATTACTCCCTAGTGCGATCACGTTTTCGCCCTGAGCTGCATAACCTTTGAAATGTTCCCTGAAAGCTGCAAAATTCTTTATGTATCCCAAATCACCCTTGTCGAGGTCTTTTTCATCGTATACTTTTTTTTCATTTTCTATGATTTCGTCAAGTGCTTTGTCAATTATGGGGTACCCTGGGGCCGCATTGCCTGTTGTGACTAAAATTTTCATAAACGACAATCCCAAATCATTAAAATTATCATTACCAACGTTCAGAATGATGGCGCGAGCATGAATTAAATAAATAGCCCTGAGACAATCCACTGTATTGGTTGTGCCATTGGCCCGGAAAAATTGGTTTACTGTTTCTGCATTGTTTTCCCCTGGGGGATAATTCGTTGGAATTAAATTCCCTTTCGGTCTAAATTGTTGCGTAGCTTTGAGTGTTTTGTCACGAAGATCCAATTCAAGGATTTTCAGCAAAGGGGCAATGCTGACGCTTTGGCCCATTTCTACTTCTGAACCCTCACTCATTTGCTTTACAATTTCCGGATAATCTCCGTTATTATAATTCTCAACGTTGTGACCTGTGATTACGTAAAGGATTAAAGCGGTTCGGATCCTTTGCGCCTAAGAATTCCGCCAAGATCGGCTCAATGTTTTCCTCGTTTGGTGGTGATGGTTTTGGTTCCTTAATCCCTTTGTCATAGTCAGATGGGAATGAAGAATTTTCCTCCTTGTATCTTTCAATGTCGTAATCGATCTTCTCCAGAGCACGTAGGGCGCAATGAGCAGGCGAGTCACCTCCAATCAGTAATGATGTTGGGTCAGGTTGGTAAATTTTGCCCTCTGGATTTTCTGGGGAATCTAGAGGAGTTGGATCTATCGGATAATTCGGGTCATTTGTTCCTTCGGGTGATTCTGGAGGATCGGGTTTGCCTTGGCATATCTGATTGATCGAGAGTAGCGTAATTGAGGCAGACAGGAGACTTGTTAACAGCGGATGCTTCATAGTATCAGTCAGGTTGGTTGATTCGGCGGTTTTGTCAACAAGAAAAATCGTGAAAGTTTCAT
>JACKQG010001356.1_pt1 | contig 34078 bp, 23 predicted proteins | sample 8237621 | NCBI WGS metagenome assembly JACKQG01 (sample SAMN15677084, study PRJNA649215) | marine metagenome | biome: marine; feature: Black Sea; material: saline water; isolation source: suspended particulate matter (SPM) from the Black Sea western gyre | collected 2013-06-09/2013-06-10 | depth...
TAATTAGAGCTATTGATAAAGAGCAGAAGAAACAAAAAAAATTGCTAAATGAAAGGATGGTATTAAAATGAAAATGGTATTAAGTTTTATATTATTGTCTCTTGCTTGGGCATCTGATTTTTCGAATAACGGAGCAACCATTACAATTGATTCATTATTAACCGTCTCATCGAATGGTTCATTCGAAAATAATGGTACCCTAATTAATGATGGGACATTTCATTTTAGTGAAGATTTTGTAAATAATGGTGAATTTGAATCGGGCTTAGGTAGTAATGTTAGTCTCATTGGGGATTCCCAATCTTTTCCTGGAATATTTTACGCAAATCTAATCATTGATGGTGAGGGGACTAAATTATTACAATCTAATGCTACAGTAAATGGCAATCTTACTTTAACGATAGGAACTATTAATCTTCAGGGGAATACTCTAAACATAAATGGTGAAATAATTTTAGGGGAAGGGAATATTATTGGTGAGGGTAATGTATTTAATAATTCCATTGATATTTATAATTGTACCGATTCCATTGCAGTAAATTTTGATGAAAATGCAATATTTGATGATGGCAGTTGTCTTTATCCGCCAACCGCATCCGTTGATGAAACCCCGGTGGATTTTGGAAATGTACCATTTAATAACCAATATTCTATTAGCAAAAATATTGACAATACGGGTGATTATCTATTAGAAATATCCGCTTCTATTATTCATCCTAATTTATCTGTTATGCCTGAATCATTAAATATTCCTGCTGGAGAATCAGGTTCAGTTATTATTAGTGTTAATTCATTAGTTGAAGAGATGGAAATTTCAGATAATTTGGTAATAAATACAAATGATCCCTATAATTTAGAAATTATTGTACCAATTACTTCTACTATTGTACCATTAGTCCACCCCATCATCATTGCTATTTCCGATGTACCTAATGACCAAGGCGGTAGAGTTAAAGTTCAATTTACTCGAAGTTATCATGATACAGATTCATTGAGAAATCCTGAAATTTATTCTATTGAAAGATTAGATGAAAATCAATGGGTAGCTGTTCAACAATCATTAGCATATGGTGAATACTCCTATGTAGTTGAAGCTTCTACATATAGTGATATGATTATTTCAGGTGAAGATACAACTTTTAATAATAATATTTTTCGAATCATCGCAGGCATGGAGGAGGGCAACTTCGTATCAGAAGTAGCACAAGGCTATAGTGTAGATAATATTGATCCGATAGAACCAGAGAATCTAATGGTAACATCATCAGGTGGTAATAATATAACCTTAGACTGGTCAGCAAACCTTGACGATGACCTTGCAGGGTATAATGTATACAGACAGGGAAATAAAATCAATGAGTCTATATTAAACAATTCACAATATAATGATGCATTAGAAGTTAGTGAATCTACTGTCTACTCTGTTAAAGCAATGGATGTTCATGGTAATGAATCAAGCTCATCAGAGATATTAGTACATAATCTTGATTTTGGTAATAATCTGATTAGTATTCCAACAACCCTTGATGATAACAGTTCACAGAATATGCTTAATGAGATAATAGATGATGGAACTAATGTGGTATTTATCTTAGGACAGGGAGTAGGACTATTTAATACAGTAGATGGCTGGAGTGGTAACTTAAATAATTTATTTCCAACATCAGGCAATTGGCTGAATATAGATGGTGCATATCATTGGGATATAAAATATAATTCACCTATAGAGAACTGTTATGAATATATAACAGAATTTGGTAATAACCTTTTATCATACAGATGGGGTTCAGGTAGTTCAAATACCCTTGAAGCTTTAGGTGGAGAAGAATTTGCTACAGAAAACTTTAACTTTATCTTAGGTCAAGGACTTGGTTTATTTAACACTCCTGATGGATGGTCAGGTAACCTTAATAATCTTGAAGAAGGTAAAGGCTATTGGGTAAATATTTCAAATGGCTCAATTGACTTTAAATGGGGAATGGATAATTGTGCTGAACCTACAGAAAGCTCAGTACTTGCTAAAATAGAATCGACAATACCTCAAGAATACAGAGTTAATCAATCTACCCAGCAGGCTTTCTATCTTATTAAAGAGCTTATCATAGATGGAAAGTATCCTGTAGCAGAAGACCTCATCTTAGCATACCACAATAATATACTTGTGGGTTCAACTAACTACTCAGAGCTTACCGTTCTTCCTATTATGGGCAGAGACTTAAGTGAACAGACTATAGGCTTTATAGATGCTGGTCAAGTACCACAGCTTAAACTTCTTAAAGCAAATGGTGAGCTTGTAGATTTACACGCAGATATAGAACCATTTAGTAATCTATTGGTATCAGAGGTTCAATCTGTCACTGGAAGTACAATAGTAATACCTACAGAATTTGTACTTCATCCTGCATATCCAAATCCGTTTAACCCGGTAACGACAATCAGTTTCGGTGTACCTAATGTAGAGACAGGGCATACCGTGTCTCTACAAGTATTTGATATTAATGGTCGATTAATAGAAACATTGATTGATGGTCAAATTGAAACAGGATTTCATACAATTGAATGGAATGCCGAAGGTTATCCAAGTGGTGTATACTTTGTGAAGTTAGATGCAAGTGAGTTTACTCAAACGCAGAAATTGATGTTGGTGAAGTAGGAATGAAATGAGAAAGAGTATATTAATACTTAGTTTGTTTATTGGCTTATCCTTTTTATTTACAGAGAATTTGAATATTTCATTGCCAAATAGGCAAAGAGACTTGAATTGTAATGATGAAGTTTTTTGCGAACCTAATGATCCAAATTATTCCACATTTGTATGTGATTGGGTTTGTAAAAATTCTCATAATACAATAATTAATAAATGCAGTGATACGCAGACACAATTTTATTCAAAATTAAATGATGGTCGGTTACTCTATATGGCATTTAATAATTATTTAAATGATAATAATTTCAACTATGTAGGATTAATTAAAGGGTCTCGGAATTTAAATGGAATAAATTTTGACTATATTAGAGAAGATGAAACCATAGGATATTGGGATTATAACGGGAATGATCAATTTGATATAGGAAATACGTATAGTGATAATTTTAAACGGGGTAGAGGGAATATTATTATAAATCAAGATGTAGGTGCTCGAAAAAATATCGCAATTCATATTAATCATCCATTAAATGATAAAAATACAGACTATATTGGGGGATATATTTTTGAAAATGAAACATTAAAACCAAAATGGATGTTAACAGCTGGAGCACACCGGTATAGCCTGGTTGATAACGCATTACAACCTAATTGTACAAATTCAAATAATGTATGTGGTGAATTAAATTATGGTGCAGATGTAGCAAGAGATATAAGTGAATGTGGTGTATTAAATGGATATACTACTGCATTCCAAGTATATCATGAAGTTTTATCAGATAATATTGACAATTTATATACATTTTCAATTCATGGGTTTAATGTTTCAACACATGACCCACTTGCTCAAAGTCCTAATTTTATCCTGTCAAATGGTAAGGGCAGTGATGGAAATTTTATATTAACAGATAAAGTAACTTCAACAATTAGGTATCTACTGGAACAAAATTTTCAAAATATTAGCAACTCTAATAATCCGGTAGCTGTAATAGTTGAAAATGAATTAGATGAAAATGGTGATTATATATATCAAAATCTTGGAGGAAGTCAAAATCCGCAAGGAAAATATACTAATACAGAATCAATCGATGATGTTTGGGTACAAATAGAAATTGAAAATTGTATTAGAGATTCAAATATTAATTATCATTTATTTTCCTAAACAATAAGTGAAGCAATAAATGGATGCTTATTTGAAAATAAGTGTTATGGTTGCAATGATATTTTAGCTAATAATTATGTTGATGATGTTCAAAATAATGATAATGGATATTGCAAATATTATGGGTGTACTGATGTTGACGCATTTAATTATGATTCGTTAGCTAATTATTATGATGGATCATGTTTTTATTTAGGTGATGCAAATTTTGATGGTGAAATAAATATTTCAGATATCGTTGTAATTGTTGAAATTATAATGGAAAAAATCACTCCTATTCCAGATCAATTGGGAATTGCGGATTGGACTTTAGATGGGATTGTAAATGTTGTAGATATTATCAAAATATTAATTTATATTTTGGGTTAATAAAAAATAATAAAAGTAGCGATATGAATAGGAATTAGATTCTAATTATATTTAATAAAACTAATTTATTTTTTAATTATCATTTTACTATGCAAAAATCTACACCCAAAAACGAAAAGACAAATTTTTAATATTTTAAATCTAATATATTCTCAATATCATTCTTTATTAATTCCTATGAAAAGTTTAATTATTGTTATTTGTGGTGTAAATTTGTTCGGTGAGGAATAAAGATGTTAAAATACATAGCTTTAAATCAACTTAATTGAGTAAAATAATATAGTATTTTATTGTAATTAAATTTTATTTTCAGAAAGGAAAACAGATGAAAACACTAATTAATTTAATATATCATTCTTCTAAACCATATATTTTATTAATAATTTTATCCTTTGGGTTAAGTCAACCAGATGTAGAAATTTCAGGTTATTTAAGGCAGAGTGAATTTTCATTTTGCCAAGATGCGTGTGGAGAATTTTATATTGAAAATGAAATAACTACTATTCCTATTATTGCTGTTACTTTTCAAAATAATTTCCCCAATATTGAACTATATATAAATCGATTTGTTACAATTGAGATTGGAGAAGAAATTCAATGTGTAGAATGTAGTGCTTTTGAGATAAATACAATAATATTATCAAATGATTGTATGGCACCTGTGCTTTGTGATGTTGACCCATGTTTATTTACAGAAGAATGTCAAATAAATACACCTGTCGAATGTATTTCAAATTACTGTGGTGGGTGTTATGCAGACTTTTACTACTTAAATGGTAATCTTGTAGATTGTTATTCTCCAGTTGAAGAATGTATTGACGGGGAGATTAATAATGATAATCCATGTAATCCAATAGAATGTTGGAATGGCGAATGGATTGAAATGATTATCGATTGTGCTGAAGATATGGGGGTACCATGTTTAGGTGGTGTATATATTCCTCCACCTGAGGATGTATGTTGTTCTACATGTATTTTATTTGGGGATATAAATAATGATTATGAAATAAATATTTTAGACATAGTGCTTTTGGTTGGCTTTATATTGATGACAGATAACCCGTCAGATCCTGAATTTTATGCCGGTGATATTAATTTAGATGGACAATTAAATATTTTAGATGTGGTTGCAATAGTCCAGTTAATTTTAAACCCAATTGCAGAAGAATGTTACATTATTCCTGAGGTAGGTCCATGTGAAGGGCTATGTCCAACTTATTTTTTTAATCAAATTACAAATCAATGTGAAGAATTTATAACGGGATGTTGTGGTGTTGATGCATTTAATACATTAGAAGAATGTCAATATGGGTGTGAATAAATTTTTTTATTTTATTAAATATTGCTGCTAATAAAAAATTAATGGCCTGATTTTCACTTCAGTAATATCCGCTATTTATTTCCTAAATATGATAAATAATTAATAATCAAATCAAAAGTTAAATGAATTATAAAGGAAACAAAAAACCCCTTAAAAAAGGGGTTTTTTGTTTGTGTAATAAGAGTACCGGGAGCGAGACTTGAACTCGCACAGAATAAATTCCGAGGGATTTTAAGTCCCTTGTGTCTACCAATTTCACCATCCCGGCACAAATTATAATTGTTTAAAGCATCTTATACCTTGAGGCGTCGACCAGATTCGAACTGGTGCATAGCAATTTTGCAGACTGCTGCCTTACCACTTGGCCACGACGCCTAAATAAAAAACCCTCAGTAACCAGAGGGCCCTTATGAGCGAAAGAAGGGGCTCGAACCCTCGACATCAACCTTGGCAAGGTTGTGCTCTACCAACTGAGCTACTTTCGCATTTTGTTGAAAAACAATATCTCCAACAGCATGTAATTTATTAAATACACTTTTCTTTGAACAACATTAATTTATAAAATATTAAATTAATTTTTAATCCAATATCGAATATATCTAAGAATTTTCACCTTCCATGTTTATGCCCTGGTTGTCCATGTTTAGGGTTTTTTCTTCCTGGCTGTGGTTGAGGATTTAAAAGATTTTTTTTCATATTCCCAGAATCGACAATTTTTAAAATTACAGGATCATCAATAATCTTTTTCCCTAATTCAATTTTATTAATTACAATTATATTTTCTGCAGATTTAATCTTTTCCTCTGCTTCTAACTTTTGACTTGAATAGTTTTCAAGTTTTATATTTTGTGCTTCTTCGTTTTCAGGTTGGTTGTTATTTTTTGATAAATTTTTAATTTTACGATCCATCAATTTAACCGTTGATTCATAAACAGCTATGTCTACAAAATCAGTCTGAATATCATTGTATTTAAGTTCAAATTCATAAATATATTTCCCTCGGTCACCACATGAATAAACAGGTGTGTTATTATTTCCACCATCATTTGACCTTTTCTTAGACTTACTTTGAATTACAATATCTACAGGGAAATTTAATTTATGAAAACGATTTATATCTCTATCGGTTGCATTGAATAAAAGTACAACAAAGTCTGATTGTGAATTAACAAATTCAACAATTTTTTCTAACGATTCAATTGGATCTTCAACATTTATTCCATCTTTTTGGAAAACAGATGAGAGTCCAATTACACCCAACTTTACACCATCTCTATTTATTATTTTATATGGATTAAATAAATAAGATCCAGCTGTATTCTTAATATTTGCAGAAATATAAGGGAAAGTGGACATATCTTTTAAATATGTTAAATAATCCACTCCCATTGCAAAATCATTTTCACCGATATTGAATGCATCACAACCAATTTCATTAAATGAATTTACAATTGTTTCTGCACTTATCTTAGCAAGTTCAGTTGGTTTACCAGGATTAATTGAATTTTTTTTAAAAAATAAATCTCCGGCATCAAGTATAAAGTAATTTGAAGAGTTATTTTTTTCGTCATTTAAAATTGCTGATTTTCGAGCAAGACCGCCCAAAGGTTTCTTTTTTCAGCCACAAGGCTCTGTTTCACCTGCAACATTTGTAGTTGCAAAAATTTTAAATGAATTTATAGTTTCATTTGAAAAAATAAATGAAATTATAAAAACGGATAAATAAAGTAATTTTTTCATTGTATTGTCTATTTTCCTTTGTTAAACTGAGCTTTAAATTTAAGAATTAATGCCATTCCAAGAAAAACAACATCTTCAAAAATTCGTTTTATTAATAAAAATTTATAATCTATATTTTCAACACCATCGCCTACTTTAAAACATCCGCAATGTGTATCAATACCGCGGAATACAGCTTGAGCTAAAATAAAAATAAACCATATAAGTAGTAAAATAATAATTTTCAAGCTTGCTTCTAAAAAAAATCCAGTGATTAGTCCAAAGCCGATAATCAATTCTAACCATGGTAATGTTAAAGCAAAAATATTATTTAAAGTGATAGGTGTAATATGGAAATTATCTATTAAATCTGAAAATTCTTGTGGATTTTGTATTTTATCTATACTTGCATAAATAAATACACCACCGAGAATATATCTTAATAATAACAAAAATATTCTATAGTTAAAAATATTATTCATTCTGTAGGTAGCCCAGCTCCTTTCCATTCAGGCCAACCACCTTCATAAACTAAAACATTAAAGAATCCTCTATCAAGCATAAGATAGTCAGCTAAATCTATGCTCAGGCTACATTCTCCACCACTACAATATACAATAAGGATTTTTTCTAAATCAATATCATCCAATTGAAATTCAAATTCTTCATAATAATCAAATGGAATATTAATTGCTCCCTTAATTCTACCTTTATTAAAATCTTCTTCATCACGAGCATCAATAATAATTGATTGGTTTGTGATGCGTAAATAGTCTACTGTTTCAATAGTAATATTTAAAGGTTCGGTTAAATCTTTAGGTAAATCAAATGTAAATTCTCCATTATTATTTGTTTGAACCTCAATAGTTTCAAATATTCGTTTTTCTTTTAACAGGCTAAGAGGTGATTCCAAAAAATAATTTCGAATAAGTCCGAAAAATATTGAAAGTAAGATTAACCCAATTATTTGTTTTTGTGTATTTGTCATAAATAAAAATTTGCAAACATTTAAGAATTGCTTCAAACGAAATAAAAATAAAAAAAGTTCCATAAGTATTTAATCTTTATGTTTGTAGAAGTACTTATAAACCAATAAATTTTCGGTCTTTGAAGCAAACTATATTTAAATGTTTGGGGATATAGCTCAGTTGGGAGAGCGCTTGAATGGCATTCAAGAGGTCAGCGGTTCGATCCCGCTTATCTCCACTGATAAAAATTTTATAAATAAGGAGTAGTAAATGGTAAATATGACAACAATTAGAGAGAAATCTCAATATGTTTTAGGAGCTTTTTTAGTTATATTTTTGTTAAGTATGACTTTGGGAGGATTAATTGGTGGTGCAAATATTATGGATTTAATTGTAGGTAAATTATATTTTTGGAGTGGTGATGATCATCCTCAACATTTATCTCGTTATGCAGGATATGTTGGCGATGAATGGATTGAAAGGCAAGAATTTGATAGAGAAAAATCTCGCCAAATTAATATTCAACGAAATAATAGAGGGCAAGCATTAGATGGGCAAGCAATAATTGGTGCAGAAAATACTGCATGGAATTTGTTGGTTGATAGGGCGATTCAGAAGCCAATAATTAGTAAATTAGGTTTAGATGTTTCGCAAGATGAATTATTTGAATATATTCTTGGTGCACCAAATGATTTAAAACAATATTTTATTGGTCAAGGATTATTTGTTGATGAAAATAATAATTTTCTTTTAAGTGAATATCAAGATGCTGTACGCTCTGGGAATTTTCCACTTTTAGAAGATCAAAGATTAAATTATGAAACAAGCGTTAAACAGTATTTACCCGGTAAAAAACTTCAAGAGTTATTCTCGGTTACAGGAAGTATAAATAATCAAGAAGTAATGCAAAATTATTTAAATAATAATTCAAACTGTACAATTGAATATTCATATATAAATTCAAATTCAATCGATGATAGTTTAATAACAGTTTCTGATAATGAAATAGAAAAACAATATAACGAAGATAAGAAAGATTTATACAAATTAAATCCTTCACGAACAGTTGAATATGTATTTTGGAATTTTAATCTCGCAAATATCGATTCTTCTTTGCATTCTGAAGTAAGAGATAGTATTAATGATATTTCTTACCAAATTTTAGATGAAGCAAATGTAACGGATTTATCAACAGCAGTTTCAATTGATAGCGAAGTTAGTTTAGATACAATGAATTTAACACTTGAATATGATAATCTTTCAGGAGTACCATATAAATTTGGTGCAAATAGACGATTAGTTCGTTTTGCTTTTGATAGCCCAATTGGTACTGTATCCGATATTTTTCAAGTTAAAAATGGGCAAGTAATCTGTCAGATAGTTGGTGAAAAAGAAGGAAGTTATAAGTTATTAGATGATGTTTCTGCTTCAATAAAAAGTACATTAATTCGAGATAAAAAAATGGATTATGCAAAATCATTATTAGAAGAAGCTCAAAAAAATGCATTATCAACTGCTGAAATTGCGAATGCAAATGAATTAATTAAATATGAATCAGATGTTTCTGGTACTTTAGGTAGTAGTTTTAAAAGTATTGGTAGTAGTTCAACATTGAAAGGTACATTAAAAGCAATGGAAGTTGGAGAGACATCTGGAATAATTGAAGTCTCTTATAATGCGGTAATTGTTTCAATGATCGAGAAAGATGAATTCAATGAAGATGATTTTGCAATTCAAAAATCAGATTTAAGAAAAGAATTATTAGATGGTAAAAAATATCAAAAATACAATGATCGAATTTTTGGATATCCACTTTATAATGAATATCTTACAAGTGTAAAAGAAGATATTAAAATAGTAGATTACCGGAGTAAAATTTATTAATAGATTTTTATTAGTCGCCTAGTATTAGTCCGACAATAATTACAACATCTACCACATTTATCGCCAAGTCTTGGTTAATATCAGCAACAAGAAACTGATCCGGATTTGGCGATTCTATTTCCAATATAAATCCTACAATTTGAACTATATCGACGACATTAATTAAGTTATCAAAATTTACATCACCAAGTAAACTATTACATGAATATCCATTCCCTCCACATACTCCACATTCATCAATCTCATTCGGATAAAAACAGTTTTCAAATCCAGGCGTACCTGCATCTCCTGTACCAAAACTTAAATTTGATTCCTGCCAATTGGATGCAATTAAATTATCTGAATATAAATCGATTAACGCCATCGAGGAGCCATTGCCAAATGGAAATTGATTACCGCTATCCCAACTTATTGAATCTGCAATAAATCCTTCTGGGCTAACCAAAATTAGTTCATCGCCTGCGTTTGCAAGATATATTCCAGAATATTGAAGGGGGATCTCTAACCCGCCGTTAGAATTAAAATTTGAATTGTTTCCAAATACGGCATAGGTATCATTAGAAATTACAATATTTTCTAAAATTAAAAAATCATCTGTATCTTTATCTTTTATTGTCCAGTTTTTAAAATTGATAGGAATTTCATTATCAATATAAATTTCAAACCATTCACCATTTGCATCAGAAGTGGCTTGTGGATTAACCATTACTTCTGTAATAATTACTTTTGGGAAATCATTATCCTCAACATTTAATATAAATGTACTTGGATTACCGATAAAAACTGAATCACCACCAAACACTTGATCAATTTCTAAAATTAAATTTTCAGGACCTTCATATATATCATCATCTGTCAGCGAAATAAAGAAAGTTTGACTTTGAATTGATCCAACATTAAAAAAGAATTCATTTGTTGAAAGTGAGTATTCAGATTCATTCAAACTTCCATTTCCAATACTAATAAAAACTTGAGTATTTTGATCTGGTGAAGGGTTAGCGATATTAATTTGAACTGGAATTGTAGAATTAGATTCATTAATTGTTATTTGACTTACATCAAATGAAACTTGAGTATTTGTTGAATTTTCTTGGTAATACCAAATTCGCCTTGCTAAAGTAGAATCCATTACAAATGGGTTTTTTAAATTATGTTGATGTATTGCAATTTCTTCAGTTCGAGCAAATTCAGCATCATCAACAGGGTCAGAGTAATGCCAGTCTAATAAAATAGATTTTTGTATATTCCAAAAATCTACATCTGCAGAATCTTCATAAATAGAATAGAAATAAAACATTGCTCTAGCTACATTTCCTTTATGTGCTTCTTTTGGTTCAAATTTTTCAGAATTGGGTTGGTTTGGTGGGTTAAATTTTTCAGCATATTCATCAATGTTTGATTGAGGAATTTCAAGTAAAATTTCAGAATTTCTATACCATTTATGAGTATCATTATCTGGAATATCGGCAAAAGGATCATTTCCTCGAGATGAATTTACATTATCTTTCGTTGGAAATAAATGGTGTAAATCTGATTTGGGATTTCCATATTCAGCACCTTTGCTTCTTGGCCAAGTATGCTCTACATTCATTCCTTTATAATAGGCTTCAACACTAGGATCATTCTCTGAAATCCAACTTCCACCATTATTTATGCAAATTGAATTATTATTTGTTTCGTCACAATTTGAGTTTCCGTTAGTACAATTACAATAACCACCAACCATTTGAATTGAGTATCCAGAATAAACACCAGATACAATACTGTTTTCATTATCTAATGATGAGAAAATGATATCCCGTGAATTATCATAGGAAGGAACTGTTGCAGGTGTAAAGTTTTGTTGAACAAAATATAATAAATTATCTTCCGTTAATCCATCGCCAACTATCTCATTTTCAATAGCAAATAATTGAAATGTGAATATTGATAAAAATAAAATTAATAAATAATTTGATTTTGATTGAAATAAATCAATTTTTGAATGGTGTTTAGTCATAATATTCTCCGCATATTTTATTCAATTTGGGAGGGACAACGAGTAATTATGCTCGTTTGCTATGTTTTATACATATATAATTTAGGAATAAAATTAGGAAGTGAAATATGAGTAATTTAACATTAATGGAAACAAGGAAATCAGTTAAAGAATTTGCAGTGATAGGTGACCCTGTGGAGCATAGTTTAAGTCCTATTTTACATAATGAAGTTTTTAGGCAGATTAATTTAAATGCTAATTACACAAAACAATTTGTGGGGAAAAATAATCTTGACGATTTTATAATTAAGTTAAAAAATGGCAAATTTAATGGTATCAATATCACAATACCACATAAAACGAATATAATTAATAAATGTGATAACTTGAATCCTCGAGCGGGCGAAATTGGTGCGATAAACTGTGTGTCATATAAAAATAATAAATTATGGGGATTTAACACCGATTGGTTTGGTTTTACTATGTTACTTAAAGCTAATAATATTGATGTTTTGGGTAAATCAATTTTAATTATAGGTGCCGGAGGAGTTGCGTATTCAATACTTTATTCTCTTTTAAAGGCTAATGCAGAAATTATATATATAAATAATAGAACAAATGAGAATACTAAAAAGTTAATTCTAAATTTTGATTTAATAAAATATAACTCAAAAATAGAAGAATTAAATAATATAGGTCTCAAAAATAAAAAAATTGATGTTATTATTAATTGTACCCCTTTAGGCATGGTTCCTTATTTAAATAATTCCCCAATTTCTGCTGAATTAATTCTTCCAACACATATCATAATTGATACAATTTACACCCCTTTAAAAACACAACTATTAATAGATTCTGAACAAAGAGGTGCTAAAATTATTAATGGTTTAGACATGTTTATTTACCAAGGATTATCATCGATTGATATTTGGTATGGCGAAGATATAAGTAAAAAAGTAAATTATAATTTAATTAAAGAAAAATTAATTGAACAATTATGTTAGCAAAAATTAATTACCTTACATCTGGTGAATCTCATGGACAAGGTCTATTGGGGATTTTAGATGGTATTCCAGCAGGATTAGAAATCTCTGAAACTGAAATTAGAAATCAATTAGCAAGGCGGCAAATGGGGTATGGGAGAGGTGGTCGAATGAAAATTGAAACTGATTATGCAGAAATTTGGGGTGGAGTAAGGCATGGTAAAACACTCGGATCACCAATTGGTTTAGTCTTAAAAAATAAAGATTGGGAAAACTGGATAAATAAAATGTCTGTTGAACCTAATGATCAACCTGGAAAAAAAGTAACTCTACCGCGACCAGGACATGCAGATTTAGCCGGATTATTGAAGTATGATCATGATGATATTCGTAATATTTTAGAACGAGCATCTGCTAGAGAAACTGCAATGCGAGTTGCATTAGGTACGGTATGTCGGAAATTATTAAGTGAAATTGGTATTACAATTGGGTCTAGGGTGACTCAAATTCATGACATTATTGATGATTCAATTATACCGTTAGAATTAACACCTGAAAAATTAAATCAAAAAGTTGACGCTTCACCTGTTAGATGTTTAAATAGTGATGTCGAAAAAAGTATGATGAATATAATTGATAAAGCTAAAGCTGATGGCGATTCTGTCGGTGGAGTTTTTGAAATTATTGCAACAGGGCTACCTTATGGTTTGGGGTCTTACACGCAGTGGAATAAAAAGCTTCATGCTCGAATTTCAGAATCCATTATGTCTATTAATGCTTTTAAGGGAGTTGAAATTGGTACAGGGTTTGCTCAAGCTGGAAAATTCGGGAGTGAAGTTCATGATGAAATTGGGTGGAATGTAAATAAATTTACACGATACACAAATAACTCAGGTGGAATAGAAGGTGGCATGAGTACTGCTCAGCCATTATTAATTAAGGCGGTTATGAAACCAATTCCAACATTAATTAAGCCATTACGATCTGTAGATTTTAATACTAAAAAAGAAGAAAATGCACATAAAGAACGAACAGACTCTTGTGCAGTTCCCGCAGCATCAATTGTTGCTGAAAGTATGGTTTGCTTTGTTCTTGCAGATGCAATTTTAGAAAAATTTGGTGGCGATTCAATGAGTCAATTAAAAGCGCATATTAAAATTAGCGGTAAATATTAAGTATTGCATCTTTACTATTTTTATGAAATTTTTTACAATATTAATTTTAAACTATGAAAAATAATACAATTGTAATTGCTACACATAATAAAAATAAACTTTCTGAAATGAAATTTATTTTAAAGCCACTTGGAATGAATATTAAATCATTATTTGATTTTCCTGAAGTTGGTGATATTCCTGAAACGGGAAATTCACTAGAAGAGAATGCATTAATTAAAGCAAAAACTGTTTATAAATTAACTGGATTCTCTGCACTTTCTGATGATACTGGATTAGAAGTAGATGCATTAAATGGTGAACCGGGGGTTTACTCAGCAAGATGGGCAGGTGAAAATTGTTCATATTCAGACAATGTAAATAAATTAATAAGTAAAATAAAACTAATTTCAGTATATAGAAGAAATGCTCAATTTAGAACCGTAATGGCATTTGTGAATAAAAATGTGGAACACACAGAAGAAGGCATCATAAAAGGATTGATTTTAGATACTGCAAAAGGGGTTGGTGGATTTGGTTATGACCCCGTATTTTATATACCTATGAAAAGAAAAACTTTTGCAGAAATGTCACTCGATGAAAAGGGGAAAATATCACATAGAGGACTTGCACTAAATAATATGTTAACTTATTTAAAAACAAATTTTGTATAAAAATTATACTCTCAATAATAAAAACCGGAGAAACCGCCTAGCGAATAATTGTTAACGCTTTGACGGATATAAACTTTAAAATTAATATTATTAATCGCAATATTGTGAAGGGGGTGTATTACGCCCTTTTTTTGTTAATTATGAGTAGTAAAATTTTTTCTGCTGACAAGCCTTTCACACAGCCTATTATTCCTCAAAAAAAACTTATTTATTTTCTTGATCCATTTCCTGAAATAAAAAAAACGATGGTTAAAACAGATATTGATAGTACATGGAATTATCATTTTGTTGACCCTAACAATAATAAAAAAGCAGAAGTATTAATTAAAAAAGTAACAATTGTAACTGAAGATGCTTTAATTGAAAATGGATATATTGTAAGAATGCTTCACATGAATAAAGATTTAATACCACCCACAGTATTCAATTTAAAATGGTATAAAAAACAATCTTTTTGGTTAAATACAGAAAAGAAATTCAGAAAAAAAGTAATTGAGCGATTTACAAAAAAAAATAAAAGAAAGAAAAGGGGAAGGAATAGCGGATTTAATATTGATGTTGTAAAAGTTGGCGATACTCAGGTGAGTTTAAATATAAGTGGTCGAATTAGTATAAATGGAGATTTAGTATTTAAAGAGCAAGATTTACAATATAGCTCTCAATATCAAAGTAATAATGATTGGGATTTAGAAATTGAACAAACTCAAAATTTCACAATTAATGGAAAAATTGGTGATAAATTTAATATTAAAATAAAACAAGACTCAGAAGCTGATTTTGATTTTGAAAATGATATGTCCATTACTTACCATGCAGATGAAGATGATATTTTACAAAATTTTGAAGCAGGAAATATTGGTTTTAGTTTTCAAGATGGAGCAACATTAATTAATAAAGGGGGAGGCTCGAGTAATAATGGTTTATTTGGCTTTAAAATGGGGCATCAGTTTGGTCCATTAAAAATTAATACAATTCTTGCCCAAGAAAATTCACAAAAACAGGTGAAAACAATTTCGGGTTCTGAACAAGCTCAAGAGGTTTTTTTTAATGATTATGATTATGTGAAAGATAGATTATTTTTTATTGATGAAATTTATCGTTTTAATTTTTATCCATTAGATTCAAATTTAAATTTTTCTTATTTTCAAGATTTAGAAATTGATAAGATTCAAGTTTATAAAACAACCAACACCGTTGAAGGTAGTGTTGTAAATGCAACAGCATTTTATAATTTGGAAACTGAAGATGCAATTCAGTCAGAATCTGGAATTTGGGTGAGGATGGAACAAGGGAGAGATTTTAATTATTCTCCACGTATGGGGTATATACAACTTCAGTCAACATTATCAAATGAAGCTATAGCTGTAACTTATATTACTGTTTCCGGAGATACTATCGGAAATTATTTAAGTGATATTGCACCTACAGATTCTGAAGTAAAACTCCGATTAATTAAATCAAGAGGAAGGTCAGACCCGTCCAAAGTAACATGGCCATTAATGATGAAAAATGCATATTATATTGGTGGTAGTGGTACAGATTATTCTCAAATTGAGGTTGATGTATTATGGGTTAATGGTGAAACAGGATTAGATCCAAGCCCAACAGGAAGTAGTAGTCGGTTTTTAAATTTATTTGGATTAGATACTCGAACATACCAAAATGGGGGTTTCACACTAGGACCGGATAATATAATTGACAATTACCCAAGTATAATTGATACGCTAAATGGTATATTAATGTTTCCTACACATTTACCATTTGCATACCATGAAGGCTCTAAATTTTATATTGACAGTGATGGATATCATTTTTACCCTTTAGATGAAAATCTTGAAATTCCAGATACATTAACATTTGGTTCAAGTAATAATGAATTACAAGAAATATTACCAGAATTAAATGATTTTGATGGTGATTATAAATGCAGTGAAGAAATTGAAGAATGTGGACCTGCGATGTATTTTTCAAGTAATATGAGTGATATTATTTCTGAACATGAATTTATTATTAAGGTGGTTAAAAAAGAGCAATCTTCTTCTATCAATTTAGGATTTATGATAGTAGAAGGAAGTGATGAAGTTTCTGTTAATGGAAAAAAAATGACTCGTGGTTCAGATTATGAAATAGATAGCTTTAGTAATGAAATAAGATTTATTGGTGATGCAAAAACTATTGTAATGGATCCAAATGTTGAAATAGTCATTTCTTATGAAGATCATAATTTATTTAATTTTGATAATCGGTTTATTGCTGGTTCTTCAATGAGATGGGATTTTACAGATAATATTTTTCTTGGAGGTACTGCACTTTATTATGATCAATCAATAATTGATAAAAAAGTTGAAGTTGGTCGTGAACCAATGCGGAATTTTATTTGGGATCTAAATGGAACTTATCAACGAGATTTAAATTTTGTTACTCAAATGGTTGATAGGCTACCATTAATTAAGACCTCAAATCCATCAACTATTAAATTTAATGGTGAAGTAGCTCAGGTAATTAGTAATCCAAATTCTATAGAATCTGGAATTGCTTATATTGATGATTTTGAAAGTTCAAAACATACATCTTCTCCTTCAATTAAGGCCGCCTTTTTTAGTAAATCGGGTCCACCATTAGAACTTGATGCAACGGGAAAACCTTCTTTAGGTCAATCTGAAATGATTGAAGATATTGGATTAATTAATTGGTATAATCCATATTGCCAAGTAGCAACAAATAATATTTGGCCTGACAAAGCAACTTCTGGAATCTCCGGAGATCAAAAAACAATTACTTTAAATTTAGTAACCAATTTAACTGAAGATAGGAATAGCGCAGGTATTTTTACATATTTGAATGAGTATGATCAAAATTTAGAAAATAAAAAATATGTGGATTTATGGATAAATGATTCTGGAATTAATAGTGATAATTTTAATCTTCATATCGATTTAGGATTATTAAGTGAAGATGCTAACCAAAATGGAGAATTAGATTCGGAAGAAGATATTTATTTTGGCAATGGAATTATTGAGGAGGATGAAGATACTGGATTAGATGGTTGTTTTGATGAATATGAAAATGGCAAGGGAGGCTGTTTAGATTTAATAGAAATAGACGGGGAATTTATTTTAGTAACTTATGATGATATTATAAATACTTATACAGAGTATTTAAATCTTATTTTTACTTCTGAAGATTGGAATTCTGAAAGTACATACTGTGCAACTTGCTCAAGTCTTGATCCAAATGGTGATAACTTTTCATTTGAACCATCTACCAGTTGCGGTGAAAACTTTGACCCAAATATTTATGAAAATTATAATGGTACTGAGGGTAATGCACAATTTGAAGGATTTAATTATCCTGATACCGAAGATTTAAATAATGATAAATCTTTAAATCAGACCGAAGACTATTTCACATATTCAATAAATTTAACAACCCCTACAATTGAACCAATTACTCAAAATAATAATTGGAAACAATATTCAATTCCATTAAGTGAATTTAAATCTGCGAATGAAAGTATAATTAGTTGGAGTAATATAAAATATTTAAGAATTTGGGTTGATGCTGATAATCCATCAATTTTACAGGATACACTTTCAATGGCAAAAATTGAATTTGTTGGAAATGAATGGCAGGAATTAGGATCAGCGGATATAAATGATTTAGAATGGGAAAATTATGAAGGAGTTGAAGTTTCTGTTGTAAATACAGAGGAACATGCAGGGATTTATCAACCACCAGAAGATATAATTATTGAAAAAGATTATAAAACTGGACTTGAACAACGAGAACAAGCTCTATCAATTTCATTTAGAGAGAAAGAAGGAATTAATGGAATTCAGCAGGATCAAATTATTGGTATTAAAAAAGTTTTAAATATTCCTCAAGAAGGTAAGAAAAACTTTAAAATATATAAATATTTGGATATGTATGTTTATGCCGAAAGGCAGAATAGTACAAACCCATGGTTTTCAAACCCAGATTTTACGGATTGGGAAAATAATAAAAATGTTCAAATCTTGTTTAGGTTAGAAAAAGATGAAGATAATTATTATGAAATAATAAAACCATTAACAGTAAGGCAGGGCGGAGGAGATGATGCAGGTTGGAAAAATAATGATATCCGAATTGATTTAGAAGAATTAACTCGAAAAAAATTAGATAAACAATCGTTGGAAACCTTTGAAGATGTTGGAAGTGATGGTATTCAAAGTATGTGGGAAAATGGTATGGGAGGAGCAATTCCTGAAATATTATTTGGAATTAAAGATTCAATAATTACAATTCCATGCGATACGATTCCGAATGAATTATTTATAGACGATTATCATGTACTCAATATTCAATACTGCGAAGATGAAATTGGAAATATTTTAGATAATCAAGAATGTATTAATTTTATTCAAATTTCTAATAATGGAAATTGCACCGAAGATACGGACTTAACAATTTCAATGGAGAGAGAATATATTGATGTTACATTTCCTGATATTGCATGTAATTTTTTATCTGTTGATGGTTGTTCTGGGGATGAAGAATTAATTCAATTTGAAAATCAGATTTGTTATAATTGGAATTCTTTTGGATGTTTTCCGTGTACAGATTGTTCTGTTGATGATCCTAATGGGGATAATGTATATCAACCATATTTAGAAACTCAAGAAGATATTCAACCCTTTTTATTAAATACTGAAGGAAATGGTTTATTTGATATTGGAGAACCATTAAATGATTTAAATGGAGATAATATTTATTCACCACCTGGGAATTTTTTAGGAGATGACTTATGGGAATGGGTGGACTCTTCATTGACAAATCCTACATGGGAAAAAATTAGAATTAAGGGGCAACCTAGTATTGATAATGTGAAAAATATTGTTGTTGGTGTTTATAATAATACAAATCAAAAAGTAAATGGTCATATTTTTATTAATGAATTAAGAATGACAGGTGTACAACGAAAAACAGGATTTGCTGTAAAATTTTCAGGTGATTTAAATGTAGCAGATATGGTACAAATTAATGCAAACTTTGATTCTCGATCAGCGGATTATCATGCCTTACAAGAACGCTTAAGTACTGGAAATACAAAACAAAGTTTTTCATTAACAACAATTATAAAGCCTGATAATTTTTTTAATAAAAAATTAGGGTTTGATCCAATTAGACTTACATATTCTGAATCAACACAAATTCCTCAATTTGAACCCACTCAAACAGATGTGGTAATTGAAAATCCGTGGAGTTCTCCAGATAGTATTCAAACAATATCTAGAAATTACGGAATTTCAACTGGATTTAAAAAATCTACAAAGGGGCAAAAATTCTGGGAAAAATACATCATAGATAATTTTAAAATTGGATTTCAAACAAATAATAAAATGAATTCTAATATTACAAAAAAAATGGAAAGACAGAAAACACAAAATCAAAATATTGATTATTTATTAAATTTAAATGATAATCCAAATTTCATTAAACCATTTACTAGCTTTCAAAAATATTTTGAAAAAGAACGAGATATTTTTTCATCTAAAATATATTACTTCCCCAAAAAACTTTCTGGAAAAGTTACATTAAATGAAACTGATAATTTCACATTATATCGTAATAATCCAGACACAACTTTTAATCAAAGCTTAAAACTAACAAGCCGATTTGATATGACTTATGAGCCAATTAAAAAAATTGAAACAACATATCACTTTGATCAAAACAACAATTTAGATCAATATCAATTTAATAAATTAAAATTAATAGAAGAACAAACAATTGGAAGAAAAACAAAAAGTAATGAAAAGGTATCATTCTCATTATTACCTGATATGAATTGGTTAAAGCCAAAGTTTTTATTTAATTCATCATATACTTGGACGAGATCAACAAGTATTGATAGTATTGCAGGATTAAGTTTTTCTAATAAAATTAAACCTTCTTTTCGATTTTCTATGGCCTCCTTTCTAGAAAAATTCTTTACGCCAAAATCGCAAGGGAAATCTTCTAGGCCTCGTTCAGGGCGTAGTACCTCGCGGAATAAAAAACAAAACAAAAAGTGGATTGAAGTTGAAAATGAACTCATTTTAACTTTTTTAGAAAAAACACATTCATTTGCAAAAGTTATTGGTGATATCTCTGTTGAATATAGTGATGATTTTTCAGCAAATTATAATGGGATTTTGACTTCTTATACGCCTAATTTTGTTAATAAATTTTTTAGTGAATCTTTACATATTGATCAAGATTCAACTTATACAACAGAAGATTTAAGTCAGGTGAACAGTAACTATTCAAATACAAAAGAAATTAAAATTCAAACAAATGGATATAGTTTAGGAAAAATATCAATAGGAAGACTTTATTATCAAAAAAAAATAATTGAAAAAATATCTACAACGAATGATACAACAATATCATTAAATCATTCATATCTACCTTTGCGTTTTAATGAAAATTTAAAAATGCAAGGTATTCCATTTCCTAATTATGATATTTCAATTCAGCAATTACATACGCTGCCATATTTAAATAAAATTTTTAAAACTATATCTATTAATCATAAATTTACGGGTAGTGAAGAGAAAACAATAAACGAAGGTGAAGAATCAAAAATATATAAATTAAACTTTTCACCTTTATTGGGTATAACTACAACTACAAAAAATAATATTAAAATTACTTTAAATGGTGGATATACACAGACAATAAAAGAATCTTATGGTGGTGGAATTGATAAAGATCATTCACTCACATCAAATTCCTCAATTAAATATACAAAAAAAGGTGGTTTAGAAATCCCTATATTCTTTTTAAGAGATTTAGATTTAGAAAATGATATTACATTTAATTTAAGTTCAACTTATAGTTATACCTGGAAAGAAGTTTTATTAGCGGGTGGATCTGTTTTTACAATTAATGATGAAAAAAGAAATTTTAATATTAAACCTACGGTGAAATATCATTTTTCTAATTTTGTAGATTTTACTTTTAATTATAATTATAGCGGTGATTATTCACTACAAAATAAATGGCGATTTGAAAAAGGGGGCGGGTTCTCAGTCGTGATAAAATTAAGAGGGTAGATGAAATATATTAATATAATAATTTTTATAACAACAATGTTTTGCCAAGATTTTCCTTATTTTGATGGCAACATCGCATTTGAATATTTAGAAAAGCAATGCGATTTAGGTCCGCGATTCCCAGGCTCAAAAGGTCATGATGATTTTATTGTTTTAATAGAAGATTATTTAGATCCAATTGTTGATAAAATAGTAAAACATGAAATTACAATTACTCATCCAATTTGGAAAAAACCAGTTGGAATTACAAATATACTTGCACGGTTTTCACCTAAAAAAGAAAAAAGACTATTATTATTAGCTCATTGGGATACAAGAGAAATTGCGGAGATGGATTCAATATTATCAAATCAGGATAAACCTATAATTGGTGCAAATGATGGAGCAAGTGGGATTGCAATTTTAATGCATTTGGCTGAAATTATTCACAATAATCCTTTAATGAATATAGGTGTCGATTTACTTTTTGTTGACGGAGAAGATATGGGGGTGTCAGGAAATGCAGAATCCTTTGGATTGGGCACAAAAGAATTTGCAAAAATTTATCCTTTACCAATGCCATATTTTGGAATTGGTTTGGATATGGTTGGGGATAAAAATTTAGATATTGAAATTGAACGATTTTCCTATTATCAAGCACCTCAATTTGTTGACCAACTTTGGACATTAGCACATAATTTACAACTTCATCAATTTAAGCATAAATTAGGGAAACCAATTTATGATGATCATCGGGTATTTTATTTGGAAACAAAAATACCGACTGTTGACATAATAGATTTTAATTATTTAAAAAATAATAAAAATTTGTGGCATACATTAAGTGATTTACCTGAAAATTGTTCTGCTGAAAGTTTAGAAGCCGTAGGTAAATTAGTCACAGCTTTTATTTATATGGAAGATTTAAAATGAATGATTCTTGGCAAAAACTTTCAATTAGTGGGGATTCAAGTATTTTAGAAATTGTAAGTGCGGATGTAATACAATTTTCAAAAGGCCTTGAAGAAGAAAATCAAAAACATATTCATTATATTGAAAATCAAGATTTTAATAATGTTAATCAATTATTGAAAAATCATAATTATAATGGTGAAATTAATTTTATATTTAATGAGCAAATTAAAGAAGATTGGCATTTAGCATGGAAAGACAATTTTATTCCAATAAATATTAATGATAAAATTATAGTAATTCCAGATTGGCATTCTGAAAAAACGAATGGAATTGAAATTAAAATTAAACCTGGAATGGCATTTGGTACAGGGCACCATGAAACAACATATTTAATGTTAGAGCAGTTAATAAAAATAGTAAAAAAGGATGTGTCTATTTTAGATTTAGGTTCTGGGAGTGGGGTTTTATCGATTGCTGGAATGAAATTAGGAGCAAAATCAGTAACAGCTGTTGAGTTCGATGAAGATTGTAAAGGTAATTTTAATGAAAATTTAGAATTAAATAATTTAAATGGTGAAATCCCATTATTTATTGAGGATGTTTTAAAATGGAAGCAATTTGATTTTGATATAATTTTAGCAAATATTAATAAACATATTATTGTTAAATTAATTCCTTTATTAAAGAAATCTATTAAATCTGATATTTTTTTAACTGGGTTATTAATTACAGATAAAAGTGAAATATTGGAGATTTTAAAAGAAAATAATTTTCAATTAAATAACATTAAATACAAAGGTGAATGGATGTTAATAAATATATCTCATTCATCAAATTAACTATGAAAATGTATATTCAATTAATTGTTATTTTATGTTGTATCATTATCATTTCATGTGAAATTAGTGATCCAATTTCATTAAATAGTGAAAACGATCCAATTGTTTTTATTGATTACAACCAAGATTTAAATCAAATATTTACCTCTGTATCAATTGGAGAAAGTCAAATCGATTCAGATTCTACATTGTCTGCATCTTTAGTTTGGATTGAATCTCCTCAAAACATAATTGGCTGTATTGAAAATGATAGTTTAATGCCTGTTGATTTTTCAATGAATATCAAAATAAATGAATCAAACTGCATATATGGAAATTCTAATAATAGAGGTTGTATGGATGAGTTAGCGATTAATTATGACCCTTATGCAGTTGAGGATGATAATAGTTGTAGTTATGATATGAATTTAAATTGGCATCAGTTTAAGTTAGGCCAGTTTGATATAGAGACTTATTCATTCCCAATTTATTTAATATCGACTACAAATATTCAATGGTTTCAATTTGAATTAATTGGTTTAAAGATTGATTCTCTTGTTGAAGTTTATCCAAATTCGATTGATAATATTAATAATAATTTAGTGACAAGTCAATTTCTATTCCCTGCAATTGAAAGTGGAATTACCGAATTATGTAGTATTTATATTCCTAAGCCACCATTAAATATAGAATTAATTTTATTTGATAATGGTAACAATGGTGATATTATTGAACAAAATAATATTTTTCATTCAATTATAAATCCTAATCAATTTTTGCCTGGTGAATATCAATTTTCAATATCTTATTCAAATAAGATAAATATAATTGAAAATTTTAATTTAATTTATAACTTTGCACCTAAAATAATTTCAGTTGAAATGCCAGATTCAATTATGTTGCATGATTCACTTTATACATCATTAGAGTTTTTTGTAAATGTTTTTGATGCTAATTATGGAAATGATATAAAAAATGTAAAATATTTAATTAATGTTGCTGGATTAACAAATGATTTATATCCAGAAGAAGGTGACGATATTTTTATTTCTGACCCATCTTGGAATATGGAATATCATAATTGGATAGAAAAAAATACATATCGATTTAAAACAGTGATTCCTATGAAACCAGCTAAAAGTGAAACCCCTGAAGAAGAGGGTAAAACAGGGAAGGCGATATTTAGATTTAATATATATGACAATCAGAATAAAAAAAATACATTAATAAATGAATCTCAATTTGAAAAATCTTTGTGGGTTTTAAAATGTGGAGATGGTATTTGTTCAGATGGATTTGAAAATGAATCAACCTGTGTAGAGGATTGTTTTGAATAAATTAATATACACCATATTTTTTAGTATTTGTCTTTCGCTTACTCCAGTTAATTTTGAAATTAACAATAATATATTGCTTCAGAGGGATAATTCTAATTCTTTACCATCAAATGGAGTAATTGATATTGAAATATCATCTGATGAGTTAATTTTTTATGGAACAGGTGGAGGGCTTGGGAAAAGTATTATTCAAAACGGAACTCCATTTTTTTATTCCATTAATGAGATAGGATTACCGCGAGGTGGGAATCCTGCATTATTTGTGAATGATTCAATTATTGTTGTTTCTGGAGTAACTGATACTTTGGCTCAAGGTGATTATATGTCGATGGGAACTGGGATTTCAATTTCACAAGATTATGGTGAAACTTGGATATATTTTCCTCAACCAATTGACCCAATTCCTGTAAATGATGTATATTTGTACACTGAATGGTACGGTGAAACTATAAAACAGTTAGCAGTTACGGTTGCTATTAATAATGTGTCTTATGATGTTACAGTTTCAGGTGATTATATCTATACAGCAAACTGGGCTGGTGGTATTAGACGGATTAAATTTAGAAATAATTCACCTATTATCGAAGGAGAAGAGGTTTCATGGGAAATACTCCCATTACCGCAAGATGCGAGTTATAATTTATCCTGTGATGAAGTTTTACCTTCTTATTATACATTAGACCCGAATGATCCTATGAATGGTGGTAATCATAATCATAAAGGGTTTGCAGTTGAATCACAAGGTGATTCAACTATTTGGGTTGGTACAGCAAATGGGATAAATAAAGGAATTATAAATGAAAATAATTGTGTAAGTTGGACTCATTATACAGCTGCCAATGATGGGATTTCAGGAAATTGGGTTATTGGATTTGCAATTCAAGAGTTAAATGCTCTACCAAATCCTAAAATATGGGCAATCACGTGGAGTACAAATATTACGGAACAAAACAGTATATCTTTTTCAACTGATATGGGGGAAACGTGGTCTATTTCAAATATGATTACAGAATTAGAGCTAAAAGTATTTAATATTTCAGTTTTTGACGAAAAAGTTTATATTGCCTCTGATAAGGGATTATATTATTCTGAGGATGGAATTTATTTTGAAAAAATATCGCGACCGATTGAATATAATTTAGATGGTGAAATTATGGAAGAAATTTTATCAAATTCGGTTTATAGTGTTGCTGAAACAAATGACTTTCTATGGGTAGGAACAGGTGATGGTTTAGGTAGGACAGAAAATATAGGATTAAATTGGGAAACATACAGATTTTGGGAACAACCAGAGCCATTCTATGCTTACCCTAATCCATTTTTTGTTAATTCGAATAATCAGTTAAATGGAGATGGACATGTTCGATTTATTTCAAATTCTAATTTTAATCCATATAAATTAATAATATATGATTTTTCAATGAATAAAGTTATAGAAATCAATGATCTTCGTTTAATCGAGGATGAAGTTGAAGTCATTTGGAATGGTCGAAATAATTTAAACCAAATTGTTGCAAATGGTGTCTATTTTTGTAACTTATTATCTCAATCTAATAATGTATGGACAAAATTAGTGGTAATCAATTGAATAAATTAATTTTAATAATCTCATTATCTTTTTCTTATTTAATTTCAAATAATTTACCTATTGGTGGATTTCAAGGAAGCTTTTCTATAATTTCTCCAGATGCTCAAAGTAATGCAATGGGAGGAGTAAATATTATTAATGATGGAAATGTTTATGGTGCATTTAATAATCCCGCATTATTAATCAGTAAAAAAATAACAGGTGGAGCCTCTTTACAAAATAAATCTCTCGATAGATATAATCAATCAATGATTTTAAATTTTAAAATTCCACCAAAAGCGAATGGAAGTATTGGATATATTTCAAGTGGGGTGAAAGATATAATTGGCAGAGGGTATACAGGAACAATTACAGAAAATTTTAACTGGTCAAATCATCATGGTTTTTTCTCTTTTGGAATTTCACCAATTAATAAAATTTCTATTGGATTTAAATTAAACATTTATTTTCAACATTTAATAGAAGAGGTCAAATCAACTGGTTTAGGGATTGATTTTGGTATTCTTGCTAATCCTTATGATAATATATTTTTAGCATTTACAGTAAAAAATATAAATGGTAAATCTAATTGGAAAATTAATATGAATGATGGAACTATAAGAGATTACAATGAATATTATCCAATCATTTATTCTGGAGCAGTAAGTTATAATTATTTAAATCAAATGAAGATATTATTACAAACAGATCATTATAACGATATTAATATTGGCTATATTGGTAGGTTAAATAAATTAGGGATTGAGTATAAATTAATTAATTTTAGTTTACCACTATTTTTAAGAGCAGGGTACAATTCAATTAATTCATCTTGCGGGTTTGGTATTCCTGTGAATAAATTTTTTAATATTAATTATGCATTAATAATTGGAGGAAATAATGAACAGAATAGTCATATATTTACGTGGGATTTTAAATTATGAACTTTAAAATAATTTACCTACTGTGTATTTCACAAATATTTTCAATTGGCTTAGATGCTTTAAATATTCCAATAAACTCGAATACATTATCTACACAAACTTCTACTGATATCGGTGTAAATAGTTTATCTGAATTATTTAATGAAAATTCATTTTTAGAATATAATACTCGGAATTGGTTGCCTGGAATCACAGGACATTCGATCTATTGGAAGACTTCATCTTCATTAGTGAAATCCGTGGGATTTGAAACGATGCATGATGATGAAATATTTTATCATGGTTCTGTTCCTAATGATGAAGAAAATATTAAGCTACCTGCGTCTTGGTATTCAATTTCATTATTATTCGGTAAAGAAATAAAAAACTATAATATAGGGATTAAAATTCAATCTTTTTCAAATCTTTTATATACAGAAAAATATAATGGTTTAATTGCAAATTTTTATATTAATAAATTTATTTATCATAATATTCAAATTGATTTTTCACTTCGAAATTCGATTATTCTTTTAGGCAATATAAATAACCAGTCTCTGCCAGTTCAAATGAACTTATCATTACAGAATAACCATATTAAAATACCAATTTCCTATGGTGTTGCTATGAAATATACTAAATTAGAAAATTCATTAAATTCTTTTATTAATTATAATTTGGGCTTTATTAATTTTACGGGATCAATTAAATATATAACAGATCGTGAATTACAATATGCTAGTGGCATAAATTTAATTTATAATCAATGGCAAATTAGTTATAGCCTTACAAGTCAACTTACTTCAACTCTTGGAACCCCTCAAATATTTTCAATTCAATATAATTTTAAGAGTAATAATTAAAGATTTGAAAGTTTTTATAAAAAAATTAATTTAACAATACAACTAAAGAGAAATAATATGATAAAAGTCGGAATAATGGGTTTTGGGCATATTGGAAGATATATCTTTTCGAAAATGGATAAAGACTCACAGTTTTCAGTAAATGCAATTTGTGATATTGGTAATCCTGATATTTTAAAATATCTTTTAGAAAGTGAATCTCGAAATAATTGTAAAGTAGATGTAAATGGTAATTATTTTATTACACAATCTAATAAAACTCGTTTTATAAATGCAGTTTCGCCCGGTGATATTCCATGGGATGCGTTGGATGTTGATTGGGTAATTGATGCTTCAGGGAAATATCTATCAGCCTTAGCACTTCAAAAGCATTTAGACGCAGGTGCAAAAAAAGTGATACTTACATCATTGCCAGATGATAATATTGATAGAATAGTTATTCCTGGAATAAATGAGAATGATATTAATAAAAATGATAAAATAATTTCTGCTGGTTCTTCAACGACTAATGCATTGGCAATATTATTAAATATTTTGGATAATGCATTTAAAATTAATTTTGCAAATATGATGACAATTCATTCATATACAAGTGAACAACCATTACAAGATATGGCTTGGGTAGATTTTAGAAGAAGTCGTTCAGCTGCAGAAAATATTATACCCAATAAAAATAAATCTGCTGATATAATTCAAGAAATAATTCCAAAGTTTAAAAATAAAATTATGAGTTCGGCTCTAAATGTACCTGTTCAATTTGGTTCAATGTTAGACTTAACAACTGTATTTGAAAGCAATAAGATTACAGTAGATGATGTTAATAATCTACTAATAAAAGAAAGTAATAAATTTCCTGAATTAATAAAAACGGTTGAAGATCCTATCGTTTCATCTGATGTGATAGGAATGTCTGAAACCATTGTTTTTGATTTAAAAGGTACATTGAAAATTGGGGAAAATATGATAAAAACACTTTCATGGTATGATAATGGATTCAATCATGCTTCTAGAGTTATTGATGTTATATTAGCATATAATCAATTGGAGAAAAAATAATATGAATATTGCAATTAATGGTTTTGGTCGTATTGGAAGATCTGTTTATCGTATTTTATCTTCAGATAATAAACATAATATTGTCGCAATCAACGACTTGAGTGACCCGGAGGTATTGGCATATTTACTTAGATATGATACCGTGATGGGTAATTTTAAAGGTGAAGTTAATTATACTGATGGAATATTAACAACGCCTGGACAAAGTGTAAAATTACTAAAAGAAAGAGATCCTTCTCTACTTCCTTGGAATAAGTTAGAAGTTGATATTGTTATTGAAGCTACAGGTGTATTTAGGCTTAAAAAGCAATTAGAAAATCATATAAAAGCAGGAGCAAAAAAAGTAATATTAACTGTACCTGCAAAAGATGAAATTGATTATACAATTGTATTGGGAGTAAATAACGATGGATTAAAACAATCGGATAAAATTATTTCAAATGCAAGTTGTACAACAAATTGTTTAGCGCCAATGGCTAAGATATTGAATGATAATTTTGGTATAGTTAATGGAGTAATAAATACTGTACACGCTTATACAAATGATCAACGGCTTGCAGATGTGCCTCATAAAGATTGGCGTAGATCTAGAGCTGCCGCTGAAAATATAATACCTACTTCAACAGGTGCAGCAAAAGCGGTTGGAAAGGTATTACCTGAATTAGATGGTAAATTAGATGGAATAGCATCTAGAGTTCCAGTGCCAGATGGATCTGTTGTTGATTTGTTTGTTGAATTAGAAAATAAAGTGACTATAGAAGAAGTTCATTCGGCAGTCAAAATTGCATCAGAAAGTATGCAGATGAAAAATATATTAGAATATTCAACTACTCCTATTGTATCAAATGATATTATTGGAAATTCAAGTTCATCTATTTATGATGTAGAGTGTACTGGGTTAATTGGTGGTAAATATTTGCGAACATTAAATTGGTATGATAATGAATGGGGATACTCAAATAGGGTTGTTGATTTAATTGATTTATTAAAGGAATTGATATGAAGAATTATAAAGTATTATAAAAATATATATTTTTAAGTTATCATATCATAAACTATGAAAGAGTAAAAATAAAAAATTATTGTTTTTACATTTAAGGATTTAGATGTAATTTTACATACGATTTTAAAAGAAAATATACGGCTCTCCCATAAAGCCATAATCTGAAAACAAAGGATGCAAATTAATAATATTTTTTATAAAATAATTTTTTAGAATTAAGGGTACAAATCTTAAATAAGGTAGTACCCTTTTTTATTTAATAACAACCAACACACTTAAAGGAAAAATAATGAAGAATCTTTTTAAAACAATAATGCTTTTTGGTTTGATATCAATGGTCTTTAGTGCCGTAGATTATCAAACGGAAATTCAACCAATATTTGATGCGAATTGCATGGGGTGTCATGCTGGAGGATATAGTGGTGGATTACAACTTGGAACTTATGATGAATTAATGACTGGTGGGAATAGTGGTAATACCATTGTTGCTGGAGATCATTCCACAAGTAATTTATGGATTAAAATAAATAATGGGACAATGCCTCCAAATGGAAATTTATCTGCAGAAGATATAGATTTAGTTGCTCAATGGATTGATGAGGGTGCAAACGAAGTGCCTGTTTCTTTCTCTGGTTCTACCGTTTTCTTTACAGAATTAGCTGATCCAAATAACAATCCTAATGCTCGCTACATTGAACTTTACAATAACGGTGAAATAGATGTTGATTTATCAACCTGGCGAATTGATAAATATACAAATGAAAGTGCAATAGTAAGTCAAACATTAGCACTAACAGGAACAATTTCAGCAGGCGGGTTTTATCTAATTGCAACAGGACCTGAAGATACTGAAATATTTGATATTTTTGGTGTAACTCCTAATCAATGGGATCCAGGCTCAAATAATGTAGCAGGAAGTAATGGTGATGACAACTTGGAGTTGTATAACGGTGAAACATTAGTCGATCAATTTGGCGTTTCAGGTGAAGATGGTACTGGTACTGGACATGAATTTGAAGATGGAAGAGCAGAAAGAGCTGCAGGAGTAACAGCGGGTAATGCTACATGGGATGAAGCTGAATGGAATATTGATAATGATTCAGGTGGTGGAGATGGACCACAAGATGCCCCGGGAGGGTTTGATCCTTTTAATTGGATTGGAGCAGGTGATATTCCCATTTGTGAGGATATTGCTGCTTGTAACTTTGGAGAGCAAGGTGCTTGTGAATTTGTAAGTGATTGTGCAGGTGTATGTGGGGGCGATGCAGTTGAAGATTGTACTGGAACATGTGATGGTGGTGCAATTGTAGATGCCTGTGGCGAATGTGAAGGTGATGACTCTTCTTGTACTACAAGTGTAACTTTTTCAGTAGATATGAATATTGAAGGGGTTTTTGGGGATGTAAAAGTTAGAACTTCAACAATTAATGGTGAATATAATCCAAGTGATTGGTTTGTAATGAATGATGATGACGGTGATAATGTATTCACTTATACATTAGCATTGGTTGCAGGAAATGAATATGGTTATAATTTTAATAATAGTGATGGCTCAGGTTATGAATCTGGTGCTGATTTAGCAGAGTGTGCTGGTGGTAACTTTGGCAATGATAGATTTTTAACTGTAGGTGTTGATGATTTAGTTTTAGATGCAGTATGTTGGGAATCTTGTGATGCATGTTTAACAGAAATACCTGGATGTACAGACCCTTATGCTCTTAATTATGAAGCTAGTGCAAATATTGATGACGGTTCATGTTTTTATGAATGGCCTGAAATTGCTAATTTATTTTTCTCTGAAACAGCAGAGGGATCAAGCAGTAATAAATATTTAGAAATTTATAATGCATCAGGTGTTGATGTTGATTTAAGTGGATATTCACTTTCAAGTTGTTCAAATGGATGTAATGATAGTTTAATGTGGGATTACTCTGATAATCTTACTTTTGAAGTAGGAACAATGGTAAGTGCAGGGGGTGTATTTGTAGTATGCCATGGTTCAGCAGATCCAATAATTTTAGCAGAATGTGATCAAGAATTTACATATTTAAGTAATGGAGATGATGTATTTGCTATTACTCAATTAGGTAGTGGTGAAATATTAGATATAATCGGTGAAATGGGAGATGATCCAGGTTCTGGATGGGAAGTTGCTGGTGTATCAAATGCTACAAAAGACCATACATTAGTAAGAAAATCATCCGTTGTATCTGGTAATTCTAATTGGGCTTTATCTGCTGGAACAAATTCAGATGATTCTGAATGGGTTGTTTTTGATCAAAATACATGGGATTATTTAGGAAGCCATCCGCATGATTTTGCTTCAATGTGTAGTGATGAAACTGCTTGTAATTTTGGTGAAGAAGGTGATTGTGTATATCCTGATCCAGGTTTCGACTGTGATGGAAATATACTATTCAATGTAACTTTCAATCTTGATATGAATATAGAAGGCGTGGGTGCTGATGATATTGAGGTTAGATTAGGTTATGGTAATCCTTGGTTTATTATGACAGACGACGATGCCGATTTAATTTACAGCTACACGATGGAATTAGCAGCTGGTGATTATTCTTACAATTTCTATAATGGTGGATATGAATCTGGTGATGGTTTAGTAGATTGTGCAGGCGGCAACTATGGTAATGACAGATATCTTACCGTAAGTGATGCAGATATTGTTATTGCTCCTGTTTGTTGGGAATCTTGTGACGCATGTCCAGGAGCAGTTGATTGTGGATCTGGAGATACAAATGGTGATGGTGAATTAAATGTTTCTGATATAGTTCAAGTGGTAAATTATATTTTAGGTACAGCGGAATTAAATGCTGATGAATTTTGTAGATCTGATATTACTCTTGATGATGTTGTAAATGTAACTGATATTGTTAATATGGTTTCAATTATTTTAGGTAATGGTATGGATAGTAATTCTTATGCCCCTAAAGTTGAATTGATAAAATCAAGTACTGGTATTTCATTTACTGCGGATGGGAAAATTGGTGGAATTCAACTTACCATTTCACATAAAGAAAATGTAACTATTGATTTATCTGAAAATGTATTTTTTGCAAAATATAATACAAATAAAACAATTACAACTATGATTTTACTTTCACCTGAATTTGGACAATTATTTACAATTGATGGTAATTTTGAAATTTTAGACATGGTCGCATCAGATTTAAATGGTGAAATTGATATTGAATTGGTAAAAGATTATCAACTATTATCTAATTTCCCAAATCCATTTAACCCTGTAACTACAATTTCATATTTTAATGAAGTTGATAGTTTTATTTCTATTAATGTATATGATTTAAGTGGTCGTTTAATAAATACATTAGTATCTGAAATTAAACCTTCTGGGGTTTATCAAGTTAATTGGTCAGGAAATGATAATACTGGAATGGCAGTAACTTCAGGTGTCTATTTCTTAACAATGGAAAATAACACAGGAATTGTAACAAGTAAAATTACTCTTCTTAGATAGTAAAGTAAATTAAATAAATAATTATTGTCCTGTTCGGTTTGAGCAGGACAATTTTTTTGTAAACTAAAAATGGGACTTAAATGAATAAATTATTAATATGTATTTTTATGGGATTAATGTTTTCCCAATCCACCTTGTTTTTCTCTGAATATGCTGAAGGTAGTTCAAATAATAAATATTTGGAAATCT
>JACKQG010001357.1_pt1 | contig 34073 bp, 32 predicted proteins | sample 8237621 | NCBI WGS metagenome assembly JACKQG01 (sample SAMN15677084, study PRJNA649215) | marine metagenome | biome: marine; feature: Black Sea; material: saline water; isolation source: suspended particulate matter (SPM) from the Black Sea western gyre | collected 2013-06-09/2013-06-10 | depth...
TAGCTCTGGTTGGAATGGTAGCCATAATAAGTAATATAATACTAAGGGGTTTTATTTTTGGCGGTGGAAGAAGAAAATCAGGCAGAAGCTCCGGGGGTGGAATATTGTCTATAATTTTTTTAATATTAGGTTTAATACTGATAATAATATCACCAATTATTGCAACAATAATAAAATTAGCAATAAGCAGGAGCAGGGAATATTTAGCTGATTCAAATGGTGCACTTATCACAAGATACCCTGCAGGGCTGGCTAATGCTCTTAGAAAAATAAGTGCCAGAGGAAAAATAAAAGCAGCAAATAATGCAATGGCTCATTTGTTTATAGCAAATCCTTTTGGCCGGAAACCAAAAAAATTTTTAAGTAATTTATTTAATACTCATCCTCCTGCAGAAGAAAGGATAAAAAGGCTTGAAAAGATGGCTTTGGGAGTGGGAGTAAAATAATTAGGAGGTTTAAAAAATGGAAAAGGGAACTTTAAAAGTTAAATCAGGACTTGCTGAGATGTTAAAAGGCGGAGTAATAATGGATGTAACTACTGTCGAACAGTCTAAAATTGCAGAAGAGGCAGGTGCAGTTTCGGTAATGGCACTTGAAAAAATTCCTGCTGATATTAGAGCAACTGGTGGTGTGGCAAGAATGACTGATCCTGAAATTATACTAAAGATAATGGAAACAGTGTCTGTACCTGTGATGGCAAAGGTAAGAATCGGTCATTTCGGGGAAGCTCAGATTTTAGAGGCAATAGGAATTGATTATATTGATGAAAGTGAGGTTTTGACTCCAGCAGATGAGAAATTCCATATAAATAAATGGGAGTTCAAGGTCCCATTTGTATGTGGTGCTACTAATCTTGGAGAAGCTTTAAGAAGAATAGGAGAAGGTGCTGCTATGATTAGGACAAAAGGAGAAGCTGGAACTGGAAATGTTGTAGAGGCAGTAAAACATATGAGAAGTATTAGGGATAATATAAATAGAGTTGCAAACCTGCCAAGAGAAGAATTAATGACAGTAGCCAAGGAATTAGGTGCTCCGTATGATCTGGTTATATATGTTCATGAGAACAAGAAGTTACCTGTTGTAAACTTCTCAGCAGGAGGTATTTCAACTCCTGCTGATGCAGCAATGATTATGCAGTTAGGAGCAGATGGAATATTTGTAGGTTCAGGAATTTTTAAATCAAAAAATCCTGCAATAATGGCAAAAGCTATAGTTGAAGCTACTACACATTATAATAATCCAGAAATACTGGCAAAGGTTTCAAGAGGTCTTGGCAGTGCTATGTTTGGAATAGATATTTCCAAATTGTCTAAAGAAGATATGCTTTCTGCAAGAGGGTGGTAAGAATTAGGAGCAATATAAAGGTAGGCGTGCTTGCACTCCAGGGAGCATTTAGAGAACATATAGAAATGGTAAAAAAATGCAGGGAAGAAGTAGAAGAAATAAGGCTTCCAGAACAACTAGAAAAAATAGATGGTATTATTATTCCTGGAGGAGAAAGTACAACCATGGAGAAGCTCTTATCAGGATATGGTTTTAAAGAGCATTTGGACAAATTCAGGCGAGATGGTAAACCAATATTTGGAACATGTGCAGGTTTAATTATTATTGCAAAAAAGGTGATTGGAGAAAAATCAGGACTTGGCTATATTGATATAGATGTGGAAAGGAATGCTTACGGTAGACAGATTGATAGTTTTGAAGAGTTTATTAATTTAGATGGAAAGATAATTGGAAAACCTGATATATACAAGAATAAATTTAAAGCTGTATTTATAAGAGCTCCCAAGATTAAAAAAATAGGAAAAAGTGTGAAAGTTTTATCAAGATTAAATGGCAATGTGATCCTCGCAAGGGAAGAAAATATACTGGTTAGCACTTTTCATCCTGAATTGACTGAAGATAGTCGAATTCATAAATATTTTATAAAAATAATAGAATTAAATAAAAAAAGGGAGAATTGATATGTCTGGTCATTCAAAATGGCATTCTATTAAACATAAAAAAGCAAAAGAAGATGCAAAAAGAGGAAATATGTTTGGGAAACTCAGCAGAAGTATAAGTGTTGCTGCTAGAGAAGGAGGAAGTGGCGACCCAAGCAGCAATATTGCTCTTGCTAATGTTATATCAAAAGCAAAAGAATTTAATATGCCTGCTGATAATATTGAAAGAGCGATAAAGAAGGGAACCGGAGAAATTGAAGGAGTAAAGTACGAAAGAATACTGTATGAAGGATATGGACCTGCAGGAATTGCAATAATGGTAGAAATTATGACTGAAAATAAGAATAGAACAGCTGCAGAGATCAGAAATATTTTTAGTAAAAATAATGGAAATCTTGGCGAAAGCGGATGCGTTGGTTGGTTATTTGAAAGGAAGGGTATAATACTGGTTAATAAAAGAGATGTAGGGAATGAAGAAGAATTTATGCTAAGTGCTATTGATAATGGTGCTGAAGATATTGATGAAGAAGATCAATTATATGAGATTAAAACATTGCCATCTGAATTCATGAAGGTAAAAGAGAGTTTAGAGAAAAGTAATATAAAGATAAAATCAAGTGAAATTGCTTATATTCCTAAAACTACAGTTAAATTATCAAAAGATGATGCAGGGAAAGCATTAAAGCTTGTAAATTTATTAGACGATCATGATGATGTGCAGGATGTAAATACAAATTTAGAAATATCCGATGATATTTTAAGTAAAATTGATTCTTAATAATTTTAGTAATGAGACATAATAAAATTAGGATAATTGGAATAGATCCTGGATTGGCAACAACTGGAATTGCTATATTAGATGTAGCGGGAGATAAATATTTACCTTTATATTGCGGTTGTATTATAACAAAAAAAAATAAAAAAATTCATCAGAGACTAAAAGAAATATATAATGGAATTAATAAGATAATTTTAGATTACTCTCCTGATTATTTAGCAATTGAAGATATCTTTTTTAGTGTAAATGTTAAAACTGCATTAAATGTTGGTCAGGCAAGAGGTGTATCTATATTAGCTTGCAGTGAAAATAATATAAAGATATTTGAATATACACCACTTCAAGTAAAGCAGGCAATTGTAGGTTATGGTAGAGCTACAAAGATGCAAATAAAATATATGTTAAAAGCTATTCTTGGAGTAGAAGACAATTTTTTTCCCAAAGAGGACGATGCCTGGGATGCTATGGCAATAGCGATATGCCATGCTAATAATTATAAATTTGAAAATAAAATAAAAGAATTAGTGGAGTAGTTAATTATTATATGATTGCTAAGATAAGTGGTAAATTATTAGAAAAGCTGCCTACGAGCATAATAGTTCAAACAGGTGGAATAGGATTTGAAATACTTGTATCAAGCAGGACTTACGAAAAACTTCCTGATGTTGGCAAGGAAGTATTTCTTGATATATATACACATGTTAGAGAAGAGGAATTGAGATTAGTTGGATTTTTAAATTTAATAGAGAAAGAGGTTTTTTTAAAACTTCTTAATGTATCAGGAATATCAATAAAAATTGCACTGAGTGCTTTCTCAATATATGGAGCAGATGAACTTAAGAGAATTATCATAAGCAGAGAAGTTGACCTTGTAAGAAGGGTACCTGGAATTGGTAAAAAATTGGCTGAAAGGATAATACTGGAATTAAGGGAAAAATTAGCTGAAGGTGAAATTGGTGGCAGCGAGGCTGTATTTTTTAAAGAAGATAAAAAGGTTTTAGAATTAAGGCAGGCTTTAAAGACTTTAGGATATAGTTCAAGGGAAATTGATAAAGCAATACAAAAAATTTCAGTTGAAGATATAAAAAATAAAAAAATTGAGGAAGTATTAAAAATTGCATTAAAGGGGGTATAAGACCATTAACACTGATAATGATAGTAATAAAGGAGATGTTGATCCTAAATATAAGAAAGAAGATATTGAACTTGACAAAAGTTTGCGTCCAAAAAGTATATCTGGATTTATAGGACAGAAAAAAATAATAGAAAATCTTTTAGTTTTTATAAGTTCTGCAAAGAAGAGAAAAGAACCCTTGGATCATGTCATTATTTCAGGCCCGCCTGGTTTAGGAAAAACCTGTCTTGCAGAAATAATAGCCAATGAACTTAGTGTAAATTTTAGAATAACTTCAGGTCCAGCTATAGAAAGAGCTGGTGATATTGCTGCAATTTTAACCAATCTGGAGAGGTTTGATGTTTTATTTATAGATGAAATACACAGACTGAATCGAACTGTTGAAGAAATATTATATCCTGCTATGGAGGATTATAAACTGGATATCATTATTGGCAAAGGTCCATCTGCAAAATCCATTAGAATTGATATTACTCCATTTACTATTATTGGAGCTACTACCAGAATTGGTTTGATATCATCACCGCTCAGGGATAGGTTTGGCGTAAATTTAAGGCTGGATTATTACAAAATTGAAAACATTGTAAAAATAATTAAAAGATCAGCTGATATATTGAGTTTGGATATAACAGAAAAAGGGGCATCTATAATTGCAAAAAGGTGCAGAGGTACTCCAAGAATTGCAAATAGACTGCTAAAAAGGGTTAGAGATTATGCTTTAATATTTGGGGATGGTAATATAAATGAAGAAATTGCGAAAAAAGCTTTAAAAAAACTTGATATTGATATACTTGGCCTGGATATAATAGATAAAAAAATACTAGATACTATTGTTAATAAGTTTAATGGAGGACCTGTTGGCGTGGGAACAATTGCTGTATCTATTGGAGAGGAAGTGAATACAATTGAAGATGTTTACGAACCTTATCTTTTACAATTAGGTTTTATAAAAAGAACACCCAAGGGAAGAGTTGCAACTGATCTTGGCTGCAAGCATTTAGGAGTTAATAAAGATAGTGGGACAAAGCTTTTTTAGTAATAATATAATCCAATATGAAACTTAAGTTTTTTTATTACAATCTTCCGGGAAAATATATAGCTCAGAAACCTTTGCAAAACAGAGATGATTCAAAACTTCTGATATTGGATAAAAAAACAGGAAAAATCAATCATGATATCTTTTTTAACGTTGATAAGTATTTAGAAAGTGAAGATATATTAGTAATTAATGAAAGTAGAGTTGAAAAATGTAGATTAATTGGAAGGAAAGAAGATACTGGAGCAAAGATTGAATGTTTTGTCATAAAAAAAATTTGGGGAAAGAAGTATCTTGTTTTACTGAGACCTTCCAAGAGACTTAAAGTTGGAAGTAAAGTTATAGTTGGTAAATATTATTTCATAGTTGAAACAAAACAAGATTATGGCAAAGCAATAGTAAAATTCAGTAATGCAGCTAAAGAAATATTTACCAGCTGTGGCAAGATGCCTATCCCACCTTATATAAAAAAAACAAGTATAGATACCGATAGATACCAGACAATTTATGCCCGAAAAAAGGGTTCAGTAGCAGCTCCAACAGCAGGTCTTCATTTTACTTTAAATTTAATTAAAAAAATAAGAAAAAGGAATATAAAATTTGCAAAAGTTAGATTAGACATAGGGTTGGATACATTCAAACCTATAACTGAGAGTGAGATTGAACAGCACAAAATACATAGTGAATATTATTATATATCAAAAAAAGAAGCGGAAAAAATAAATAGAGCAAAAAGTAATGGTGGCAGAGTTATTGCAGTTGGGACTACAACTACAAGAGTTCTTGAGACTGTTATGACGAAATATGGCTATTTAAAGAATGACAGTGGTAATACTAATTTATATATATATCCAGGATATAAGTTCAAGTTAATTGATTGCATAATTACCAATTTTCACCTGCCGTATTCTACTTTACTTGTAATGGTAAGTGCTTTTGCCGGGAGAAAAAATATTATTAATTCTTATAATGAAGCTAAGTTAAAAAATTATAGGTTTTATAGTTTTGGAGATTGTATGTTTATAAAATAAATTGATTGGTTATACGTTCAATGAGTTTTTTTAAGATTTTTAAAAAGGATGGTAATACATCTGCAAGAGCAGGTTATTTATATATAAATGAAAAAATAATACCAACTCCTGTTTTTATGCCTGTTGGTACTAAAGCCAGTGTCAAGGCTGTAACTTCAGAACAATTATATAAAATAGGTTATGAAATTATACTGGCAAACTTATATCATCTATATCTTCAGCCTGGAATTGAAGTTATAGAAAAAGCAGGCGGATTACATAGTTTTATGAATTGGAAAAAAAGTATATTAACAGATAGTGGCGGCTTCCAAGTTTTTAGCCTGGGCAAGATAAGAAAAGTTAATAGTGATGGTGTAGAATTTAAGTCTATAATTGATGGTTCATACCACTTCTTTACTCCTGCTGATGTTGTTAAAATGCAGTGCAGAATGGGTTCTGATGTAATAATGGTTCTTGATGAATGTATGAGTTATAATGAAAATTATGAATATACTGTAAAATCAACAAAGAGAACATTAAAATGGGCAGAAATTTCAAAAAAAACAATAGATGAGGTTAATAGTAAACAGCCAAAAATATTTGGTATCATACAGGGAGGGTTTATAAAAGAGACAAGAAGATTTTGTGCTGAAGCGATATCAAATATAGGTTTTGACGGGATTGCAATAGGTGGATTAAGCGTGGGTGAAGATAGACATTTAACAATGGATATTTTAAATTATACCTTAGATTATATAGATAAGAGCAAGCCCACCTATTTTATGGGGCTGGGAGACCCATTAGGAATAATAGATGCTATTAGTTATGGAGTAGATATGTTTGATTCTGTTATGCCAACAAGAATTTCAAGAAATGGAAGTGCTTTTACTACCAGAGGTAAAATCAATTTAAAGAATAATAAATTTATAATGGATTTCACTCCTCTTGATAGAGATTGTAATTGTTATACATGCACTAATTTCACAAGATCCTATTTAAGGCATTTATATAAAAGCAAAGAAATCCTGTCAAGCATACTTCTTTCTATTCATAATCTTCATTTTATGTATAATTTGGTAAATAAAGCAAGAAAATCGATTATTGAAGGAAGTTTTACGGTTTTTAAAGAAAAATTTAAGAATAATTATAAAAATAATACAAAAGTATAATTATATAGTTGCAAATTTTTGAAAAATAGTAATAATAGTAATATTTGATATCTTTGATATTTTAACTAAAAGATTAAGGAGTGAGTGATTATGAAATTGTCAAAGAAAATAATTACAATAATAATTGTAAGTATGTTAATTATTGGTATGGGATTGGCTGCTATTGGCTGTACTGGTCTTTTTCCAACTACAGAAACAGCTGCTGCCGAAGGTGAACAAGCAGCTGGAGAAGAGGAACAGCCTGCTGGTATAGCTGGAATGTTTTCAAGTTATGGAACTTGGATATGGCTTGCAATTTTGGCTGTAGCGTTTTATTTTCTTCTAATAAGACCTCAGAGGCAAAGAACAAAAAAAGCACAGGAACTTTCATCGAGTTTGCAAAGAGGAGATGAGGTAGTAACTGTTGGTGGTTTTCATGGAAGAATAAAAGATATTAGAGATGATAGTATAATAATTACTATAGCCAGTGGAGTGGATGTCAAGATAAATAAAAGTTCTGTATCTAAAAAGGTTAGTCAACAATAAGGTTAGTCCTTAAAAAAAATCCATAAGTAAAAAAATATAAATATTATAAATAAGCATAATTAAAAATATGCATAAATAATATGCGTAATAAAAAAGCTCATATTGTAATTATCGTAATTTTTATAATAATAATTGGGGTTTCCATTTATTATATATATCCTGTTAATTCTTCGATTAAATTAGGACTTGATCTAAAAGGCGGCACTCAAATTATTTTAAAACCAACGCTGCAAGGCGAGGATGAAGTAACCGAAGAATCTTTAGATAAGGCAATGCTTATCATAATGGATAGAATAGATAAATTAGGAATATCAGAACCATTGGTTACAAGAGATTATTCAAATAATATTATAATTCAGCTTCCAGGTGTAGATGACCCAAATAGGGCAATTGAAGTAATCGGGAAAACTGCCCAGCTTGAATTTAGAATTTTAGAATCTGTTGACGAGGAAACAGGAGAAGTTAATTTAGGTCCGACTTTAATGACTGGTGATAAACTGGCAAAAGCTGGTGCGGGATATGACCCTAATGGAAGAATAATTGTAAAAATGAGTTTTACAACAGAGGGTCAGGAAATATTTGAAAAAATAACTTCTGAAAATATAGGCAAACAGCTTGCAATTGTGCTTGATGGAGAAATAAAATCTGCCCCTGTTATAAGAACTGAAATTGCAGGTGATGCTGTAATAGAAGGAATAGATAGTCTTGATGAAGCAAAAGATATAGCTCTGGTTCTGCAAACAGGAGCATTACCTGTAAGCCTGAAGATAGAAGAAAGCAGTACCGTTGGACCGACACTTGGTAGAGATTCACTAGAAAAGGGGTTGTATGCCGGGATTATTGGACTTTCCTTAATAATTATATTTATGACTGCTTTCTACAGAGGACTGGGCTTAATCTCTATAATCGGAATTATCGTATATATATTAATTTTCTGGGGGATTTTAGCTGGAATAGATGCTGCTATTACATTGCCTGGAATTGCAGGAATCATATTAACTATCGGCATGGCTGTAGATGCTAATGTAATAATTTTTGAGCGGATAAAAGAAGAGATAAGAAAGGATAAGTCTGCTCGTGTTGCCATTGGTGAGGGATTTAGAAATGGGATGAGGACTATTATAGATGCCAATGTAACAACACTTATAACAGCTGCTGCTTTATACAGGTTTGGTACTGGTTCTATCAGAGGATTTGCAGTTACATTAAGCTTAGGAGTAATAATTAGTATGTTGACAAGTTTAGTTTTAACTAGGTCAATACTATTTTTAGTATCAGGTTCAGATATAGCGTTAGCACCAGGATTTACAGGTATAAAAAGAAAGCATATTAAACAAAATGAAAAGCTGCAAAAGCAGTAAAGATTGTCACAAATTAATAAAGAAAAGGAATAGTATTTGAAATTTGTAAATTATAATTTTGATTTTGTAGGAAAGAGAAAAATATGGTTTATAATTTCAGCAGCAGTAATTATTGCTGGAATTGCTGGTTATTTTATACAGGGCGGCTTTATATTAGGAATAGATTTTCTTGGCGGTTCGCTTATAGAGGTTGATTTTAAAGAAGATGTTAAAATTGTTGAAGTTAGAGAAGTAATGGAAGATTTAGGTTTTTCTAATGCTATATTGCAACAAACAGAATCAAACAGATTTATAATTAGAACAACTCCTATAGATATTGAAACTAAAAATGAAATTTTAAATTCACTGGATGAGGAGATAGGAATTAATAGACCTGCTCTCCAGGATAGAAATGTATTGCCTGGGTTTGGGAAACAAATTGCAAGATATGCTTTAATAGCTGTTGGTATAAGTATAGTTGGAATACTGATATATGTATGGATAAGGTTCCAATTCAGGTATGGAGTAACAGCTATCTTAGCTTTAGTTCATGATGTTTTAATAACTCTTGGTATGTATGCTATATTAAATCGTGAAATAAATACTTCAACTATTGCGGCTATTTTAACTATAATGGGGTATTCGTTAAATGACACCATAGTAGTATTTGATAGAATCAGGGAAGAAACACCAAGAGCTAAAAAGTCAGGATTTGGCCTTGTAGTAAATGACTCTATTAATAAAACTCTTACAAGGTCAATTAATACTTCAGTAACAACATTATTTTCAATAATTATTCTTCTAGTAATAGGAAGCCCAGCATTAAAAGATTTTGCCATGGCTTTAACTATTGGTCTTATAGCTGGAACTTATTCTTCTATTTTTATTGCAAGTCCTTTTTTAGTTTCCTGGAATAATAGATTTCCAAGATATAAAAAGTAATTATGGTAAATTTTCCAAAAAGTTGGAAATTTAAAAAGACAAAAAGGATAAGGTATAAGAAGTTATCAGAATGTGATGTCAGCCCTATTCTAATTAAAATATTAGCTAATCGTGGTATAGGCACCCCAGAAGAAGTGATATCTTTTTTAAAACCAACACTTAAACTTTTACATGATCCAGAGCTTTTACCCTCAATAAAAAAAGGTGTAAAAAGAGTTAAAAATGCAATTTTAAAAAATGAAAATATTTTAATATTTGGAGATTATGATACAGATGGAATTATAAGTTCTGTAATACTTTATAATTTTTTAAAAAAGTTAGGTTTAAATGTAGATATATATATTCCTGACAGGTTTGAAGAAGGGTACGATATTACCTTAAATTATGTTAAAAAGATTTCCAAAGAAGAGAAATATAGTTTAATAATCTGCGTTGACTGCGGGACTAACAGTAATGATGTTAAAGAATATATTTTAAGAAAAAATATAGATATAGATTTAATAGCATGTGATCATCATAAACCTTCAACTAATGATATAATATCCGGTAATAAAGAGAATTATAAAAAAGAAAAGTATATTATCATAAATCCAAAGTTAAAGAATTCTAAATATCCTTTTAAAGACCTTAGTGGTGGCGGCGTTACATTTAAATTTATAATATCCATTTTGCGTAATTTAGAAGAAGATAAAAAGAAAAAATTTAATAAAAATTATTTGACATCACTGCTGGATATGGTTGCAATCTCAACGATAGCAGACGTAATGCCTCTTACTGGAGAAAATAGGATTATAGTAAAGAATGGATTAAAAATTATGAAAAATACAAGAAATAAGGGACTGTCACTAATGATTGAAGAATTGTTAGGGGAAAAAGATGAAATAAATACTTATGATATAGGTTATGTAATTGCACCCAGACTGAATGCAGCGGGAAGAATAAAAAATGCCGATAATAGTGTAAATCTTTTAAAAGAAGATGGGAAAAATTTTAATAAAATAGTAAAAGAACTTAATTTAATAAATAAAAAAAGACAGAAAGTTCAAGAAAACATACTGGAGGAAATAAAAAAAGGCAATGATTTTCAAGAAATTATCAAAAATAAAAAGATTTTTATTAGTAAATCTAAAAGTTGGAATGAAGGTGTAATTGGTGTTGTTGCTTCAAACCTGACAAAGATATTTAATATACCGGTTATATTATTTAAAGAAAAAGGGAAAGAACTTAAAGGATCGGGTAGGAGTATAAAAGAATTTGATCTTTACAGCAATTTATATGTTTTGAGAGAATTTTTTAAAAAATTTGGTGGTCACAGGCAAGCATGTGGGATAATTATGAAGAAAGCTAAATTTAATAAATTTAAAAAAGAAATGGTTAAGATTGCATGTGAAAAGATAAAAAAAACTGATACTGAGAAGAAATTCAGTATTGATTTAGAGTTAAATTTTAGTGATATAGATAATAAACTATTAGAAGAATTATCACTTATGGAACCATTTGGGACAGGCAATCCAAAACCTATTTTTTTAACAAGAGACTGCAAAATTTTAAAGATAGAATATTTAAAGGATGGCCAGCATGTAAAGCTTAAATTAAAAAAAGATAATATTGAACTTAATGCAATAATGTTTAAAGTTAATGATAAAATTAAAAATAAATTAAAATGCGCAAGTAATGTTACTATAATTTATCAGATAGAGGAAAATATATGGAAAGGTTTAAAAAATATACAACTTGTAATATTAGACTTAGTTTAGCAAATTTTAAAAATGTTTTATAATAATATTTAAAGTTATAGAAGTAATAAATACATTAATAGGCAGGTTCCCAGCTATTTTGATAATACTAACAGTTTTTATGCATTCAGGAGATTTGTAAAAATGAATCTAGTTAATCATAAAATTAATAATTTAAAATTAAGCAGTAAATCCAAAACTAAAGATATTGATGTTGATTTGATTTATGAAAAGCTTGTGAAAAAAATTAAGAAATATAACCCTCAGTTTGATGAGAAAGTAATGAAAAGAGCATATGATATTTCAAAGAGATATCATAAAGACCAATATAGGAAATCTGGAGAACCTTTCATTATACATCCTTTAGAGGTTGCGGATATTCTTGCTAATATGGAATTAGATCAGATATCAATAATAGCAGCAATACTGCATGACGTAATAGAAGATACAGATTATAGCCTGGAGAAGATTAAAAGGGAATTTGGTTCGAACACTGCAAACATAATAGATGGTGTAACAAAGCTGGATAAAATAGTTTTTAATAGCAGGGAAGAAAAACAGGTTGAGAACTTAAGGAAAATGATAATTTCAATGTCTGAAGATATACGGATAATACTGGTGAAATTAGCAGATAGATTACATAATATGCGAACTTTAGAACCATTCGGTAAAGAAAAGAGAAAAATAAAATCTGAAGAGACATTGGAAGTTTATGCACCTATTGCACATAGACTTGGAATATATCAAATAAAATCAGAGTTAGAGGATTTAAGTTTTATGTATATTTATCCCAAGCAGTATAAAAAAATAAGGGATATGGTTAAGGAAAGAATAAAAAAAAGGAAAGCTTTAATAAATGATGTTATAGGTGCTATTTCAAAGAAAATAGAAGAAGTAAAAATCTCAGCTGAAATAAGCGGAAGAAAAAAGAATTATTATAGCATATATAATAAAATCGTAAAACAGAATAGAGAATTTGAAGATATATTTGACTTGATAGCTGTTAGAGTAATAGTAAACGATGTTAAGAGCTGTTATGCGGTTCTTGGTGTAATTCATTCTATGTGGAAACCTGTTCCTGGAAGGTTTAAAGATTTTATAGCAAATCCTAAATTTAATATGTATCAATCACTCCATACAACTGTTATTGGAAGCAAAGGAAATCCTGTAGAAATTCAAATAAGAACTTTTGAAATGCATAAAATTGCTGAATACGGGATAGCTGCTCATTATAAATACAAAGAAGGCAAGGTAAAGCTAAGTGAATTTGATAAAAGAATTGCATGGATAAGACAGGTTTTGGATTGGCAGAAAGAACTCAAAGATCCAAAGGATTACATGGAATCTTTAAAGCTTGATTTATTTGAAGATGAAGTTTTTGTATTTACACCCAAGGGGAGAGTAATAAATCTCCCCAGAGGTTCCACTCCTATTGATTTTGCTTATCAGGTGCATACAGATATTGGACATAATTGTATTGGCGTAAAGATAAATGGAAGAATGGTACCAATTGAAAGTATTCTGGAGAATGGAGATATAGTTGAGATAATAGTATCAAAATTTCCAAAAGGTCCAAGTAGAGACTGGTTAAATGTTGTCAAAACTTCAAGTGCAAGAAATAAGATAAAACGATGGTTTAGTAAAGAGGAGCGCCAGGAATCTTATAATACTGGCAGAGAGATGATGCTGAAAATTCTTAGGAAAAATAGTCTTTCGTTTAATAGTGTTCCTTTAAAAATATTTGATGAAATATCCAGGGAAATGAATTTTGAAAATGCTGATATGTTATTTATGAGTATAGGTTCTCATAAAATCTCTGTTCATCAGGTATATACAAAGATTATAAAGAATTTAAGTCAAGCAGAGCAGGAAAAGGAACTATCTATAGAGGATTTGAAAAAGAAGAAGGAAGAGAAAAGAACAGGAAGTGGAATTATTGTTAAGGGAATGGATGGAGTTTTAGTGAATATAGCAAAATGCTGCAATCCTGTACCTGGTGATGAAATTACTGGCTATATTACAAGGGGAAAGGGTATTTCTGTTCATAGGATTGATTGCAATAATGTTAAAAATTTAATAAATTATGATGAACAAAGATTTATAGAAGTAAAATGGGATACTCTCTTACCATATAAATTCAGTGCAGAAATTCAAGTCGAGGCTATTGATAGAACAAAACTGCTAAGAGATATAACGAATGTTATCAGTGAATATGATTTAAATATTATTAATGCAAGCACACTAAAGGTTGATAGCAGGGGCAGTATTAAGCTTAGATTTCTAATAGAGATTAGCAATAAATATATATTAAAAGATGTAATTAATAACTTGAAACAAATTGACTCTGTTTATGATGCATATAGAGTCTTACCAAGAAAGAAAAATTGAAAGTAATAAGATTAGAATTAGGTTTCTTTAAAGTAAATTGTTACATTCTCTGTCTGGATAATTTAAATATTATAATAGATCCAGGTTCAGATTTTAATGAAATTGAAAAATGCTTAAAAAATGAAGAGATAACACCTGATTTTATACTAAATACACACGGTCATTATGATCATATAAGTGCAGTTCCCGAAATAATAAAAAAGTATAATATTCCTTTTTATATTCATAAATTAGAGGAGCCTATTATAACTGATCCGGTAAAAAATTTATCTTCATTTTTTAATGGAAATGAATTATTATTAAAAACCTATAATTTAATAGAGGAAAATAATTATACTTATTTTAATGATTTTGGTTTAAATATAATAAATACCCCTGGTCATACCCCCGGGAGTATTGTTATAAAATATTGTGGTGTTTTGTTCACAGGAGACTTGCTTTTTAAGGGATCTATTGGAAGAACTGATTTAACTGGCGGGGACAGCCAGAAAATTAAGAATTCTTTAAAGATTTTAAAAAGTATGGAGAAGGATTTAATTATTTATCCTGGCCATGGTGAAAGTAGTACTTTAAAGTTTGAAATTGACACTAATTATTATTTAAATGAAAATTTTTTAAATAGCTGAATAATTAATAATTTGATTTAGGGAAAGCATGGTGACTGAAATTGACTTTAAACTCACCAAGAGGAACAAAAGATTTTTTCGGGAATGATATTAAATACAGAAATTTTATTATAAATACTGCAAGGCAATTATTCTCTGTTTATAATTATAGTGAGATAATTACTCCTGCATTTGAATATACTGAGGTATTTAGCAGAAGTATAGGCGAGGGAACTGATATTGTTCAAAAAGAAATGTATACCTTTTTGGACAAGAAAGGAAGGTCCCTTACTTTAAGGCCTGAAGGAACTGCATCTGTTGTAAGAGCGTTGATTGAAAATAAGCTATATTCCGATCATCTGCCGGTTAAGCTTTTTTATATTGGAAATATGTTTAGATATGAAAGACCGCAAAAAGGAAGAATGCGGGAATTCTGGCAGTTAGGAGTAGAATCTATAGGAATTGGCAGTTCGATAATAGATGCAGAAGTAATCTGGCTTCTTAATTCATTTTTTAAGCAACTGGGTTTTAGGAATTTAATACTTTTTGTTAATAGCATTGGCTGCAGTAGATGCAGGGTAAAGTATATATTAGAATTTAAGAAGTATTTAAAGCCTTTTAAAGGAGAATTATGTTTTGATTGTAGAAATAGGATAGATAGTAATCCTTTAAGAATCTTTGATTGTAAGAAAGACGGCTGCAGGAAAATATTAGAAGATTCTCCAAAGATACAATCTTTTATTTGTTCGGAATGCAAGGATCATTTTGAGGGCGTACTTAATTTCTTAAAAATATTAGAAATTAACTATAAAGTTAATCCTAATCTAGTTAGAGGTTTTGATTATTACACTAAGACCATTTTTGAGATTATTTCATCTGATATTAAAAGTGCACAAAATGCATTAGGCGGGGGTGGTAGATATGATGATTTAATTAATCAATTTGGTGGCCCTGATATTCCAGCAACAGGATTTGCTATTGGTATAGATAGAACGCTTATGTTAATGAAGCAGCAAAATATTAATTTTGATATAAAAAAGGAAGGGCCCAAGGTTTATGTAATAGTTATGGATAAAAATTACCAATCTTTTGCCCTTGAAGTGGTAAAATTTTTAAGGGATAAAAATTTTGCATGTGATATTAATTTTATGATTAAGAATTTAAGTTCTGAGTTGAAATGGGCTGAAAAAAATAGTTATAATTTTGCAGTAATTATAGGAGAAGATGAAGTAAATACTGGTAATATTACTATTAAGGATATCGATAAATTTAAACAATATAAAATTAATTGGAAAAGTCAAAAGGATAAAATAATTAAATTGATCTGGAGTGAGGAATAATGAATAAAGATTTTGATTATAGAAGTGAGATAAATTTTGCTAAATTCAAGACTTCAATGAGAAGCAATTTATGTGGAGAAGTTGACAAGGGTTTTGTTAGCAAAAAAATAATATTATGCGGGTGGACCAATAAGAGAAGGGACCACGGGAAATTAATATTTATAGATTTAAGAGATTTTTCAGGGATTGTTCAAGTAGTATTCGATCCCAATTTTGATTTAAAATCCTATAATAAGGCAAAAAATATAAGAAGTGAATATATTATAAAAATTATAGGAGAAGTTAGAAATAGAACAGAAGATACAATAAATCCTACACTTTCTACAGGAGAGATAGAAGTTTTTGCTGATAGTATTGAAATCCTAAACAAATCAAAAACTCCACCTTTCTTACTTGATGATAGAAACAGGGTTGATGAGATGACAAGGTTAAAATACAGATATATTGATCTTAGAACAGAAAGTATGCAGTGGAATATGAGACTGAAGCATGCTATAACTTCATCGACAAGAAAATATCTGAATGGGAATGGTTTTGTAGAGGTTGAAACGCCAATATTGGCAAAAAGCACACCTGAAGGAGCAAGGGATTTCTTGGTGCCTTCAAGATTAAATCCAGGTAGTTTTTATGCTCTTCCTCAATCACCGCAGCTTTTTAAACAAATAATGATGTTTTCAGGATTTGATAGGATTTATCAGATTGCAAGATGTTTTAGGGACGAAGATTTAAGATCAGACAGGCAGCCGGAATTTACTCAAATAGATCTTGAAATGTCGTTTGGAAGTGTTGATGATATTATTAGAATTGTTGAGGATTTGATTAAAAAGATTTTTTACGATGTATTAAATAAAAAAATAAGTGTACCTTTTGATAGAATTAACTGGAAGGAAAGTTTAGGGAAATATGGAACTGATAAACCTGATACAAGATTTGGAGTTATAATAAAAGATATATCAAATGTGTTTGAAAATAGTGAATTAAAAATTTTTAGAAATGTTTTAGATACAAATGGTTGCATAAAGTGCTTGGTAGTTAACGATTATTCAAAGTTTGCAAGAAATGAACTTGATGGATTAGTTGAAATGGCTAAGAAAAATGGAGCAGGGGGATTAATCTGGATTAAAGTAGAAAAAGACAAGGAACTACAATCGCCAGTTTCTAAATTTTTAAGTGAGTCTGAAAGGAAAGATTTAATTAACACTTTAGGGTTAGAGGAAAAAAATTTAATCTTAATTGTTGCAGACGAATTTAAAAAAGCATGCATAGCATTAGGGAGCATAAGGAATTACATTGGGAAAAAATTAAAAATTATTAATGAAAAAGAGTTTAAATTCTTATGGGTTGTTGATTTTCCATTGTTTGAATTAGATAAGGAATTAAATAGGTTAACTCCTGTTCACCATCCTTTTACTAAACCTGATGAAGATACTATAAGATATTTAGAAACGGAGCCTCTAAAAGTAATGTCTATGGCTTATGATATAGTATTAAATGGAGAAGAAATAGGCGGAGGATCTATAAGAATAGACAATTTAAAACTGCAGAAAAAGGTGTTTGAATTATTAAGTATAGATGAAAAAAGAATGAAAGAAAATTTTGGATTTTTTTTAAAGTCTCTGGAGTATGGCGTGCCTCCTCATGGTGGGATTGCGATAGGACTTGATAGATTAGTTATGCTTGTCGGGAGACTTGAGAGTATTAGAGAAGTGATCGCTTTTCCTAAAACTCAATCAGCGGTTTGCATGATGACAGAATCTCCTTCTGAAGTATCAAGTGAGCAGCTAAAAGAAGTATTTATAAAGGTTTCTAAAGATAAAAACAAGTAGTTTTTAACCTTAATTTCTTCTAAAACGGACATTTAAACTTGATTGTATAAAAGATTAAATTATGATAATATCCAAATTGATACTCTGTTTTTATCGTAATTATAGTTAATTTTTGTGCCAACAAATTAACTTTGGAAGCTCAAACTTAGACTGTAGCGTAAATGCCCGATATTTAAAACGGGACTTACAAAGCAGACAGGAGGGCACCCACCTTAGTAGGATGGGGCATAAAAAACTTCTAATGGTTACGACAAAATGGGGTATCATTTTATTAAGTAGCAAATAGTTCAATTTAATCAAATATAATTTTTAAAGTATATGTGATATATTAATTGCATTATCAATAAATTATTAATATAAAGTTGTTTAAAAAGATACAACAAAAGATATTTACTTATAATGGATATTAGGAAAAAGTTTTTAGACTATTTTAAGGAAAGAGATCACTTAATAATTCCTTCAGCAAGCCTGATTCCTGAAAATGACCTGAGTGTATTGATTACAACTGCAGGAATGCAGCAATTTAAACCTTATTATTTAGGAACAAAAAAACCACCTAAAAATAAAATTTCAACTCTGCAAAAATGCTTTAGAACGAGTGATATTGATAATGTGGGCTATTCGGAGCAGCATCTTACTTTTTTTGAGATGCTTGGTAATTTTTCATTTGGTGACTATTTTAAAAAGGAATCTATAAATTTTGCAATTGATTTCATACTGGATATTTTAAAAATACCGAAAGAAAAAATATGCATAGGTGTTTTTGCAGGTGATAAAGAAATTCCAGAGGATAAGAAATCAATAGAATTTTGGAAAGAAAATGGGATTGAATTAGAAAAAATTTATAAATTTGGAAGAGAAGAAAATTTCTGGGGTCCTGCAGGAGATACTGGTCCGTGTGGTCCGTGTACTGAAATATATTATGATTTTGGTGAAGAATATGGTTGTGAAAAAGTTGATTGTAATCCTAGTTGTGAATGTGAAAGATTTTTAGAAATATGGAACCTGGTTTTTACTCAGTATAATTTTAATGGTAAAAAATATATTGAACTTCCTTCTAAGAATATAGATACTGGAATGGGTGTAGAAAGAATATATTCAGTTATGGAAAATACTCCTTCAGTTTTTAAAACATCATTATTTAAGGAAATTTTAAAAAAAATTGAAGAAATCTCAGGAAAAAAATTAACTTTAAAAAATGAAAAAGGTTTTAATCCTGAAATTAATAAAAGTATAAAAGTTGTAGCTGATCACAGTAGAGCAATTTATTTTTTAACTTCAGATGGGGTAGTGCCTTCAAATGAAGGAAGAGGATATAGTTTAAGAAGAATAATTAGAAGAGCAATTAGATTTGGAAAGTTAATTGGAATGAGTGATTATTTTCTAAATAATATTGGTAAAGTTGTAATAGACAAGTACAAAAACATTTATCCTGAACTTTTAAATAAAAAAGAACTATCTTTTGAGATAGTAAGCAACGAAGAAAAAAGATTTTCAAAAACTTTAAAAGATGGAACCGAAATATTAAATCAAAGTATAAAAAGTATAAAAAATAATGATAAAAAATATTTAGATTCCAAAGATGCGTTTAAATTATACGATACTTTTGGTTTTCCAGTTGAATTAACTATGGAGATCTTAATGGAGAATAATCTAAGATTAAATTTAAATGAATTTAATTCTTTAATGAAAAGGCATTCTGAAAAATCAAGGAACAAAGCTTCTTTTGATAAAAAAATAGATTCAAAATTGAGTTTATATAAGAAAATAAACAAAAAAGTTAATGTAGAATTTAAAGGATATCAGGAGTTTAATGCTAAAACTGAAATAATGAATATAGTAAGATTCGATGAAAATAAACAGCCAGAAATTACCTCACACTTATCTGAAGGTGAGGAAGGAGAAGTTATTTTAAGAATTACACCATTTTATGGAGAAAAAGGCGGGCAATCAGGAGATAAGGGTATTATAAGCAGCAACAAGGGGATTTTTGTGGTGGAAGATTGCAATATTCCCTTAGAAGGTATCTATACTCATAAAGGAAAGGTAAAAAAAGGTAAAATTGAAGTTGGAATGGATATTAATGCAAAAATTGATATAGTTCGAAGAAAAAATATTAGTAAAAATCATACTGCTACTCATATTTTACATTGGGCACTTAGAAATTTTTTGGGTAAAGATGTAAAACAATCAGGCTCTTTTGTTGATGAAGATAGATTTAGGTTTGATTATAGTTCTAATAAGAATCTGGGGACAACGAATTTAAGAAAGATAGAGAATATTATTAATGAAAAAATTCAAATAAATGACAGTGTAAGATGTTTTGAGACTACGAAGGAATATGCTGGTGAGATTGGTGCTGTAGCTCTATTTGGTGAGAAATATGGTAAATTTGTAAGGGTTGTAGAAATTAATAATTATAGCAGGGAGTTATGTGCAGGAACACATGTTAAAAGGACAGGGGAAATAGGACTTCTAAAAATTATTTCAGACGTAAGCATTGGTGCAAATAATAGAAGAATTGAAGCAGTAACAGGAATGTTTGCTTACAATTATTTAGCTAAAAAAGAAAGAATAGTAAAAAATATCTTAAGTTCCTTAGATGTGGAAGAGGAAAAGATAGTAGATAAGTTGAACGAAATGAAAAATGATATGAAAAAAATTGAAGAAGAAATAAACATAATTCAAAGAGATTCAGCTAAAAAAGAAGTACTGGCTAAGTTTCCAGATATTAAAAAAGACAGCGAAGTAAAAGTTATAGGCTATAATTTTTCAGATACAGGTTATAGCCTTCATTTAGATATAAAAAGTATGGGCACCCTTGGAGATGAAATAATTAATCTGGCTAATAAAAAAAATATATTTGTTGTTTTTGGAAATGTTATTAATAATAAACCAGCAATAATTCTTCAAACTTCTAAGGATCTTACCGGAAAGGGTATTGATTGCTCAAAACTTGCAAAAAAAGTAGGAAAGATATTAAAAGGCGGTGGGGGAGGAAAATTAGATTTCGCACAAGTCGGAGGAGCAGATATAAAATCATTAGAAAAAGCAATCAGTTTTGTAAAGAATACAGTTAAAGACTTAATAAAGAATACTATTTGATTATATGAAGATATTGGGACTTGATATTGGAGACAAAAATATTGGAGTTGCCATTTCTGATAAGTTGGAAACAATTTCAATTCCACTTACTGTAATAAAAAATAATGAAAATACCAGAGATAATTTAAATAAATTAATAAAAGAAAATGATATAAAAATAATTGTCGTGGGAATTCCATATACATTGAAGGGTACGATAGGTTTCCAGGCAAAAAAGGTTATAAGCTTTATCGATGATGTATTAGAAAAATTTGGATTGGAACTAGTATATATTGATGAGAGATTTACTTCAAAAATATCAAAAAAAGTATTGGGTGCAAAAAATAGAGATGGTTCAGTAGATAAAATATCAGCATCATTAATATTAGATGATTATTTAAATAGAAAAAGTAAGTAAAAAGAAGATAGCTGAGTTTGGTTTTTATAAAATATTTACAAATTATTTAATTAGAAGGCAAAAAAATATTAACTATGACTAAAGGTGGTATTAAAAAAGCTAAGAGAATCAGTATTTTAATATTAATAGTTATTAGTATTATTATGTTAGTAAGTGTTTTAAATTCTTGTAAAGTAGTACCTGATGAGAAAATAGAGAATATTGAAAAGGGAATTGAAGTTGAAGTAGAAATTAAAGAAGGGATGACACTGAAAGAAATATCCAATCTTTTGGAGGAAGAAGGAATAGTTAATAATGGATTTTTGTTTAGATTATATGTTGAGCAGGAAGGGATGGAAAAAAAATTACTTCCAGGAAAATATAAACTAGTAACTGGTTCAGAATACAACATAGTATTAGAAAAAATTTCAGCAGGGATACCTGAAACAATTTATAAGGTTACTATTCCTGAAGGGTATGTTATAGGTCAAACTATTAATAAAATAGGTGAAGAGTTGCCTTTTATTGAAATATCAGATCTGGAAGAGGCAATAAATATAAATAATTATAATTATGAATTTTTAGATGATTCCCAAAGTTTGGAAGGTTTTTTATTTCCAAAAACTTATGATGTTAGTATAAATTATACTGCTATGGATATAATAGAAATGATGCTTGCCCAATATCAATATGAAGTAAGCACTCTTGATTATTCAAATGCTAAGGAAAATAGTTTTTCAGCCTATGATATATTAATTATAGCTTCCATGATTGAAAGGGAAGCATACATACAGGAGGAGAGAGAATTAATATCAGCTGTAATACATAATAGATTGAAGATAGGTATGTCACTAGGAATAGATGCAACACTAGCTTATTATTTAAATAAATGGGATGATCCATTAACAAATTCAGATTTAGAGATTGATACAGAATACAATACAAGATTATATGCAGGGCTGCCACCAACTCCTATATGTAATCCTGGTCTGGCGTCAATTGAAGCAGCTCTAAATCCAGCAGATGTGGATTATCTATATTTTGTAATAACTGATGAAGAAAACCATATTCATTCATTCTCCAATAGCTTTGAAGAACATGAGCAACTACAAAATAATACAGACTAAAGAATTAAAAACCTGCCTGAATGAAAAGAATCTGTTGGATAATGTCAGAAAAGATGCTATTTCAAAGAAAATACCTCTAATAGACGAGGTATTGGGTAGAATATTAGAGGTTATCTGTTTTCTAAAAAAACCAAGGAATGTTTTAGAGATTGGTTGTGGCATCGGGTATTCATCTTATTTCATAATTAAAGAATTAATGGACGATTCTTATACTGGTATAGATTTAAATAAGAGCAGGCTTAAGACAGCTGAAAAATTTATAAAAAGCATATTTCCAGGAATAAAATGTGCTTTTTTAGCAGGTAATGCTGTTAAAATAATTCCTAATCTTAAAATGAAATTTGATATGGTATTTATAGATGCGGCAAAGTATGAATATCCTTTTTACATTAAGAAGCTTATGGATAAAATGAACACTGGTGCTATTATTATTGCAGATAATGTATTGTATAAAGGTAAGATTTTTGAAAAGAATATATCAAAACATGATTATAACAGTGTTACAGGTATTAGAGAATATATAAAAATTATAACTAATGCTAATTTATTTGAAACTAATTTTTTAAAAATTGGGGATGGGATATCAATATCAATTTTTAAAGGGAGTTAATATGCCAGAATTATTAGTTCCTGCAAATAATTTAAATGTATTGAAATATGCTATTGCGTATGGCGCAGATGCTGTATATATAGGTGGCAGTAAATTTAATCTAAGAATTCTGGGAAAAAATTTTAGTTTAATTGGTTTAAAAAAAGGAGTAGATTATGCGCATAATAAAGGTGTTAAAGTATATTTAACATTAAATTCGATAGTTTTTAATAATGAGATTGTGGAACTTAAAGATTATTTAAATGAAATAAAAAAAATAAATTTTGATGGAATAATAATATCAGATTTTGGAGTGACTGAACTTGTAAAAAAAATCATGCCAAAAACAAGAATTCATATAAGCACCCAGGCAAATATAACAAACAATTTGAGCATTAATTTCTGGGAGAAATCAGGAGCAGCAAGAGTTAATTTAGCAAGAGAAATAAGATATAGGGATTTATTAGATATTATAAGAAAAACTAATATTGAGATTGAAATATTTGTACATGGAGCGTTATGTATATCATATTCTGGCAGATGTATGTTAAGTAAATATATGACAGGTAGAGATGCAAATAAGGGAAAATGTGCTCATAGCTGCCGCTGGAAGTATTACTTAATGGAAGAGGAAAGACCGAATTCATTCTTTCCAGTTGAACAGGATAAGAAAGGCACATATATTTATAATTCAAGGGATTTATGTTTACTTAAAAATCTTGACTTGATTGTTGGTGCAGGTGTAAATAGTATAAAGATTGAAGGTAGAATGAAAACAGAAAATTACGTCAGCTTAACTACATGGGTATACAGGAAGGCATTAGAATATATTAAACAGAATAAATTCAATAGAGAAAAAAAATCCTATTTAATGGGTGAACTTGATAAGACTTCACACAGGAACTTTACTTCAGGTTTTATGTTTCTAAAAAAAAGTACCGAGCTTGAAGAAAATAATAATGTTGGTTATATAAAAAAATACAGGTTCGTAGGAGTGTATGAGGAATTTTCTAAAAAATATTGTGGTCCTGTTATTAAAGTAAAAAATCAATTTAAAGTTGGTGAGGAATTGGATATACTTCAGCCATATAAATCACCAAAAAAGGTTATTTTAAAAGAAATGTTATTATTTGATAATGAGGAAGAAACAGACTGTGCCAATCCAAATGACAGGGTTATAATTTGTAATATAGGTAAAATAAATCCGTATTCTATTTTTAGAGTAAAAGCTTGTTAAAATCCCTATATTCTGGATAATTGTCTCAATATTTTGTATTATTAAAAAAATCTATAGATTAATAAATGTCAGAAAATATAAAAACATATAAAATTTTAGTATCAGGAAGAGTACAGGGTGTTGGCTTTAGGTATTTCAGTCAATCCCGAGCCAGTAAATATAATATAAAAGGATTTGCAAGAAATACTTATGCGAGTAAGGTAGAAATTGTTTGCCAGGGTGAAGAAGAAGAGTTGGAACAGTTTATAGATGAAGTTAGAAAGGGTCCGGCTTTTTCAGTAGTTTCAGATATAGAAATAGAAGAAATTAAAAAACCTCAAAAATATGATAGTTTTGATATTAAATTTTAATCTTTCATAACAGGACAATGATAAACTCTTACAAAAGAGCAATAGCTCTTATTGGATATCCAATAAAACATAGCTTATCCTCTAAAATACAGAATTATTTTATAAAGGAATATGGAAAAGAGGCTGTGTATCTAATATTTGAGATTGCTGAGAAGAATTTAAAAGAAGCATTTTATAGCATGAAAAGCCTCGGTTTTATTGGACTAAATGTAACAATGCCATATAAGGAAAAAATATATAATATAGTTGATGAGTTGGATGAAACTGCTTCTATTGTTAAATCTGTAAATACTGTTAAATTTTTTAGAGATGGGAAAGTTTCTATTGGATATAATACTGACATTAATGGAGTATTGTTATCTATAAATAACAAAGGGTTTGATTGGATTAATAAGGAATGCCTAGTCATTGGAGCAGGCGGAGCAGCAAGAAGTGCAATTTTTGCAATTATAAAACAACCTGTTAAAAAATTATATATATATAATAGAACTCAGAAAAAAGCAAAAAAAATATTAAATATGTTTTCAAATATCTCAAACAGCAAGATAGAAATTGTAAGAAATTTAAATAATATTGGGAGCAAAATAGATAATATTGATTTAATTATAAATTGCACGCCTTTAGGAATGGATATTAGTAACTATAAGAATTTATCACCTATACCGGATGATTGGAACTTAAAAAATAAGTATATTTTTGATATGGTATATAACCCTGTTGATACGAAACTTATAAAAAAAGGTATGAAAGATGGTGCAAAAATTATTACTGGAATTGATATGCTAATAAACCAGGCTGCTTTTTCTTTTAAGATATGGTTTAATATACTACCAAATATAAATAATATAAAAAAAATAATTTAAAAATAATATTAGTATTAATTAAAATAAGAAGTTTGCGGGATTGTAAAGATGAACTTAAATGAAATAACAGCTGCCAAAACCAGATCCTCAAAAACCAGAACCGCAGCTTTGACTATTTAATTTAGGTGTGTTAATATCCAAAAATACAAATATTTATTTCTATATATTAATATATAAATATTTAATATAATATTTTAAAAATGAGTAATAATATTATAATGAATAATTGAAAGAAAGTAGCAATTTTATAGGATTCTTATAGTTTTTAAAGAAAAAATTAATAGTATAATTGTAATAACACATAAGTACTAATAATAGCAAAAACTAAGTAGAAAAATGGAAATAAAAGAAGCAGTAATATATATTGGATTTTTTATTGGCGGGCTAATATTTGGTAGTTTCTTAAATGTAATTATATATAGAATTCCTAGAAAAATATCTATATTCAAGCCATCTTCATTTTGTCCTGATTGTAAAAATAAAATCCACTTTTATGACAATATTCCAGTGTTATCGTATATAATTCTTAAGGGTAAGTGTAGAAATTGCAAGACAAAGATATCGTTTTTATATCCGCTGGTTGAAATATTAACTGCCGTTTTATTTGTCAGTAACTATTTTTACTTCAGGCTAAGTTTAGAATTAGCAGTTGGAATAATATTTAGCTGTTTGTTAGTTGTAATATCTTTTATTGATATAGAATTTAGGATTATACCGAATACAATCGTTCTACCATTTGCTGCAATTGGGATAGTATTAAATATTATAATATCTCCTATAAATTGGTGGCATCCTCTTGTTTTTAGCGCAGGTGCTTTTTTATTTATGCTAATAATACATTTTATTTATCCCAAAGGAATGGGGATGGGTGATGTTAAATTCAGCCTGATGGTTGGGGCATATCTTGTAAAGAATGTGATAGTTGGTTTGTTTGCCGGGTTTTTAGCAGGTTCTATTTATGGATTATATATGATACTGGTAAAAAAAAAGAAACTAAAGCAAGCTATACCATTTGGACCATTTATATCACTTGGATGTATAGCAGCCCTCTTCTGGGGAGATTACATCTCAAAGTGGTATATTAGCTTTTTATAATAAGAAATGAGAGGTATTCATGGCTTCTTCAATTGGAATTGATTTAAGTTCTAATAAAATAATAACAATCTTTATTGGTAAGGTTTATTATAATTAAAGAAGGCGAAGAATAAATGAAATATTTAACAGCAGGAGAATCCCATGGGAAAGCTATTGTAGGAATTATTGATGACTATCCTTCAGGAGTAAAAATTGATACTGATTTTATAAATAATGAACTTAAAAGAAGGCAAAAAGGTTTTGGAAGAGGAGAAAGAATGGCTATTGAAGATGATAGAGTAGATATAATTTCAGGGATAAGGAAGAAAAAGAGCACAGGTTCTCCAATTAGTTTTCTAATTTATAACAAAGACTGGAAAAACTGGAAAGATAAAATAGATAAAGAGGATGATTTATTAAATCCTAGACCTGGCCATGCAGATTTTTCAGGTCTATTAAAATATCATTTATCAAGCATAAGGGATACTATTGAAAGAAGCAGTGCTAGAGAGACAGCAGCAAGAGTTTGTATAGGAAGTTTTGCAAAAATTATTTTAAAAATGTTAGGCATCAATATATATAGCTATGTAAATCAGATTGGTAGGGTAATATATAAAAATGATGTTAAGATTAGTTTAGATATGGTTAAAAAAATAGAAGACTCACCAGTTAGATGTCCTGATAAAGAGAAAAGTCTTGAAATGAAACAGGAAATAATTAAAACCAGTGAAAATGGCAATAGTATTGGTGGAGGCTTTAAAATAATTGCTACTAATTTAGTACCAGGAATTGGTTCATACAATCAATGGAGTTCCAGGATTGATGCAAAAATAGCATATTCAATTATGAGTATACCTGGAATAAAGGCAGTTGAAATTGGTGAAGGTTTTAAGTCTGCAGGCATGAAGGGAACTGATTTTCATGATAAGATTTATTATAACGATAAGAAAGGATTTACAAGAAGAACAAATAATGCAGGCGGTGTTGAAGGAGGAATGACTAATGGAGAACCAATAATTATTGGTGCAAAAATGAAACCAATACCGACTACTGTAAAAGGTATTGAAACTGTTAATATAAAAAGCAAGAAAAAAGAAATTAGCTTAAAAGAAAGATCTGATGTTTGTGCTGTACCAAGTGCTTCTATAGTTGGTGAAGCCATGCTTTCAATAGAGATTTTAAATGGAATTTTAGAAAAATTTGGTAAAGATAATATTGATGAAATTATAAATAATTATAATAGCTACAAAGAGTATATAAATAAAATTTAATGTTTGTTGTTTTGAAAATTTATAAAAATTAATTAATTTAAATAGTTGGTATTTAATGAATATTAAAAATATATCACTAATTGGTTTTATGGGTTCAGGGAAGAGTACAATTGGGAATATGCTATCAAAAGAGTTAAAGATGTTATTTATTGATATAGATAGAATTATTGAACTTAGTGAAAATAAAATAATTAAAGATATTTTCGAGGCTGAAGGAGAAAAATATTTTAGAAATTTAGAATCAGAAGTAATAAAGAAAATTTACTCTAATAAAAATTGTATATTTGCTTGTGGGGGCGGAGTTGTAGAAAGGGTAGAAAATATGAGTATAATTAAATCAAGTAGTACTATAGTATATTTATATATTTCTGCCAACGAGGCTTACGAAAGATTAAAATTTACAAAGGATAGACCTTTACTTGAAGGTAAGGATAGAAAGGAAATAATTGAAAGGTTAATTAAAAAGAGAGATGTTTTATATAATAAATATGCAGACTTGAAAGTAAATGCTAAGGACAGAGACAGTAAAATGGTTATAAAAAATATAATGGAAAAATTAGGAATTTAGGATAAAAGAATTTTATGAGAGCTATATATGCCCGTACAAAAATAAGAAAATATAAAATATTTATCTATCCTGATATTACTAATATATTCCCGGAGCTGTTTATAAAAAACTTCAGCAATGCAAGTAAAATTGTTCTTATAACTAGTGATAAAATATTTGATATATTTAAAGCCAGAATAAGAAATATTTTAAAAGAGTGTAATGTACCAAATGAAGTTATTTTAATAAAAGATGGCGAGCAGTATAAAAATATAAAGAGTGCAAATGATATCTATAAAAAATTAAGTGTTTTTAACATTCATAGAGATGATACAGTAATTGCATTTGGGGGAGGTGTAATAGGAGATCTTGCTGGTTTTACAGCTGCAACTTATCACAGAGGTGTCAAATTAATTCAATATCCAACTACTATAACTGGCCAGGTTGACAGCAGTATTGGGGGAAAGGTTGTAATAAATTACTCAAATTATAAAAATGTTATTGGGTGTTTTTATCAGCCGCATATGATTATTATAGATCCAGTTATGCTTTACTCATTAGATGAATTGCAAATTATTAATGGATTAGCTGAAATAATAAAGTATGGGATTGTTTTTGATAAGAAAATATTGAATATATTGGATGAAAACACTGAGACTGAAAGTAAAGATAGATTAGAGAAATTAATAAAAAAGAAAGTTTTCACTGATATTATATATAGATGTGCTTTAATTAAAACTAAGGTAGTTAGAAAAGATGAGTTTGATTATGGATATAGAAATTTATTAAATTTTGGACATACAATTGGACATTGTATAGAAAAAGCTGCTAATTCAAAGAAAATAAATCACGGCCAGGCAGTAAGCATGGGAATGATAATAGCAATTGATATTTCAAGCAAACTTGGGCTTTTGAGAAGAGAATTTAAAAATAGGATAATAAAGATATATAAGAAATTAAAGTTACCATTTATTATACCAAAATTAGAATTGAGTAGTATTATGGATTCTTTAGAACATGATAAAAAAATAAAAGGATCTAGAAATAAATTTATTTTACTTAAGGGATTAAATAGACCTGTTTTTTATTATAATATAGATAAAGATATAATTACTAGTAGTATCAGTGAAAATATGGCTAAAAATTAAAATAAAGGGGATAAAGGGCAAAAAATGAAAAGAGTTATTATTATAAATGGACCTAATCTTAATTTATTAGGAAAACGCGAGGAAAAGATATATGGAAATATAAGTTTTGAAGATATATACAGTGATTTATGCAAATATAGTAAGAAAAATGATATTGAACTTTCTTATTTTCAATCCAATAATGAAGGTTTGATAGTCGATAAAATACAGGAATTAATTAATAATATGGATTTTATAATAATAAACCCTGGTGCACTTACTCATTATAGTTATAGCATTCATGATGCCATAGTATCAAGTAAAATTTCAACCATAGAAGTCCATATCTCAAATATATATTCAAGAGAGGAATGGAGATCTAAATCTGTTATTTCACCAGCATCTATAGGCATATTAAGCGGATTTGGAGTAAATGTATATAAATTAGCTCTAATCTATATAGCTGAATTATATGAATAGTTAAAAAGTAACATCAGCTAAATATACTTTTTAAAAATCATGATTATTTTAATACAAAAATATATATAATTTAATGGTAGAAAAATATTATAAATCAAGAATATATAAGTTAAAAAAAGAATTAGAAAATAAAAATTCTAGTTCCAGTAATTTAATAATATTAAAAGATGAAAATATATTTTATTTGACTGGATTTTACGCTAAAGATTCTGAAAGTCTCTTATTACTTATAGATAATGATTTATATCTACTTGTTAATTTTATATATTTAGAGCAGGCAAAAAAAACCGTTAGATTGAATGATTTGAAAGTTATTCAGTATAATAAAAATAAGTATAAGAAACTGGCAGAAATATTAATAGATTATAATGAAAAAACTATAGGAGTTGATGGTCAAAATATAAATCATGAAGATTTTAAAAAATTAGCGAAATATTTGAGTAATCAAAATAAAAAATTAATAAGTGTTATTGATACAGTAGAAAATTTAAGGGTGGTAAAGGATGATATTGAACTATATAAAATAGAAAAAGCTTGCAGTATTGTTGATAAAGTATTTAATTATATTATTAACTTTAAGTCATCAGTATTAAATGATTTTACTGAAATTGAACTTGCAAACGAGATTAAAAGCAAAATGATTAGCTTTGACGCTGAGGGAAGTTCATTTGATCCAGTGGTAGCAAATAATGAGTATTCTTCATTGCCTCATTATTTACCTTCAAGAAAAAAAATAGGTAATGGAATAATACTTTTAGATTTTGGTGCAAGATTTGATAATTACTGCTCAGACATGACAAGGACTATTATAAACGGAGAATATAAAAACTATTCCAGATTTAAAAAAATTTATGATATAGTTTTAGAAGCACAAAATATTTCTCTGGATAATTGCAGAGAAGGTATAACATGTGCTGATTTAGATAGCAAAGCACGAAATTTTATAAAATCAAAAGGATATGGCAGAAATTTTGGTCATGGTTTGGGCCATGGAGTAGGAATTGAGGTGCATGAGAAGCCAAGAATTGGAGTAAGTGAAAAAACAATTCTTAAAGAGAATATGGTTATAACCATAGAACCAGGAATATATATTGAAAATTTTGGCGGAGTTAGGATTGAAGATTTAGTAATTGTTAAGAAAAATAGTATAAAAAATCTTTATAAATCTTCAAAAATATTAATAGAATTAGAGTAAATATGACTAAAAAGTTTAAATATAAAATAATAATAGATATTATTTCTGAAGATAATTATGATAAGTAGTAATGATTTTAAAAATGGAATAACTATAAATTATGAAGATACATTATATGAGATTCTATATTTCCAACATGTTAAACCTGGTAAAGGCGGAGCATTTGTTAGAACAAAATTAAAAAATTTAAATAATGGTTCTATTATTGACAAAACATTTAGAGCAGGCGAGAAAGTGGAACAGGCTATTTTGGAAACCAAGAAAATGCAGTATTTATATAAGGACGAACATTATATATTTATGGATAGTAAAACATATGAGCAAATTCCATTAAATGAAGAACAGATTGGAGATAATAAGAAATTTTTATTGGAAAATATAGAAGTTACAATACAATTTTATAAAGAAAAACCTATATCAATTAATCTTCCTATTTTCATTAAAGCAAAAGTAGTGAAAACTGAACCTGGTGTTAAGGGTGATACTATAAGTGCAAGTTTGAAACCAGCAGAAATAGAGACTGGGGCAAAAATACAAGTGCCTTTATTTATAAATGAAGGTGATGTAGTTAAAATAGATACAAGGTCAGGCGAGTATATCACAAGGTTAAACAAATAATTATTTTTTTTTAAGAAATTTATTCTAAAATCTCAATAAACTTCTCTACTAAATCAGGATCAAACTGTGTCCCTGAGCACCTTTCAAGCTCCTTTATTGCTTTATCTTTAGTTATTGCTTTACTATATATTCTATTATGAGTCATAACATCATATGCATCAGTAATTGCAGTATGCGGGAAATTGCTGGAATGTTTTCTCCTGTAAGTCCATGAGGATAACCAGTTCCATCCCACCACTCATGATGGTACAGGATACCATCAGCTATTTTTAATAGCTGGGGAGAAGACTGTGCAATTTTATATCCTATCTCAGGATGTCTTTTCATAATTTCCCATTCTTTTTTTGTTAGTTTTTCTGGCTTTGTTAAAATACTGTCTTTTATCCCTATCTTACCCATATCATGCAGAGTAGATAGAAGTACCAGTTCGTAAAGTTCGTTTGGTGCCAGTCTGGCTACCCTGCCAAGCTTTAATGAAAGTTCCTTAAGTCTTCTTCCATGTTCCTCTGTTTCATGGCTTCTTTCCCAGATTGTTGCCTCAAGTGATGATATTATTGAGCTATGGATACTTTTGCTTTCTGTTAATTTGCGCTGATACATCCTGTCTTCAGCTTCTTTTATTATATCCTGGATATTCTGTGCTTTTCTTGTTTTGGTTGAAACTCCAATAGATAAACTGATAGGTACCTTTTGGTCTGTTGTCCTCTCGCAGGCTTCTCTTACCCTATCTATAAGCTTTATTGCATCTTCTTCAGTAGTTTTTGGAAGAAGTATTAAAAATTCATCTCCGCCCCACCTTGCTATTATATCTTCTTTACGGGAGCATTTTTTTAGTATTTTAGCTATTCTTACAAGAAGCTTGTCTCCATTTCTGTAACCAAATGCATCATTTACAAGCTTTAGGGCATTTAAATCTCCCATAGTGATGCTTAATGGGAGCTGTCTTTCTGTGTTAAGTCTTGCTATCTCTTCTTCAATATAGGACCTGTTATACAAGTCTGTTAGATTATCATGAAAGCTCAAATATTTCACTTTATCTTGGGCTTTTTCCAAATCATGAAGCATACTATTTATATCAGTAGCCAGATTGTGAATTTCATCTTCCCCGTTAATAATTATCCGACTAGATATATCTTTTTCTTTTCCAATACTCTTAACATCATTTCCTATTTTTAATAATCTTTTTAAAAACAGTCTATTTAATAATATCAATGTTAGAACACCTAAAAACAAACATACTATAAAAATTATAGATGTATAAGTTATAAAAGTGGTGACACTTTGTCTATAAATATCTCTAGGCAAATTAATTTCCAATAATAGAGCTGGGTTGCCAAAAATATCTTCAACTATTGCATAACCAGCAATATTTTTTCTATCTAATGCTGCAATATAAAAAGAGTTTTCCTTAGTTATCTTTGATAATACATTACCCAACTCATTAAATTCATCCAAATGGTCTAACCTAAAAACGTTAATAGTTAATTCAGTTCTTTCAGCTAAACTACTAATTACTGATTCATCTAAATATCTGCCAAAAATTAATGTCCCTCTTATAGGACCCTCGTTATTACTTGTTAGAATTGGTTCTGAGGCCACCAATATTGGGTTTTCAGCCAGTAAAATAACCCCAGTAATACTACTTTCAGTTTCACTATGATTAACAAGAATACCATTAGTAGATATAAACTCATATATATCTTCAGGAACTAATATTTCTTCTTCATTCTCAAGATCAAAAGCCTTCTCATGAATAATATCTCCTGATGAGTTTACAAACATCATTAAATTAAGACTTAGACTAGTAAAAGTACCATCAACTAAATTAGAATCTATATAGTCTTTATCCCTATTATTAATAAATTCATAGGTGTCATTCCATGCAGACCAATCTTCATTTAAATAAGATAGTTCATATATATCATTAGATAATGTGTTAATAACCCTATTAATATTTTTACTAACAGTTTGCTTCTCTATTTCTAAAAACTCTCTTTGTATCACTAAATAAGAAATTGCAAAAGTAACTATTATTGTTCCAATAAAAAATATACTTAGGATAATTATTATCTTTTTATTAATAGTCATAATTTTAAATTCTAAAACATTTCAAATATATATAATTAATATAATTATTTTTATATAATATCAGATTAATTTACCAGTGCATAAGCCTTTTGTTTCTCTATGAGAGCTACAAACTTTTTAACCAATCTTGGATCAAACTGTGACCCAGAACACCTTTTAAGTTCCTTAATAGCTTCTTTTTTAGTAACTGCTTTTTTATATATCCTATCTCAGGATGTCTTTTCATAATTTCCCATTCTTTTTTTGTTAGTTT
>JACKQG010001358.1_pt1 | contig 34024 bp, 30 predicted proteins | sample 8237621 | NCBI WGS metagenome assembly JACKQG01 (sample SAMN15677084, study PRJNA649215) | marine metagenome | biome: marine; feature: Black Sea; material: saline water; isolation source: suspended particulate matter (SPM) from the Black Sea western gyre | collected 2013-06-09/2013-06-10 | depth...
CAGATACTTTAACCAATACAAATCCCGCTTTTTTAAGCTCTTTTATAATCTGCCTGCTGTTCATATTTATTTTATACACACCGTACACATTAAAATCAACTACTGATTACAACTATCTGAAAAAATGTTATTTTTTGGGAATGATACATTCCAAACGTCAAAAGTGATTGGTGGTGATTTCAAAACAGGCATCGCTGGTATTTCCCCTTGATCTGATTTTTCCAAATTGAAAATATTTTTATAGAGAGGACTACTTGCAGGACAGCGTCCATTTTTTAGGAGGATGAGAACCCAAGACTTTTCCTGTTAAACTTGTTGAAAAATTTATAGGATATTCAAAATATACACAACCGAAAATTAGCTGAAAAATGGCTTTAAGCATACAATTATCATTAACTTTTGGTATTGGGAAAGAAAAATTACTTTGACATCCTGATTGGGTTGCGGATATATGGATTTCATATTATTGTATAATGTAACCTTTTTGAAATTAAAACGGAATTCGTTTTAAAGGTAGTTTTAATCGATAAGACCGTTGAAAGGATAAATAAGACTATGAATATGGATGTTGGCAATTTAGAAGCACCAATTTTCAGACCTCCTTCGGAGTGGGATTCATTATTAATAAGTGTCACAAATGGATGCACTCACAGATGTACGTTTTGCTCCATGTATCGAACAAAAAAATTTTCAGTGCGTAAGGATATCGAAGATATCAAGAGCGATATCCACAAGGCTGGGAAAATGTTCGGAAGCCGGGTTGAAAAAATATTTTTGGAAGACGGTAATGCATTTGTTGTGAAATCCAATATCCTCATTGAATTGACAAAATACTGTCATCAGCAGCATCCGAATTTAAGAAAGGTCAGTTCCTATGCCCATGTCAAGGATATCCTCAAGAAGTCTGATGATGATTTGAAACGGCTTGCCGACGCTGGGTTTACAATGGTTTATGTGGGTATTGAAAGCGGGGATGACCAGGTCCTAAAAGACTGCAACAAAGGGGCAACCCAAGACGATTATGCTTTGGCTGCTCAGAAATGCCATCAGGCAGGAATTGACTGGTCCGGGATCTTCCTGCTGGGTCTTGCCGGGAATGACCCGGAAAAAAGTCACAGGCATGCTGTTGAGTCAGCAAAATTGATAAATCGTATGGTCCCCCCCATGCCAAGGAAGTGGTATATTTCCCCTCTCACATTGGAGATGACCCCAGGGTCAGAGATACTCGCACAGAATATAGAAAATAAATTCCAACCATGTACTTCAACCCAGGTTTTAGAGGAATTGTATACCCTGATAGAAAATACAGCCGACGACCTGACCGATTGCATATTCAACACGAATCATGCTTCCAATTATCTGAGTTTGAAAGGTGAGCTGGGGAAAGATAAAAAAGACTTTTTATACAGAATTGAAGCCGGTATCAAAGACCCTAAGGTCAGGCGCCCTGAATACATGCGTGGACTGTAAATAGCAGGAAAAATGATAAGGCTCTCTCTATCCGATTTTTTGCTGGTGTCCAGAATGTCGGCCGGTTGTCAGCCCCTATGTCATTATTGTATTTTATCAATTGTTAGGCGGAAAACCAAGGTAAATTGAGGAGAGAACTACTTGCACGGCAAGCACGATTTTTAGCAGAATCAACACCCCAGACTTTTCTATTATTCAACAGTCATTTAAAATTATTCAAACCAAAAATAGAGTTTTTTTCGAATTTCAAAAGTCAAAGATTCTTGCAACAATCCTTCATAAAATTATGCGTGAAAAGATGTTTAGATTTGCTCTGATATCCGGAACAAGCTTTATATGAAAGTAGTGAGATTTGAGTTTTGAGTAGTGAGAAAAAACCATCAGTCTATCCCCCCTCACATCTCATATCTCACATCTCATTACTCTTTCATTTTTTGTTGTGCCCGCAAGGGCATGGGTGTTAGTAGAAGCGTTTTATCTGACAGGTGATATCGAGAAATATGGGACCGGGTTTGTTCGTATCAGAAAAAAACTTGATGAGCTAAAGACTGCGATTTTTAAAATTAGTGAAATTGCGGATTTTTTCAAGGGTTTGATGGTGATGTTGACCTTGTAGGGAGCGGCATAGTTTCCCTGGACAAGGGCTGCAATTTTTCCGGAGTCGATTTTCAGGTCCAGAACCGCCCCGTGCCGGACATAGGACCGTCCTCTTCCGATACGGTTGCTGAAGTCTGCGTATCCTTCCAAGTTTGAATTCCATGCCCTGCCCCACCAGGACGCTGCCAGTTTGCTGCCGGAAATGGTTACCGGCGCCAGGTCTGGATTTTTTTTCCTGAGCTGTTTGATTTTCTTTTCTGCTTTGGCCCTTTTTTCAGCAACACTGACATATTTTGGATATCCGTAGCGATTGCGCATGGTTTCCCTCTTTGGTTAACCCTGGATTTTTTACAGCCTGAGGCTGAACATCTCCAGCAGTTTTTTATCGTCAAACTCTGTGATCCATCCCCCGGTGGTGTCTGGTATCACGGCTTGTGCCATTTCTTTTTTGCTCTCAATCATGTCGTCAATATGGTCCTCAATGGTTCCCTTTGTGATAAATTTGTGCACCAGGACCCCTTTTTTCTGGCCGATGAGAAAGGCCCTGTCCGTGGCCTGGTTTTCCACTGCAGGATTCCACCACCTGTCAAAATGGATCACGTGGTTTGCCCGGGTCAGGTTGAGTCCCACGCCCCCTGCCTTGATGGAAAGCACCATAAAGGGAGTATAGTCTGATCCCTGGAATTGCTCAACCGCTGCCTTTCTTTTTTTTACGTTCATGCTGCCATGGAGAAAGCAGCCCTGCCGGTGAAAAATCTCTGCCATGAACGCCACCAGGGGCGGGATCATCTCCTTGAACTGGGTAAAGACCAGCACCCGTTCCCGCTTGGCATAAATGGTTTCGCACAATTCCCTGAGCCGGATGAATTTACCGCTTTCCTCGGGGTCAAACCCGCCGGTTCCCAGGTACTGGTCCGGATGGTTGCAGATCTGCTTGAACTTGATCAGCGATGTCAGGATCAGCCCCTTGCGCTCTATCCCCTTGTCGGCCCGGGCCAGGCGTTTTTTTAGCTGCCCGACAAAATCTGTATACAGCACTATCTGGTGCCGACTGAGTTCAGGAAAGGTTTTCATCTCCACCTTGGCCGGCAGATCCGGTGCAATGGCAGGATCGGTTTTCATACGTCTCAGGATATAGGGGGAGATGATCTTTTTCAGGCGAAGGTACCCGGAAGGATCTTTTTTCAGTCCTGCGGCAAAGGTTTTAAATGCCTTGGCACTGCCCAGGAATCCGGGATTGAGAAAATCGAACAGGGACCACAGATCTGAGAGACTGTTTTCAATGGGCGTGCCCGTCATGATGATCCGGGTGTCGGCCATAAGCTTTTTGACGCATCTGGTTTGTTTGGTTGACGGGTTTTTTATGGCCTGGGCTTCGTCCAGGATGATGCTTCGCCAGTGAATTTTTTCCATCCATGGGACCCGCTGCGCCATGGCATAGGTGGTGATGATGAGATCAAATCTGCCGGGATCGGGCGGGCGGGACCCTTTTTTTAACCCTGTGTCTGCGCTTCCGGGATGGGCCACGGCATAGGCAAGGCCGGGCAGGAATCGTTGGATCTCCTGTTCCCAGTTGGCGATCAGGGATGCCGGGACAATGAGCAGGGACATGCTGTCGGGTTCCCGTTTCTGGAAAAGACTTAGCATGCCCAGCACCTGCAGGGTTTTGCCCAGGCCCATGTCGTCGGCCAGACAGGCCCCGAATTTCATGGAATCCAGGAATGACAGCCAGTTGAGCCCCACCTGCTGGTAGGGCCGCAGGGTTGCCCTTAAGGCTTTGGGTGCAGTGGCGGTCCTGACCTGTTCCGGGTTTGACAGCTGCTTGACCACGGTGTTGAGCCGGTCGCCATGGGCAAAGGACAGGTCGGTCAGGTTTTCCGTCAATTGAAACCGTTCCGGGTGAAGCTGAAGCAGCAGGGCTTCCTTTAGGGTTAAGGCACCTTCCTCAACCATTTCCATGGCCTGTTCATAGGCGGCAAGGACCTGTTCCAGCCGCTGGGTGTCCACTTCCACCCATCGGTTTTTGATCCAGGCCAGGCCCGCACTCTGGGACAAAATGGCAGTGGCTTCTTCCGGGGTGATTGGATCATCCCCGATCATGAGCAGGGCGTTGAAATCCAGGAGCGCGTCCATGCCCACATGGGAGGGTGCAAGATTTCCCATGCTGATGGACAGCCGCACGGCCGGCCGCTGATTTTTCCACCAGTCCGGGATGCGGCAGATGATGCCGCAGGTTTCAAAATGCGGCACCTGCCGGAGAAACTCATAGGCCTCCTGGCTGTCCCAGGCCAGGTGATGAAACAGATCGCCTGTATCCATGAGATCTTTTATCATGGGGCTTTGTTTTGCTGCCAGTGTGACCGTGGTCAAAAGTTCCAGCAGGGATTCTCCGGCATATTCTTCAAGGGCATGGTGCAGGGGGCGGTGCTTTTTGGGGCTGCCGTCTTTGTCCCCGGCCGCATAGGTGGCCAGAAACTGGAACGGGTAGTCGTTCTCTTTGTTTTCCACCAGATGGAAATAGACCCTGCCGGCCAGGTGAATATGGGGGCATAAGTTTTTGAAAAAGTCTGTGACACTTCCGGGATACGCCTGTATGCCCTGGACAAAGGCCTGGGTTAACTGTTCCCAGATATGAACGAGCAGGTCCCGGGTCAGATACTCCCTGCCGATCATGAGGGGGGCTGCATCAACAAAACGGTTTATAGTTTCAGGGTCACAGACAAGGTCGGCACGATGGCGGACCGCCTCGATTTCCGGATACCGGGCCACGGTGTCTAAAAAGGTCCGCGAAAGGGACCGGAAAAAGTCAAGGGACGCAGATAAGGCAATACGGTCCTGGGAACCTCCCAGGTACAGCAGCCAGGTGTCCGGGGTCTTGACATAGTGGTCATGGATGCTCTGGTCCAAAAGATGCTGTTTCTGACTGACCCTTTCACTGCTGCTTTCCCATGTGAGGCACAGGTCTTGGGGGGGAAGAATTTCAACAACCAGTTCCTGATAATTTTTGGCAGCCACAGCTTTTCCTTTGTTCAGGCTGTTGTATGATAAGCACATGGTTCCATGGAGGATCTCAATATCAGATTAGGGGGCGGGACGCAACCCCCGTAAAATAGAATCTATGCCGGTGCCACTGTTGTCCGCATATCATTCATGACGGGGTGGTCTTTGAGTGGGATATACCATACAAAAAATACATACAGGGCATGTTTCCGGTACTATTCCGCCTTGTCAGTTCTAAATCGCAGGTGTAAAAATCATTTTTATGACATTTCCCTTATTGTTGGAGAAAATTCTGCGACAGCAAAAATTGATTCCCGTTGCTAAAATAAGAGATTTAAGAAAAAGGCCACTGGTAAAACGGCGGCATATTTCAAGGCCGATTATTTCTCCACGGATGGACCAGCAGAGAAAAAAGGTCAGGCAACCAAAAAAAAAGCCGGAAAGCACAGTCAGCACAACCCAGGAAAATTCGGCAAGCACAGTTACCACGACAAAGAGATTCCATAAACCACGGCCAAGAGAAACAAAAAAGAGGCAGGAACTGATCCAAAGGAATGACATACCTTTTGATGACACCTTAAAAAATGTTCAATGATTTGGGAGACGTAATATGATTTTCGTATATGAAAGTCATAGGCAAGTCCCAATCCCAGCCAGATGGAGATGGGTCGAAGACGCGGAGCCAAGTGCACTGAACACCCAAATAACCGATCACACCAGGTTCATTGGGCTTGTTGGAATTAAGTATGCTGTCCCCGGAATTTCAAGCGAACATCCGGCTCAAGAATATCATGTGGGGAATCGGGAAAATCCGGATGTAGCGCCATTATTTGCTTCCTCCCAATTTTTCTACGCCATGATCGGCAATCAGAAGTTTCATCTGATGAATAGCAATACTATTCAATTTTTTCAGCCGCTCTTTTTGCGCCATCCCCTCATCGATAAAAAGGGCATTGATGTTTTCAAGATTAGAAAGACATACCAGTTGTGAGATATTGGCATAATCACGAATATTACCTTTCAGGGCAGGGTTTTCATCTTGCCATTGTTTTGCCGTTTTGCCGAACAGAGCAACATTCAACACATCCGCTTCCAGTGCGTACACAAAATTAATCTGGCTTTTGGACAGTTCCGGGGGGATCAGATTGTTTTTAATGGCATCGGTGTGAATGCGGTAGTTGATCTTTGCCAGATTGCGCTTTATATCCCAGCCCAGCTGTTTTAGTTCTTCATCTTTCAACCGCTGAAATTCTTTAATCAGATAGAGCTTAAATTCCACGGAAATCCAGGAAGCAAACTCAAAAGCTATATCCTTATGGGCATAGGTTCCACCATACCTGCCCGGTTTTGAAATAATACCGATAGCTTTGGTTTTTTGAACCCATTGTTTTACTGTAAGGACAAAGCCGTTTGAACCGCTTTCATTTTTAATGTTACTGAATTCAGTAACATTAAAATCAGGATTATGTATTTTTTCCCAGACCCCCATGAATTCAACTGTAAACCGGGTGCTGAGCCAGTGAGAAATAATTAATCCTGTTGTTTGGGCATTTTTATACTTTGCAATGTCGGTAATGCATATATAATCTTCGTCGTCGCGGGTGTAGAGTGTTATTTCTTTGTCCAACACGTTGATCTTTACCATGACTTTCCCCCCTGATGCCTAACTTTAATCCCATCGAATTCGATGGAGTTAAGCCCCTCTTTACTTTGTGTTCTTATCACACCGTCACTTCAATAATCTTCATGGTATCATTGCCAAAAATATCAACCACTTTCACAGCAACCTTGCACCGTCCGGGAACACGTTCCACAAAAGCACTTTTCAGCTCCAGAGACCGGTCTTTTTTGGTGCGAAAGGATTGCCATTCATTCTCAAACACGTAATCCCCCGTCCAGACTTCCTCAATTTCTCCACTTTCCGGATTTTTTATCCGAAGAATTTCCCGTTTGGATTCAAAATCAAAATCCACGGACCAGTAATCAATCCAGTCCGTCCATTTTTTGGTCAACACTTCACGGCTGACATCATGGAACACCACCTGATTTTTTTCAATTGCCCGTTTGTCAAAGACTTCGCGGGGGATATATTTCATGGCAAGGTCAATGCCTTTGCTTTTTCCCCTGAAAGCAGTTAAACTGACTGACCCCTTCGGCACGGTAGGCGTGCATTATAATAATCAAGACATCTTTATTACTTCACTGCTTCCTTCTTTTCGAACTGTCAAGTATTCCTTGACAGTTATTTTTGGAAACAACTCCTGTTCTTTATAAATATTGTTTATATTTAGACTTATATTTTGTTTTGTGGTTTGAAAAAGATCTGCCATAAGCTGCTGTGTCAGCCAGACTGTTTCATCGGACAATTTCACATCTATTTTGACAGTCCCATCTTCTGCTTTATAGACTAAAAACTGTCCTTTTGAATTTTCTATTTCATTTTTCATAATTCTTAGCACTCCGGCTTTGATAGCGAACGAGTAATTTAGCGGTTGTCCGCATATCTCCGCAATTTGGTTAATGTCTTTTTTCTAACCGCATATCATTCATGGCGGGTGGTCTTTGAAAGGGATATACCATACAAAAAATACATACAGGGCATGTTTCAGGTACTATTCCGCCTTGTCAGCTCTAAATCGCAGGTGTGAAAATTATTTTTATGACACTTTCCTTATATAAAAGAAGGTTGAATTAAGCAATAGGTATAAATACCTATATTTGTTAAATATATTAAAAAGTTTTATGGTTTTGAAAATAATGGCAGAGCGCCTAGACGATATGTGTGAGAGCCCAGTCGTGCTTTTGCGCAATCTGGGGGACTTAAAATCCATTGGATAAATCGCTATTCGGCCATTTTGCCAATCCTGGCATTTTGGCCAAATAGAAGGCTGTGGCTAGATTTTCTTTTTTTAGAACAACCACAGCACTCTGAGAACAGACCAGATGAAATCTTTCTTGTGATTCTCTTACTCTTTATGCTACAAGTTTTTTAAACACTGCAATTCATAACGGAGGTAAAAAATATGCGACTGGTAACCAGATCAGACTTTGACGGCCTTGGTTGTGCGGCCATTCTAAAAGAGGTGGGAAAGATTGATGACATCAAGTTTGTTCATCCCAAGGATGTTCAGGATGGAAAAATAGAAGTTACATCCAATGATATACTGGCCAATATACCCTATGTAAAGGGTTGCGGCGTATGGTATGACCATCACTCAAGTGAACAGGAACGAAAGGCCTTTGGTGAATTTAAAGGAAAGTGTGATCCCACAGCTTCCAGTGCCGCACGGGTGGTTTACAATTTTTATGGCGGATATGACGGGTTTAAAAATGACCATCTGGATGATCTGGTTGATGCAGTGGACAGGTCTGATTCAGCACTATTCACTAAAGAGGAGATACTTGATCCTGATGGCTGGGTCCTGTTATCCTTTGTCATGGACCCAAGAACGGGCCTTGGCCGGTACAGAGACTATAGGATCAGCAACTATGCCCTTATGATGGACATGATCGACTATTGCCGTGAAAAGACAGACAAACAGATTCTTGAGCTTCCTGATATAAAAGAGCGAACCATTCGCTATTTTGAGCAGGACAAGCTGTTCCGTGAGATGCTGCTGCAGAACAGCACGGCCCATGATTCAGTGGTACTGCTTGACCTGCGTGATCAGGAAGAAATTTATACAGGGAACAGGTTTCTGTTATACAGCCTTTTTCCTGAACAGAACATTTCCATGACTGTTATGTGGGGTTTTCAACGTCAGAACATTGTAATCACCTGTGGCTACAGCATCATTAACAGAACTGCCACGGTGGATGTTGGATCATTGATGTTAAAGCACGGCGGCGGAGGTCATCATCGAGTGGGAACCTGTCAGGTTTCAGTGGAAAAGGCAGAACAAGCCATTAGGGAAATTCTGGAAACACTGAACAAGGGATAATCGATTTTTTTTAGAAAAATCCCATGAAAGAGTTGACGCTTCCGGCAATGAACTCAATGTGGACATCAATCTGAAAAAATTGATGAATATCAGGGCAACATTAATTTTTCTTTAAGGCCTGAGAGGCGCAAGGCGGTTTTATTATTGTTTAAAGCCATCTTAAGGGCTTTTGAAGACCCGACAATGATTACCAGGTGTTTACCCCGGGTCATGGCAGTATATAAAAGGTTTCTCTGCAAGAGCGGGAAATGGGCCGTGGTCAGTGCGATAATGACGGCGCCATACTCACTGCCCTGGGATTTATGAACAGATATGGTATATGCCAGGGTAAGTTCATCCAGTTCCAGAATATCATATTCTACAATGCGGCCATCGTAATTCACCAGAACTTTGTTTTCCGTTTTAATCACCTCGGCAACGATACCGATATCACCGTTAAACACATCTTTTTCATAATTATTTTTCAGATGCATGACCTTGTCATTGGGTTTAAACATGATGCCCCGGTTCTCTATGCCGCCCCTGGACCGATTTAACACCTTTTGAAGTTGCTGGTTCAAATTTATGGTACCGGCTTCTCCCCGATGCATGGGTGTTAAGACCTGTATTTCGTCAATATGAGGGAATGCATCGGGTATTCGTTTTGAACACAGTTCAAGGATGGTTTTCACCACTTTTTCAGATGTCTGGTTCTCAATAAAATAAAACTCTGACAATTCGCCGGCCCCGGCCTTTTGAAAATCCGGCATCTCTCCGTTCCGGATACTGTGGGCATACATGATAATAGGGCTTTGCTTTGCCTGCCTGAATATATTTGTTAAAGAAAAGACCTTTATGCGCTCAGATTCAATAATATCAGACAATATATTGCCAGGCCCCACAGAAGGAAGCTGGAATGTATCCCCCACAAGTATCAGGACAGCAGTTACAGGCATGGCTTCAATCAGCCGGTACATGAGAATGGTATCCACCATGGAGGCTTCATCAACGATAAACACATCCAGCTCAAGGGGATTGGCAAAATTTCTTTCAAAGGTCTGGTTTTCAAAGTCAAAGCCCAAAAGCTTGTGCAGGGTAAAGGCCTTTTCCCCCGTTACTTCTGAAAGACGTCTGGCTGCTCTTCCCGTTGGGGCACTTAAGGTAACCTTTAGATTTTGCAGTTTAAAGACTTCACATAATGCTCTTATCAGTGTTGTTTTACCCGTTCCGGGCCCCCCTGTGATCACAACAATTTTTTCAAGCAACACTTTATTTACAACACTTAATTGCTCTTTGGATAATTTTATGGCCAGTTTTGAGAGAACCTCTTCAAGTATTTTATCCTTGCTGATTTGATGGGGTATGACAGGCATAGATAAAATGGCTTTTATCCTTGATGCAATAATAGATTCTGCCTTGTACAGCCTTGAAAGGTAAATTTTTGTTTCATCTTCATGGGTTTCTATTTTTACTTCATCCAAATCTATCAATTGTTCCAGGGCCTTATCAAACCTGTCCGGGTCTATGCCGGACAGGTTTGAACAGAACAGAAATATTTTTTTCTTAAGTCCATAGACATGCCCATCCTGTTCAAAAGATAATAGACAATGGATCAGACATGCCTGAAGGCGGTTTTCATCATCTTTTTTTACACCGCCGTTCATGGCAATCATATCTGCCAGGCTGAACCCGATCACGGGAAGATCCTTTGCAATGGCATAGGGGTTTTTCTGTAAAATGTTCAGGGTCTGGGAACCATAAATCTGGAGAATGGTGGCAGCATGATATACACCCACACCATTTTCCTGGAGGAATTGCATGACCCTTCTGACAGCATGATGCTTGTTCCAGGTCTGCTCAATCAGTGTTTTTTTAGCTTCTCCGATTCCATGAATATGCTTCAGCTTATCCGGCTCGTTTTCAATTATATCCAGGGTTTTTTCTTCAAAATGATCCACTATCTTATCAGCCAGGGATTTGCCGATTCCTTTAATCATACCCGAACCAAGATAATTACGGATGCCTGAAACCGTTGCAGGCAAAACAACCTTATAAATTTCTACTTTAAACTGGTCTCCATATTTAGGATGGGTGATCCATTTTCCAGAGATTTCAAGGCTTTCACCTTCAAACACTCCTGCAAGATGTCCCACAATGGTGACAGGGTCATTGATTTTGGCAATCCGAAGCTTGGCTATGGTATAATGGTTATCCTGGTTTTGATAGGTGAGCCTTTCTAAAATGCCTTTGATGATGATCATTTAACTTTTCACGCTATTGATGATCCAAAGGGCGGCTTCATAAAGATCTGTACCAATAAAGTCAGGGATGATGCCTTTTTGAAAAAGCTGCTGTTGTGCCGCAAGCCCATTTCCCGTTTTGACCAGCAAGGCTTTTGAGCACCCTGCATTGCGTGAGCATTCAATATCTTTGGCACTGTCCCCCACCATAAAGGATTGATTAAGATCAATCTGGTATTTTTTTTGGGCCTTAAGGATAAGTCCAGGGCTTGGCTTTCTACAGGAACAATTGTCTGTCGGGGTATGGGGGCAGTAAAAAATGTCCTTGATGTCTCCGCCCGCCTTTTTAACCCCGTCTTTCATTTTTTTAAAAATAGCATCCAATGTTTTTGGGCTGACCATCTTTCTGCCGACCAAAGACTGGTTGGTGATCACAATGACGTTAAAACCATTTTGGGTCAAAAGGGCAATGGCCTCAGGGCTATTTGGGATAAACTCAAACTCTGATTCATTTTTAATATATTCGGAAGAGTCCACATTAATGACTCCATCCCGGTCTAAAAAAACTATCCGTTCCATAATTTTTCTCTTTATTCAGCAACGGCAAAGGCACTGCCAAAACCTTGTGCAATGATTTTTTCACTGAATCTTATGGCATCTTTTAAATTGGTAAATTGGCCGATTCTTACCCTGTAAAAAGTCCCGCGGTCATCCGTAAACGGTGTAACATGTGCATTTTGATAGTGCTTTGATAATTTATCCCGGTATGCCAGGGCATTGGCATTGACCTGGAATGCCCCAACCTGTACTGTAAAATTGCCTGTCCAATAATCAATGGGTTTAAAGGCAATGGGATCTTTTGTTTCCTTTGAATATGACGTGGCCATTCCAAGGGCAGTCACCTTTACTTTTTCAGTTCCAGATCCCAGTATTCCGATGCGGCTTGCCCCAGTATAAGACAGATCAATGATTCTGCCAGGGACAAAAGGGCCGCGATCATTGATCCTTACAACAATTTTCCGGTTGTTTTTAAGGTTATCAACACTGACCCAGGTATTCATGGGCAGGGTTTTGTGCGCAGCCGTCATGGCATACATGTTGTAAGTTTCACCATTGGATGTTTTTCTTCCATGGAATTTTTTCCCGTACCAGGAGGCAAACCCGGTTTGTACAAACCCTTCAGCGCTGGCAATCGGTGTGTACTGAATTCCATATATTTTATAAGGTCTCTGGGTTGCAGGCTTCTTTTGCCCTGGAGATGAACTTGTTTTATCGCTTGATGATTCTATCGGTGGTATATGGTCTGAATCATGGGGGGCAAAGGGGATTGAACATCCGAAAAAAGCCAATGAGAACAATATCAGGATCTGGGATGTGAACTTCAAAAAAATACTCCGTAATCTATAGCATTATCAGTCAAGGGCTAGTTCCAATACGCTTTCCATTTTATCAACAAAGTAAAATTCAATGAAATTTTTTATATAATCCGGCACATCCTCCATATCTTTTTGATTCCATAGCGGCAGAATAATCTTTTTAATTCCTGCCCTATGAGCTGCAATCACTTTTTCCTTGATCCCTCCCACGGGCAGAACTTCTCCTCTTAGGGTAATTTCACCACTCATGGCCAGACGTTTTTTCACAATCCGTCCTGTCATCAATGATGTCAAACAGGTCAGCATTGCCACACCGGCCGAAGGACCATCCTTTGGTATTGATCCCTCTGGCACATGAATATGAAGATCATGATTGTTGAAAAAGGCTTCATCCACGTTTAATTTTTTTGCATTGGCCCGGATAAAGCTTAAGGCAGTGCTGGCAGATTCTTTCATGACATCCCCAAGCTGCCCTGTTAAGGTAAGGTTTTTCCCCCCTTTCATGGCCACGGCCTCTATAAAGAGGATCTCTCCCCCATAGGGAGTCCAGGCAAGCCCCACAACAACCCCGGGATTTTCTATCCTCAACGCCAGATCCGGCATATTTGATACAGGGCCCAGATATTCATGCAGATCTTTTTGACCCACAATAAGATTTTTAGCTTTTTTTTCTGCAATTTTGCTTGCAACTCCCCGGCAAACTGATCCGATATGCCGTTCCAGGTTTCGCAAACCTGATTCCCTTGTATATCCTGAAATAATTTTTTTCACGGCACCAAAGGTAATTTTAACCTGGGTTGAATTTAGACCGTTTGCATCCCTTTGCCTGGGAACCAGATACCGTGTAGCGATTTTTAATTTTTCCTCTTCCGTATAACCGTTCAGTTCAAGAATTTCCATCCTGTCTCTCAGGGGTGCCGGGATTGTATGGAGCACATTTGCCGTAGTTAAAAACATCACATCGGAAAGATCAAAGGACACATCCAGGTAATGATCTGAAAAAGAAAAATTCTGTTCCGGGTCAAGGACTTCCAAAAGGGCGGAAGAAGGATCTCCATGATAGGAGGAGCTCACCTTGTCGATCTCATCCAGCATGAACACGGGATTTTTTGTGCCGGCTTTTCTCAAACACTGGATAATTCTTCCTGGAAGCGCACCCACATAGGTTCTTCTATGACCCCTGATTTCAGCTTCATCCCGAACCCCTCCCAGGGCAATTCTGACAAACTCCCGGCCCAGGGCTCTGGCAATAGATCTGCCAAGGGATGTTTTACCCGTGCCTGGAGGGCCTGTAAAACAAAGAATCGGGCCTTTGGAATCGTTTTTTAATTTACGAACGGCCAGATATTCAAGAATCCTTTTTTTGGGTTTTTCAAGACCATAATGGTCATTGTTCAGTATTCTTCTTGCTTCTTTAATATCCAGTTTATCCTTTGACCGCTGATTCCAGGGCAAAGATGTCAGCCAGTCAAGATAGGTGGATGCCACCACATATTCAGAAGAAGAAGGATGCATCCGAGACAATCTCTGCAACTCTCTTTTCCCTTCTTTTTGTGCTTCTTCAGACAAACCTTTTTCTTCAATTTTAGTCTGGTATTCTTTTATTTCAACTCTATCGTCTTCCGTTTCACCCAGCTCTTCTTTAATGGCTTTCATCTGTTGACGAAGATAGTATTCCCGCTGGCGCTTATCCATATCTTCTTTTACCTGGGTCTGGATCTTGGAGCCCATTTCCAGGATTTCCAATTGATCATTGACAAGCCGGGTCACTTTTTTCAAACGTTTAGTGACATCCAGCAGCTCGATAACCTTTTGTTTTTCCAGGACGGGTGCATTAATGGTGGAGGCAACCATATCTGCAAGAACATTGGGTTCCTGCAATGATTTGATCATATGGCCCATTTCTGACGGAAGCCCAGGGGAAAGGTTTACAACTTTTTCATATTGTTCAACAATATTGACCATCAAGGCCCGGTTTTCTTTGTTCCTGTCAGCATTTCTATTTTCCAGGACATCAATTTGCGCCTGTATATATTTTTTGCCGGAAAGAAATTTTTTGACCCTGAAACGGTCTAAACCCTGTATTAAAAGCTGGGCTTTATCATCTTCCATTTTGGACATTTTTAAAATAATGGCTATGGTACCGATCATGTGGAGATCATTTGCCGTGTGTCTGGAATCAATATCAGATCGTTTGGATAAAAGCAGTCCCAGCATCCTGTTCCCGGACATGGCCTCATCAATCAGCTCCACTGCTTCATTTTGAACCAATACCAGAGGCAATACCATTTTGGGGAAAAGATTGGTGTCAACGATGGGAAGAATTGGTATAATATTGGGAATATTATCTGAAGTTATATTGCGTGAGGGAGCCTTAAGATCATCCATTATTCTAGGGGTTCCTTTTGGAATCCATGGCTTAAATGAAATCTATGGAAACATTTTGTTTCCCCTTAATTTCTTTATTTAAAAATTTTCCAAGGGTAAGCTCTAAAAACCCATTGGAAAAAATAGCAGATACTTTTTCAACATCAATAATACTTGGCAGGTATAAAACCCGTTCAAACTGTCCGAATTGTATTTCTGCAAGTCTGTATGTGGCTGTCTGGTCAGGATGGTTACTTTTTCTACTGCCTGAAATTTTAACGGCTTTGTTGCTGACTTCAATAACAATATTTTCTCTTTTTACACCTGCTATTTCAACCTGGATAATGATTTCACTTCTTGTCTCAAGTATATCCATCTGGGGTTTCCATATCCGTTTTGAAAAACAAAACATGGGATTAACGGATTGAAACAATCCTCCAAAAGATTTTTCTTCAGTTGTTTGTGTTTCAATATTATCTCCAAACCGTATTTCTATATGTTTCATATTAACTCCTGATGATACTGGTAAATCAATCATCTGATAATTTGATTAAAATACCATTTGACTCAGATATTGTAAAGCGGTATTAAAAAACACTATTCTGTAAAAGCCCTGGCAAGTTAGAAGAGTTAGCTCATGCCACAGCCTTTTTATGTTTTATCCAGTATTTTTCGCAGGGTTTGAGCAAATGTACTCAAGGAAAATGGTTTTTGAATAAATCCATGGCATCCCTGGTTTAAAAACCCTTCTATTTTATCATCAACGGCCTGGCCCGTGGATATTAGTATTTTAGCATCTTTCTGGATATTTTTGATTTCTAAAAAAGCTTGTTTCCCATCCATTTCCGGCATGATCAAGTCAAGGACAACCAAAGAAATTTCCTCTTTGCAACGTCTGAATATCTCAATAGCCTCCACCCCATTTTTTGCAATCATGGGTTTATAACCAAGGTATTCCAGAAATTTTTTGCCTATATTTATAACAGCTTCATCATCATCCACCAGCAGCACGGTTTCAGATCCTTTTTGCATGTGATCAAAGGGAAGAGATTCCTTTTTCATCTCTTTTAACTGGATATTTTTGGATGCAGGCAAATAGATATGAAATCTTGCACCTTTGCCTTTTTCACTGTCAACCAGAATAAAACCGCCATGATTTTTTATGATGCCATAAACAGTAGACAGTCCTAAGCCCCGACCCTTGTTATTGCCAATTTCTTTTGTGGAAAAAAACGGGTCAAAAATTTTTTTCTGGGTTTCCAGATCCATGCCAGTGCCTGTATCTTTGATCGTCAATTTAACATATGGCCCGGGCTTGACCTCAAAGGGATAATCATTGTCCTTATTAATAATAATATTTTGGGTTGTCACGAAAATATCGCCTGATTCAATAATGGCCTGGGATGCATTGTCCAACAAGTTCAAAAAGACCTGCTCAAGCTGGGAAGAGTCTGCATTCACTGGTTGGAGATTTTCTTCATAGTTTTCATGAATGATAATATCTTTTCGGGCAGGCTTAAAAATAGTCAAAATAGATGCAAATAGCTGGTTTATATTCAATGTTGAAATCTGATATTTCCCACCCCTTGCAAATCCAAGCAACCGCTTTGTAAGTTCAGATGCAGTTTCCACAAGCCGGCCAATACGCTTGGCATGGGTCGTCACTTTTTCCGTGGCCGATACATCAATCTGTAATAACGATAAGTGTCCTTGAATACCCATTAGAATATTGTTGAAATCATGGGATACCCCACCCGCCAATAACCCGATGGCTTCCATTTTCTGGGCCTGCTGAGCCTGAACCTGAAGCCGCTTGAGTTCTGAGATATTAGTAATAACAAAGATAATGCCTTTTGACGGATCATTTGCGTTGAGTCTTGAAACCCTGATCATGCAGTCAATGGAATTACCATCTTTTTTTTTCAATGTTGTTTCAACAAGGCCTTTGCCATGTGTATCCAATTTGGAATACAATTCAACCCCGACTCTGTCATATTCTTTTTGATCAGCATATAAACATCTTGTATTTTTCCCTTTGAGAGAATCAGGTTCATACCCGAGCATTGAACAGAAAACATTATTGGTCCAGCCAAGAACCCTGTCTTTTATGATTCCAATCCCTGCAGGGGAAGATTCCAACACTGCCTTCATTTCCCGGGGGGTCAATTCCTGTTTATTGAAAGGCTCCTTTTTTATTGAAAGGCCTTTGGAAGATTTTTTAACACTTTTATGCTCAGGTTTCATAAAAAATTACCGGTTAAAGATTCTATCATTTGACTGCCTATCTACTAATTGTTAAGTATAGCAGACTTTTTTTAATAATATAAGATAAGAAATGAATGATCCATCAAAATAAAAACATTGTTTTGCTGAAATATATTCCAGCTTTGATAAGCGGCCTGGCTTTGACCCTGTCTTTTCCTAAAGCAAATTTATCGTACCTGGTTTTTTTTGCCATGGTCCCCTGGTTTATGTCCATGGGGTCAATGACATCAAAAGAATCTTTTTATAGTGGTTTTATCGCAGGGCTTTTTCATTTTCTCACCCTTATTTACTGGATTGTCCCGACCTTAAATGTGTATGGCGGACTTCACCCGGTTCTTGCTGTTTCCACACTCATCCTTTTATGCCTTTATCTTTCACTTTATCCGGCTATTTTTGCCTTTCTTTTAAAACAGATGGATGCAAATTATTGGGTTGCACCCATTGCTGCCGCCTGTGTCTGGACTGGGCTTGAATATATCAGGACCTATGCTTTCACAGGCTTTTCCTGGGGGGCTCTGGGCTACAGTCAGTATGAAAACCTGCTGCTGATCCAGATTGCAGATTTTTCCGGGGTTTATGGAGTGTCATTTCTCATCGTTCTTATAAATTATCTTTTGGCAACCCTGGGGTTATCCCTTAAAAAAGGACTGCACAAAAAACATGTTTTTTCTATCATGTATACTATCATCCTGTTCGCAGGCGCTGTTTTTTACGGGGATCAAAAAATCAATACCTTAAATTCTCAAATTGAAAAAGTAAAAAAACCGATCCTTACTATTGTTCAGGGAAATATCAGGCAGGATTTAAAATGGAGTGACCAGTTTAAGACCCGGACGCTGGAAAAATATATTCATCTTTCCCAGGAAGAATTTAAGAATGCTGGATACCTGGAAAAGCCTGACCTTGTGATATGGCCGGAAACAGCTTTGCCGTTTTATTACGGATATGATAAAAATCTGTCAAACCGGGTGGATCAATTTGTAAGGGCATCAAAAACAAATTTTTTAATTGGAAGCCCGGCATTTAAAATAGATGAACACAAGACAAAATTTTATAACCGGGCGTATATGTTTAACCGGTTTTCGATTATTACAGGAACTTATGACAAGACTCACCTTGTGCCATTTGGAGAGTACGTTCCTTTTGGTAAGTATCTGACATTTTTAGGGAAGCTTACTGCCCAGGCAGGTGATTTTTCCACTGGCGATAAAACATTTAATCCCCTTGAATTCAATGATCATAACCTGAAGGTCACAAGTAACCTGAAGGTCACAAGTAACCTGAAGGTCACAAGTAACCTGAAGGTCACAACTAAAACAGGGGTGCTCATTTGTTTTGAAATTTTGTTTCCATCCATTGCATCCAGGTTTGTAAAAAACGGGGCTGATATCCTCACCACCATTACCAATGATGCCTGGTTTGGTCATACATCGGCAGCAGCGCAGCATTTTTCCATTGCCGTATTCAGGGCTGTTGAAACCCGCAGAACCATAGCAAGAGCTGCAAATACCGGGATTTCAGGTTTTATTGATCCTAAGGGGAAAATTCTTGAAACAACGGCTTTATTCACAGATCGGGCAGTCACACGACAGGTTCCAGTCCTGAACCAGATCTGTTTTTATACAAAATACGGGGATGTTTTTGCCATTTGTTCAATAGTTGCAATCTGCATGGTTTTTATGGTAAAAGGTTTCAGGAAAAAGTTTTGGAAAAAAGTCTAGGAGAAATTAAAATGAGTGTAGAATTAAACCAAAATATTCAAACCATATATACCAAAGCTGAAAAACTCAAGGAGTATCTTTGACCTTCCTTTAAAGCAAAAGCGGTTCCGTGAACTTGAACTAATTATTGCCCGGGAAGATTTCTGGAACGATTCAGACAAAGCAACGGATCTCTTAAAAGAAAGAACCTTGCTTTTAAATCTTCTGGAAACCTGGAAAAACATTTACCAAGATATTGAAGACGCAGAGGTCCTTCTGGAACTTGCCCTTGAAGAGTCAGATAAGGAGATTGAAAATGAAGTGGCCGCCCTTTTATCCATACTTGAGAAAAAAATAAAAAAATTTTCAATCCAGATCACCCTTAACGACGAAGATGATGCAAGAGATGCTCTTGTTTCCATTAATGCCGGTGCCGGTGGGACAGATTCCCAGGATTGGGCGGAAATGCTGTTTCGCATGTACACCAGATGGATTGATAAAAAAGGATATAAATGTCAGATTATTGACTATCAGCCAGGGGATGAAGCCGGGATTAAGGGCGCAACCCTTCGTGTGTCAGGAGTTAATTGTTATGGGTTTATGAAGGTTGAATCCGGAGTCCACCGCCTTGTGAGGATTTCACCCTATAGCGCAAGCGGGAAACGCCATACATCATTTGCATCAGTATTTGTCTATCCTGAAATAAAAGATGAAATTACAATCGATATTGAAGAGTCAGATCTGAGAATTGATGTGTATAGGGCCAGCGGTGCCGGCGGCCAGCATGTGAACAAGACCAGCAGTGCCGTCAGAATCACCCATCTACCCACTGGTGTGGTGGCCCAGTGCCAGCAGGAATCCTCCCAGCACCGCAACAAAGAGATTGCCTTTAAGGTTTTAAAATCAAGGCTTTATCAGCTTGAAAAAGACAAGCAGGATAAAAAAATGCAGAATCTCCATGACGGCAAAGATGATATAGCCTGGGGTAGCCAGATCAGATCCTATGTTCTTCATCCCTACAGGATGGTTAAAGACCATAGAACAGATTTTGAAATGGGGGATGTGGACAGAGTCCTGGATGGAGACCTGGACCAGTTTATTGAAGGAGTTTTACTCTCATAAAAATAAATCCCCTTGCCATTATTGAAAAATTTTATACTGCGGGCACAAAACCTTACCAGGTCCTTGTTGAGCACAGCCGGATTGTCACTGAAAAAAGCCTTGAGATTGCCCGCAGTCAGATGCACTTAAACCCTGATCTTGAATTTATTGAAAAGGCTGCCATGCTCCATGATATAGGCATTTTTCTGACCCAGGCCCAGGCCATTGGCTGTACAGGTGAAAAACCTTATATCTGTCACGGATACCTTGGGAAAAAGCTTTTGGATGAACATGGCCTGCCCCCTGAATACGGCCTTGTCTGTGAACGACATACTGGTGCTGGAATTACAAAAGAAAACATTCTTTTAAACAATATCCCTTTGCCCCAGAGAGATATGGTTCCCATAAGCCTTGAAGAAAAAATTATCTGTGCGGCAGACAAATATCACTCCAAAAACCCAAAATACTCTGACAAAAACATAACCACAATTCAAATTATCGATGAACTTGGAAAAATAAGTAAAGATCATGCAAAAAGATTTTCAATGTGGGCTGAAGAATTCAACCTGTGATCAGCCGTACTTATCATCTGCAATAATGGCAGTGATGTGTTTCATAACGGCACTCTGATCGTGGCTTTTATCATCTGTTTCAATCCAATTTTTCAACCGCAAACCTTCGACTCTCACAAACTCACACATGTTGTTGGTGATCAGGATCAAAGATTTACTTCGGGCATGCCCGGCAATGTGCAAATCATTGACCCCTATAGGAGTGCCTTTCTTTTCTAAATCCGCTCTTATATTTCCATAGTGGGCAAGCGGCATTATCGTCATAGGGCAAGACCTCCAAACGGGATACAAAATCCTCAACTTTGCGTAGGTTGTGGGACACCATAGAGCTTTTTTCAACACCATCTAATAATTCTGCCAACGTGATTGAACTAACACCCATGCCCTTGCGGGCACAACAAAAAATGAAAGAGTAATGAGATGTGAGATATGAGATGTGAGGGGGGATAGACTGATGGTTTTTTCTCACTACTCAAAACTCAAATCTCACTACTTTCATATAAATACACATCAGTCCTGCATGGGCGTTAAAAATGTCTAATACTTCAATTGGTCGACGCTTAATCACATAAATAACAATATTCGTGTCCAACATATACTTTAACATCAAAAAGGTTCCCTTTCAGCTTGTGCTTGTGAAGCACGTTCCGTCATAAAATCATCGGACACACCATCTTCAGAAAGAAAAAAGCTATCCCATGTATTTTCTACTGGTGAAAGTACACGGTCTTTACCGATAATACGTACAACAACTTTTTTCACATTCCCTAAAAAACAGTACACCCAGTTAAACTATTTTTATATCATATGGAAGTATTTCAGCAGTTAAGAATAATTATCCTAAGGCTGAGTATTCACATCTTGATTTTTACTTTAAAAACGCTTTGGTTTTATTATGGATTATTGTATCCTGTTCAAAATTATTGAAAAACAACGACAGGGGGACGGATGAACAGAATTGTTATTTTAATACCTTTGGTCAATATGGTGGGTGCAGTGGCTATCTATTTTTATTTTTCATTCATCATGCCTGCCCATGAAATTGCGGCTGATATCCCGGGTTATTTTTCTCCATCTTTTGCTGCAGTCGGAACTGCAGTGCTGTGTTTATTAGGGATTTTAAGTTTCCGGCGATCCTTAAGAAGCATCTTTGATGTGGCGTTTGATAAGATACGGATTCATTCCCTTGAAGAATCAGAAATTTATCACCTTCAGCGGGAAGCACTCAAATTTCCAATGGTTGTTGCAGTTATCTCCTTTATGATCTGGATACTGGCGGGTTTTATTTTCGGTTTTTTAGAACCTCTGATTGCAGCCAGGATTTTTAATGTTCAGACTCCTGAACTTGTTTTCTGCATAAGACGATTTTTAGGGATCTCTCTTCTGGGGGGTGGTATTACCTCGATGATTCTGTATTTTGTTATGGAAAATAAATGGCGATCATATATCCCTAATTTTTTCCCTGAAGGTCATTTAAACAGAGTAAAACACGTATTTAAGTTAAGTGTGAGCAAACGATTTCTAATCGTATTCTTAAGTATAATCCTTATACCCTTGCCCATAATGGGCATGACTATTTATGCCAGTATCCGGGAAATGAGTATGTCAGATGCCATCACAAGGAGTCATATCATGGATTCACTTGTCTGGGAATTGGGATTCATTTCTTTGTATTTGCTGGCCATTGTCCTTATTCTGGCATACTTTTTATCAAAAAGCATTCTGGTTCCGCTTCTTGGTATTAAGAGAGCTATTAAAGATGTTGAAAACAATAACCTGGATACCCGGGTAAAAATATTATCCAATGATGAGTTTGGAGATGTGGCTGAAGGATTTAATTTGATGATTAACAGTTTAAAGGAAAGCCAGAAGTTAAGAAAATCTTTTGGGAAATATGTGAGCAAGGAAATCCGGGATGAAATACTTGCCGGGAATCCTTCCCTTGAAGGTGAAATGAAAAGAGCAACCCTGCTGTTTGCAGATTTAAGAAATTTTACAGGTCTTGTGGAAAAAAATCATCCCGAACAAGTTGTGAAAATTATAAATCAGTATTTTAATGAAATGACTTTAGCAGTAGAAGAACATAAAGGTCTTGTCCTTCAATATGTGGGAGATGAAATAGAGGCGGCTTTTGGTGTACCGATCGGATTTGATGACCATCCGGAAATGGCTGTAAAAGCAGCTCTCGAGATGAGGGCCAGGCTTGCTCTTTTAAATAAAAAACTTGAGCAGGATGGATTTGAACCCCTGGCCCATGGTATCGGTATCCATTCGGGTGCCGTGCTTGCAGGTAATATAGGAAGCACTGAGAGAATGTCATATGGTCTGGTAGGAGATACGGTTAACTCTGCATCAAGGATTGAAGGGCTTACCAAAGATTACGGGTGTGATATTATTTTGAGCCAGACCACTTACAATCTTTTAACAGGATCATATAACATGGTGCAGCTTGCACCCGTAAAAGTCAAAGGCAAGAAAGATGAGCTTATTGTCTATAAGCTTTTATCCTGAAAAGACAATGATTGTTTTTCTCAGCCCTTGAATCGGATTTTACCCCTTTGCCGGCTATTCTAACAGATTTTGAATAAGATATTCTGTGTTCCAGATCATATATAAAGGGATAGACAAAATGCGATCGTGAAATGAAAGTTCATGCATGGAATATCTGATGCCAAAAGGAGTATCAGGATATTTTTCCAGAAATAACTTCATGCTTTTCAAGGAACCAGTGGTTCCGGCTTTGACTTCAACAGGGAAAATCTTTCCTTGAATATGAATAAGATAATCTACTTCAGCATTGCTCCCCCTTGCGTCCCTTGCCCAGAAAAAGAGCCCCGGCTCAGCATAAGGGTCTCCAGCGGCAAGCAGCTCCTGGGCTGTAAATTGTTCTGCAACACCACCGGCATTGATTGTCATGACCGGAACATTCAGGGCAATGGATGACTGTATGCCAAGGGCATTCTGCATCAGTCCCACGTCAAGACATGCGACCTTGAATTTTTTTTCATTCAAGTCTGCGGCCATTGGCAGACCCGCACCGGAAGAATGACATATTTTTGTCAGGCACCTGGCTTCACAAAGCAGGTTCAGAGCATCTTTTAAGAATTTGGATTCAATATCAGGATTCACATGGGAGTACTTGTATCGCTGACCCACCATTCGGGGTGCGCTGTCATATACCTGCCTTAGATATTTATGCTTTGCAGTTGAGGCATACTTTGAAAAATCAGCACTATAGGTCCGTATAAGTCCCTGTTGCTGACGTTGTATCTCTTCCATGGGAATCTTGCTGGAATATGCCTTGACAGAAGCAGGCATGCCACCTGTCAGAAGGTAAGTGCGAATCAGATTTTCAAGACGATCCTTGAATATTTTTTCTAATTGTTTTTCCGGATTCAAAGTCTTCATGTGCCCGCACAGTTTTTCTTCACCCAGGGCATTAAGGAACTCTTCAAAAGAGAGCGGAAACATAAATACACTTTGGATTCGTCCCACGGGCATTCTGAAATCCTTTGAACGTAAAGCAAATTCAATTAGAGATCCAGCTCCAATAACATGAAGTTCCGGTATTTTTTCATAAAAATACCGCAGGGAAGTAATGGCTCTGGGGCATTCTTGAATTTCGTCTAAAAATAACAGGGTCTGACCCGGCTGAATGACAGACTTTGTAAAAATCGACAGACGATCAATGATGGCCTTGGTGTCATATTCTGAAAAACAATCTGCCAGCTCGGGCTGCTCTTCAAAGTTGACTGAGACCATATTTTCAAAATTAGAATCTCCAAAAGCGCTTACTGAATAGGTCTTGCCAACCTGCCGTGCACCCCTTACCAGAAGGGGCTGCCTTAAGGGACTGGTTTTCCATTGGTTTAAAACTGAGTTTATTTTTCGTTTCATGTGTGCTTGATAAACCAATAAGTCATAAAAGTCAAGGTTTAAAAGTGATATAAAGTCATAAAAGTCAAGGTTGTTTTAAGAACCCAACCCGAGTTGGTTTGATATATTTGTCCGGCTTCTTCACTGGTAATTTCCCTGCCCAGTCCCTGTGCGATTATATTGTATGCCCTTTCATCAAACTTAAGGCCGATTTCAAGCAAGTGTTCGCAGGGCCTTTTCATCAGGCCGGTCTGTACCCGGTTGAGTGTAATTATCAGCTGTTTTTTTACGATACCCCTTGAAATCAAGCCTGATTGTTATATATTCCTGCAATAATTTTATATAAACACAAGGCGTATTTATGAAAACCAACACTGATAACAAAAAACCCATTATAAGAAAGTTTTTAAAGCTTATCTGGAAAAGCATTCCCTTTGCCTTGGTCCTGCTGGTAATCGGGCTGATCATATTGCCTTTAGGAAAAAAAATATCAGCAGAAAAAGCAGAGCTTGCCCAAAAACAATCCAATGAAAAAGCTGTTACAAAGGCATTGACCAATGTTATGACCATGGAGCTTGTACCGGCCATGGTCATGGAAAAATTAAGTCTTCCCGGTGTTGCAAAGCCATGGATATCCCTGGAAGTGGTCTCTGAAATTAGAGGGAAAGTGGTCAGCAAAAAGGTAACCCCGGGTCGTCATGTAAACATTGGTGATGTTCTGGCAGTCATTGATCAAAGTGATTATCAAAATGCCTATGATTCAGCACTGGCATCCTATGAAACAGCCCTGGCAACTGAAAAAAGATTAATAGCCCTGGTAAAAAAGAACTTTGTTACCCAGTCCCAGCTTGATGATGCAGTTGCCCGGGTAAAAACCAGCAAGGCAGAATTTGACAATGCCAAGCTCAACTTAAGCCGCTGTACTATATTATCGCCCATGCAGGGGATTGTTGACCGCATACATATTGAAACCGGCAGCTTTCTTAGTTCCGGAGATCCAGTTGCCCTGATTCTTCAAATTGACAAACTAAAAGTTGAAGTGGGTATCCCGGAATCTGATGTTGATGCCGTTCGAAAGCTTAAGACCTTTAATATGACCATTGATGCCCTGGATGGGAAAACCTATACGGGTGAATACCATTATCTGCATAAAACTTCTGATTCCATGGCCCGTTTGTATAACCTTGAAATAAAGGTGGATAATACAGATGGCAAGATCCTTCCGGACATGTTTGCAAGGGTGAAAATAGTCAAAAAGCAGGACCCCCAGGGACTTGCTGTCCCCATGTATTCCCTTGTAAACCTTAACAAAGATATTGGCGTGTATGTGGAAAAAGACGGCATTGTCCGATTCAGGCCCGTAAGAATTGGATTTCAGGATGGCTGGAAAACTCAAATTCCTGAAGGACTTGATCCCGGGGAAAAAGTTGTGGTTGTGGGTCACCGCATTATTGAAGATGGAGAACGGGTTAATGTAACAAAAACCATCCAGGATATGGAAGAAATCCTGTAATGATTATTTCTGACATTGCCATAAAAAACAGAACCAGCGTTCTGGTGCTGGCCCTTATCATCCTCGGCATCGGTATTTATTCCTACATGGTGCTTCCAAGGGAGAGTGACCCGGATATTACCATTCCTTTTGTATTTGTATCAACTGATTATCGAGGGGTTTCTGCCACTGATATTGAAACCAGTATCACCATAAAAATCGAAAAAAAACTCAAAGGTCTGGATAAGGTTAAAAATATCAGTTCCGTCAGTTCCCAGGGATTGTCCCAGATTAACATTGAATTTTTACCCGGTACAGATATTGACGAGGTGTTAACCAAGGTTAAGGATAAGGTGGATGAAGCAAAGAACGATCTGCCGTCTGATCTTGAAAATGATCCTTCAGTATTTGAGGTAAATATTTCGGAAATGCCCATTGTTGTCTATTCTCTGGCAGGGACAAGCGGACCCAGAGTTCTCAAAGAAATCGCAGATGATTTAAAAGATGACATTGAAGCGGTTCCCGGCGTTCTGGAAGTGGATGTAACAGGTGGCCAGGAAAGAGAAATCAGAATAGAGGTTGATCCTGATAAACTGGCCTATTACAGGATACCCATTACATCCCTGCAGCAGGCAGTTACAAGCGAAAATCAGAACACATCCGGCGGTGCCATCACCCTTGGGGACGGCAGGTATCAGCTAAAAATACCGGGTGAATTTGAAACGCCTGAAGAAATACTTTCCCTTGTTGTTGCCACCCATAGCGGCAATCCTATTTATTTAAAGGACGTTGCAACCGTTGTTGACGGCATCAAGGAAGAAGCGTCAAGATCCCGTTTAAATGGGGTGGACGCTGTTAATATTTCGGTGAAAAAAAGAGTTGGCGAAAATATTATCTTTATTTCCGACAAAGTTGACGTAATCATAGCCGAGGCAGAAAAGACCTTCCCGAAAAATACAAGTATCACCAAGTTGATGAATAAATCAAAAGATATCCGGATGATGGTTGCCGACCTTGAAAATAATATTATTTCAGGGCTTATCCTTGTGGTGGCTGTATTGTTTGTTGCACTGGGATTTAGGAATGCCTTATTGGTAGGGCTTGCCATCCCCTTTTCAATGTTTCTGTCTTTTTCCGTACTCCACGCCATGGGGTATACCCTGAATATGATTGTCCTGTTCTCTTTAACCCTGGCACTGGGGATGCTGGTGGACAATGCCATTGTAATTATTGAAAATACGTATCGCTATATGCAGCAGGGAGTTCCAAGGGTGGAAGCGGCCATGAAAGCCACAGGTGAAGTGGCCTGGCCCGTGATCGGTTCAACTCTTACAACGCTTGCCGCCTTTTTCCCAATGATTTTCTGGCCGGGTATTATGGGCGAGTTCATGAAATATCTTCCCATCACCCTCATTGTTACTCTTTCTTCATCTCTGTTTGTTGCAATGATTATAAACCCTGCCCTGTGTGCATTTTTTATGCAGGTAAAAACAAAAATCAATGGAGAACCACTTACTGCCAAAGAAATAGAAGACCAGGGAGAACAGCCCATTGAAATCAAGGGTATCGTTTTAAAATTTTATATAAAACTGTTAAACAGTGCCCTTAATCACAAAATTACCGTGCTGACAGGTTCTTTTGTAGTATTGATCCTTCTTATCCAGATCTGGTTTTTAAAAATAGGGATTGAAAAACCACTTGAATTTTTCCCGTCCATTGACCCGATATCCGTCTATGTTAATATTGATCCTCCGGAAGGAGCTGATCTTGACTATATTGACAGAATCGTAAAAAAAGTTGAGATTGCCATAACAGGGAATCAAACGCTTGATTACAAAAAAGCATTAAATTTTCAGGAGCATGAAAATTCTGACGGTACAAAATTTATGGCCCCCAGCAATATTAATAATATTGAACATATCTACACCCGGGTGGTTCAAAATTCCAGCGGATCTGTTTTTGACTCTAACCTGCCCAATCATATCGGTATCCAGTTTATTGCTTTTGAAAACAGAAAATCTCCCACCAAAGATGATCTGGAAGAATTAAGAAATCGGGTTAAAAATATTGCCGGTGTGAAAATCACGGTGGATCAGCAGCAGGAAGGTCCTCCCACAGGCCCTCCTATTAATATTGAGATTTCTGGAAATAATTTTGAAGTGTTAGGTAAGATTGCAGAAAAATTGGGAAAAATAGTTGAAAATATTCCACATGTAAAAGATGTAAGAAATGATTACCAGGGGGGGCTCCCCAGTGTACAGGTTAAAATTGACCGCCAGAAGACCGCCCTTTTCGGCCTGACCACAAGCGCCATTGGAAATGCATTAAAAACAGCCTATAACGGGCTTGATGTTTCTACCTATTATGAAGGCGACGATGACTATGACATCGTGGTAAAACTGGCTGAATCCGACAGGCAGGTGGCAGATGTCCTTCATAAGCTTTTGATCCCGACACCCACAGGAGAAATCGTTCCTTTGACCACTCTGGCCAGTATCGAATATGCCGGAACCATAGGAAATATTGTCAGAAAAAACCATGAACGTGTTGTCACTGTAAAAGCAAATGTAGATGAATCAAAAACCACAGGGCCTATTGCCAGAATGCATGCCCAGGAACTGCTTAAGGAGATGAAGCTTCCAGTGGGCTATAAATACAAATTTACAGGTGAGGATGAAACTCAGAAAGAATCTGAAGAATTTTTGTCCAAAGCGTTTTTAATTGCTGTATTCCTGATTTTTCTAATTCTTGTAACCCTGTTTAATTCCATTATACAGCCAGTCATTATTCTTACCTCCGTTGTTCTGTCTTTAGGCGGTGCTTTTCTGGGACTTGCTGTGATTAACTCACCCTTTGGTGTCATTATGACGGGAGTCGGTATCATTTCTCTTGCCGGTGTTGTTGTGAACAATGCCATTGTTCTAATCGATTATACCAATAAACTTCGGGACAATGGCATGGGCATCCGGGAGGCTGTTGTTGCTGCCGGTGCTACACGGTTAAGGCCGGTTATCTTAACAGCCGTTACCACCATTTTAGGACTTTTACCCATGGTCACGGGTATCAGTTATGATTTCCATGTCATGGCACTCTCTCTGTCCAGTGAATCCAGCCAATATTGGAGAACCATGGCAATTGTGGTTATTTTCGGGCTGATGATTGCAACGATATTGACCCTGGTTGTTGTTCCAACACTTTATGCGTTGATTGAAAACGCCAAACTTAAAATGGCAACGGGTTACAGCAAAACCAGAGCGTTTTTTCTGGGGGCAGACCAGGCATAGCTTACTGGACACTATCATATTCAATATCATTGGAGGGAATAATAGTGATAGCTAAAAATAATAAAATATCAAAAAAGTGGTGCTAAAAAATTGCAAATATATCAAAAAAGTGGCCTGTTAACTCATGCTTTTGTAAATGATTCTGTTTATCAGATGCGATTTTCTGTGATAAAAAGTCTGTCCAATTCTGTTGGAGTTATGTTAACGGTTTTACATTTACCAGGATATCGTTCTTATTTTCAATATGAGCATTTGCGCTGCTCCATGGCTATTCTTCGGGATGTTTTACCAGTTTGGCCCTTACCGGGTTCATCTCAATATATCGGGCACATGCAAGCAAATAGGCCTCATCCAATATGTACGATGCAAAACGGCCCTGCGCATAATCATCATCTGAGAAAAAAGTTTGCTGACGTCTGTTGCCCCGCTGGGTAATATGGTGAGGCATACCAGGGGCGACAATTCTTCCTATCCTTGCCATGGATAGAATATACAGACAGATTATTATTAATGTCAGGAATTAAGCAAGGTGTCCCTGATTAAAGATAGAGAATTAAGTAAGGTGTCCCCTGATTAAGTATCCAGACTTGAAAAGCGGTAAGCATATCAAGGTAGTGGTAAACGATATTATTTGTGTTTGTTGTTGGAGTTATTGACAACGGACACGTATGTTGTTATAATTTCCAACATGAAAGCTGTTAAACTCATTAGCACACGTATCGTCTATTCTGAATCGACATTTGCGGAGTTGGTATTGTTGCGGCTTCCAAAGCCACTGCATGGGTCTGTACACGGGTTCAAGTACAGGCTTGCGTATATCGTGCGTGGTGAATGCGTTTTGCGCTATGACAATGAGACTGGGAAGGGTGATCATAGGCATTTTGATGGAAAAGAAAGTGACTATGCGTTCACGACACCGGAGCAGTTGGTCGCTGACTTCCAGAACGATATAGAGAGGTGGAACCATGAAAACTATAACTCTTGATGTACGAACACCTGCCGATTCAATGGCAGAGTTCACATTGGCATGGAAAACAGGAAAATCCCAAAAATCCGCACGCATAAGCTTTGCGAAGCCGGAATTACTTTGGCGGGTATTAACTGCAAAACGATGGGAGTTGCTTAAAATTCTCTGCGGAGCAGGCCCTGTATCAATTCGCGAAGCAGCGCGACGTGTTGGGCGTGATGTAAAGGCCGTTCACGGTGATGTTACTGCACTACTAAACGCTGGAATACTTGATCGCTCAGAAAACGGCCGCATCGTCTTTCCATACGAAGCCGTGAAAGTTGAGTTCCTGTTGCATGCGGCATAATATGAAAAATGACAGGGGCCAAACCATTCGCCTGCTGTAGACAGGGTACGAAGAGCGGACTTGAGCGTAACAACGTGATGAAACAGTTCAACGATACGAGTAATCTAAAACATACATGTTTAAGGTCAATCATATCCGGAATCATCTGCAGTCTTAAATTTCTTGATATGGCAACTGCATTTCGTGTTTATGTAAATGGCGATCTTCTTGTTTCAAATGGAATCCCTGGAGAAACAGCAACTGTCATTTAGTTTTACTTTTTTGATTAAAACAGTTCAGGAAACGGATGAGCCTATAATAATCGGTAAGGCAGGAAAACCTGTGGCGATTCTTTCCGCTTTTAAGGAAAACAGTTGTCCCCGTCAACTTGGTGGAAGCCCGGAGTTTTATTTGTCCTAAATGTTTAAGAGAACCAAAATCTTTTCAGGAAGTGACCATGCTGATTCTGTTCTATGGCATAAAACCAACCAAGGCAAATGAGCTGATAATTCAGAATTTCTGATTACGTCAAGTCTCCAATAAAGAACATTCCGGCAGCTTCTCCCGGAATCAATTTTATTTTCACCTAAGTTTAATTGTGAAAGATCTTTACAAGCTGTTTTGCAGAAAATCACCACAATGAAAATATTTTTCTTTGAATTTCATGTTTTATTTCTCAGGCACCACCCATTTCATCTGAAACTCAATTTCCTCATTATTCCCCTCTCTTTCATGCTCAATATTAAAAATAGCATCGGGAGGAACTGAAATCCTTTCGCCGGCAATTTGTATCCGGAACCTTTCATTCTGTTCAATGGAATCAGCAAGTCTCCTTAATTTGGCCACAAAATCTTTTTGAGAATAATCTTTTTCCAGATCTCTTTCGGGTTTAACTTTACGTTTTGTCATGGTACCTCTCTGTTTTTTTTCATTTGCCAGAATCTATCTGATAACTCCCATCCAATCTTTCCCACATTTCTTCAAGTTTTTTATCCAGGATCTCAACCACTTCATCATATTCATTCTGATTTATTTCACCGATTTTCAGTTTTGAATGAATTAAAAAATCAATATAAAGTTCAGCTCTTCCATAATTTTTTGAGACACCAAAATTATATGATATACCTCTGACACCAGAACCAGCTCCTATCCAATTATATTTTCCTGCACTAATATTTTGGAATAGCTTGCTTTTTAAATTCATTGATTGGAGTAACTCTCCCCAAAATTTTTGCCGAATTATGTGTCTATTTTTTAATTCAGTTTTATTATCAATATCATCTTGAGTCTTCTCAGCAATCCGGATCATATAATCTTCCACTTCTTTTGTTGGTATGATTTGATCCATTGTTAAAAAAAGTTGATCATTTCGCTCATAAGGCGTTGCTTTAAAACATTGAATCCTGATTTTATAATTCAATAACCACAATACCGTTGATGTAACTTCTTTTCTAAATTCAGCAGCAACTAAAATGATTCTTTGCGTTACACCTTTATTACATCCCTTCCAGTGTCATCTAATTTATTTTCAATAATCACCAAGTCCCCATTTTTATCAAGGGCGAGAAGGTCTAATCTTTCCTTTGTATCATCAAACCCTGCAAATTCTTTTTGAATTATTAAAAGCTCTTCATCAAAAATATTTGGTAATTTTACAATCCACTCCTGGAGGTTATCTCTTTCTTTGAAACCAAATTTCGCGAACGATATACTATCAATTTTTTCAACACTATTTGTTTCTTTATTTATCAAATACATATTTTTGAATTCTTTTTAAATAGACCGTAACATCTAAAACGGTGTGAAAACTTCTTTCCCGTCCCTGGCATCAAATAAAATCTGAGAAACTTTCCTACCCCCCTCTGTATCATGAAACCCTTTGATATGATTCTCTTTCTTTTCCCCTGAATTGAACTCTGAATTAGATCGCTGATTTTCAATACACTTCCGGATCTCGGCACGTTTTTCTTCAGATAGATACATGATGATCTCCTTTTTCAGGTTATGGCGAATATGGAGCTGAATCTGTTATTGGTATATTGCACTTGGGGAAGAGAATTTCAAGAAATAAAGCGAAACCAGTTAAAAATAGGGGTTTTTACCTATAGGGAGGATATCTTTTTTGTAATTTTATTGTTATAAATTCAGAAAACACTTTTTTAAAAGAAAGGACCAATATGCCTCCAAAAACTTTCAAATGCAAACAATGCGGTAACTGCTGTCTCAACCTCAGCGATGCTTTCCAAACAAGTGTCAGTGATGAAGAAATGGCATTATGGGAAATGGAAGGACGATATGATATCCTTGAATGGGTGACCTCAATACATCTTGGCGAAGACCATTATATTCATGATATTTGGATAAGCCCAAAAACAGGTGATGATGTGGCCAGGTGTCCATGGTTGAGAAAGTTGCCAAAACAGGATAAATATATTTGCCGGATTCATGATTTAAAACCAGAACATTGTCGAAATTATCCACAATCAAGCGAGCATGCTGAAAAAACTGGGTGTAGAGGATTTGAATAATTGAAATGGTAGACCTGCTAAAGATAAAAAGAAATGAAAGCAACTGATCTTGCAAATGTTGTATTCGAGTATCTGAATGATATTGATGATAAAGGTCTTGCTCCATTTATTGAAAAGTTTCCATCAGAACCTTTTGAAACAAGAAAGGTTAAAAAAAATGAACTTTCTGTCCTTTCATATTTGCCGAAACTTAAGTCAGGCACAAATTCAAGCACCTCTTGTATTTTTAAACAGTTTCAATCCGTATCGGACTATCTCTATTGGGGACAGACTTATTCTGCTGAAGATTTTGGAGAAACATTTTTAAACAAATATGGTTGGGCAGAATTGATAGGTCTTAGAGGACCTATTGTCAGTGAAAAAATTGCTTGTGGGTTCCTTCTCCTTGGACCTGATGTTTTGTATCCTAAGCACAGTCATGAAGCTGAAGAGGTCTATATACCATTAAGTTCAGATCAAGATGTATTTTGGGTAAAGGGTGATGATGCTTGGGTATCAAGAGCAGTTGGAAGACCCATATATCACAAATCTGGGATGATCCATGGTATGAAGACATCATTGTCACCGCTTCTCGCTTTATACGTTTGGTATGGGGGTGATCTTGCGCAAAAGTCGAAAATATATTGATAAACAGATCAAATTCATACAAGATTCATTGTTATGAAAATTTACAGTTAGATTCTTGATAAAATGTTAACTCCCAAAAACATCCTTCCGGATCGTGTCGAATAATATAAGTCCCGTTACACCATGATCATTGAGCAGAATAACAAGATCCTCAATCATTCTTGCAGTAGTTAAAACACCATATTTAGGGAAGGGAATGCCATCAAACCAAACTACAAAATTGGGTTTAATAAAAACTTTTGAATTTCCAGAAATTTCTTTGATTCCACCAGCTAAATCAATAGCTCTTTTCAATGATTCATAGGGTGTTGTGTATT